>Ga0335081_10006839_pt1 | contig 18182 bp, 9 predicted proteins | sample Lox_Sample_35_FD_206713 | JGI IMG/M metagenome (GOLD analysis project Ga0335081, IMG submission 206713) | Soil microbial communities from Loxahatchee National Wildlife Refuge, Florida, United States - Lox_Sample_3.5 | ecosystem: Environmental > Terrestrial > Soil > Wetlands | place: USA: Florida... | reverse complement strand
AGGGGCCCCGCTCGTAATCCTGGATCATCCGGGTTGCACAGAAGCTCGGCGCAAGCGTGCGCAGCGAGGCGCGCATGCGTTGCAACCACGCCTGTGGCAGCCCGCGCCCGTCCCGGTCGCAGAAGGCCGGCAGCACCTCGTTGGCCAGCAGGCGGTGGAACGTGTCGGAGTCCCGCTTGTCCTGGGCGTCGTGATCGAAATCGACCTCTCCGCCGATCGCCCAGCCGTTCTCGCCGTCGTATGCCTCCGCCCACCAGCCGTCCAGCACGCTGAGCTGCAGGCCGCCGTTCATGACCGACTTCATCCCGCTCGTCCCGCTCGCCTCCAGCGGCGGGCGAGGCACGTTGAGCCAGACATCGCAGCCGCGCGTCAGCGCGACGCCGGTGGCGAGGTCGTAGTCGTCGAGGAACACGACGCGCTCGCCGACGATCGGCACCGATTTGAGCTCGAACAGGCGCTGTAGCGACCGCTTGCCCGGCTCGTCCTTGGGGTGGGCCTTGCCGGCGAGGACGACCTGGATGCGGCGCTGGCCGCCGAGGATCGACATCGTCCAATCGAGGTCTCGCGTCAGCAGGTCCAGGCGCTTGTAGGTCGCGACACGGCGGGCGAACCCCAGCGTCAGCACGTCGTCGTCGAACGCCCTCGCCGCCTTCTCGACGTACTCCCGCGCGTCGCTGCGGGCGAGGCGGTCCGAGACGCTGCGAACGCGAACGAAGCGGACGAGCTCCGCTCGCTGGCGGTCGCGCGCCGCCCACAGCTCCTCGTCGGGGATCTCGTCGATCGCCTCCCACGTCTGCGGATCGGCGGCGCGGGTCGTCCAGTCCTCGCCCAGATGCCGGTCGAGCAGCTCTCGCATCGGCGGCCCGATCCAGCTCGGCACGTGCACGCCGTTGGTGACGTGGGTGATCGGCACGTCGCTGACGTTGCGCCCGGGCCACATCGGCGCCCACATCGCGCGCGCCACGTCTCCGTGGCGCCGGCTGACGGCGTTGGCGGCGCGGCTCATGCGCAATGCAGCCTGAGTGACGCCGAACGGCTCAGAGCCGTCGTGCTCGTGCGTGCGCCCGAGGCGGTACAGATCCCCCTGCCCGAGTCCCATCTCTGATGCGAGGCTGCCGATCGCGTCCCACACCATCTCCGGGGGGTAGGTGTCGTTGCCGGCTGCCACCGGGGTGTGGGTCGTGAACACGGTCCGCCCACGCGCCGACGCGAGCGCCGCGTCGAGCGCCTCGCCGCTCTGAACGCCACCGCGCGCGAGCTCCAGCGGCGCCAGCGCGGCGTGACCCTCATTCAGGTGCACGATCCCCGGCTCGATCCCAAGCGCGCGCAGGGCGCGGATGCCGCCGACGCCGAGCAGCACGTACTGCGCAAGACGGGTGTGCCCGTCGGCCTCGTAGAGCCGTGCGGTGATCCAGCGGTCGAGCTGGTTGTTGACCGGCAGATCGGTGTCGAGCAGGAACAGCGGCACGCGGCCAACGTCCACGCGCCAGATCTGAGCGACCACGTCGTGGCCGAAGATCGGCACGACGATCGTCACCGGCTCGTGCTCGAGGTCACGCACGAGCGCGGCGGGAAGCCGTTCGGGGTCGGTGTCGATCCAGTACTCGTGCTGCCATCCGGAACCGTCGATGCGCTGGCGGAAGTAGCCCTTGCGATACATCAGCCCGACGGCGACCATCGGCAGCGCCGAATCCGATGCCTCCTTGAGGATGTCCCCGGCAAGCGCCCCGAGCCCGCCGGAGTACACCGGCAGCGAAACGTGGATCGCGAACTCGGCGCTCATATAGGCGACCGGGTGCGCGGGGTCGATCAAGTCGGTCTTGGGAGGACGCTCCAGATCGGCAGTGACCTGGGCTTCGAGCGCCTCCGCGTGCTCGAGCAGGTGCCCGTCGCTCGCGGCTCGGTGCAGCACCATCGACGATGTCGCCATCAGCAGCCGTACCGGATTCTGGTTGGAGAGCTCGAAGCGCTCCGCGTCGACGCGGCGAAACAGCTCTGGACCACCCGCCAGCCACGACCACCGGTAATTGTAGGCGAGCCGCGTCAGCGGCGCGAGGGGTGCCGGCAGGCGCTCGGCGAGCTCCGCGGTGGCGCGATGGAGGTCCTTCGCGCCGTCAATCTTCACACCAGAGGGGTCGACCATCAGCGGATTATCACCGGATCGATAGGCTCACGACGTTGCATACACGTTGCAGTCGGTTTGGGGCCAAACACCGCGCAAGCTGCAACCGGACTTGCCGGCGAGCTTTGCACGATCGCCGCAGGCGGCCTGCGGAGAGAGGAGGAATCGATGCTCGGCGTGCTCGCGTTCGGCGATTCGATCACAAACGGCGGCGGCGAGCTGCAATGGGGCGTGGCGCTGCAGTCGTGGGCGCTGTGGGTGGCGAGGGGCCTGGGCCTGTCGTTTACGAGCTATGCGACCGACGGCGCCTGCGCGGACGATGTCGTCGCGCTGCAGTTGACCGAGTTCGAGCAGCGCTCGGCGCACCCACGGGCGCGCTATGACCTGGGCTGCCTCTACGTCGGCGTCAACGACGTGCGCAGGTTCGATTGGGACCGCGAGCCGTTCGAGCGTGACTTCCGCGTCGCGCTGCGGTTCCTCGCGCAGCGCTGCGAGCGGGTGCTGGCGCTCACCGCCCCGCTCGATCTCGGCCGCCCTCGGGCTGGCGAGAAGGTGAGGGAGCTCAACGCGGCGATCATCGCGGCAGCCGCCGACCACCGCGCGCTGGTCCTCGATCTGGAGGGCTTTGGAGCCCGCAACCTGGTGATGGCCGACCACGTGCACCCGACGGCGTTCGGGCAGATCGCGATCGCCGAGCGCGCGCTGGCGACGCTGAGCCGCGACGGCCTGCGCACGCGCGTCAGGCCGAGCTCGCTGATCAGCTTCGGACCGGGCCGCATCGAAAGGCTCAAGAGCGACCTGCGATATGTCTACCGGCACGCCAAGGTCAGCGCGGGCGCAGCGCTGATCCGTCTGCGAGCCGCCCTGACTGCTCGGTAACGTCGCGCGAGCGCGGGCGCAGCGCTGATCCGTCTGCGAGCCGCCCGGACTGCTCGGTAGCGTCGCGCAGCCGCCGCGCAAGCTCCGGCGTCAACGCGCCGGGCGCGAGCTGCCACTGCCAGGACCCTTTGGTGACCGACGGGCGGTTCATCCGACCCCCGCTGCCGAGGCCGAGCACATCCTGCATCTGGACCATCGCGATCCGCGCCGGCGAGCTCATCGCGAGACGGATCAGCCCCCACCACGGGTCGCGCTCCCCCAGCGGCGCGAGTGCGGCCTCGACCAGCTGACGCTGCGCGCCCTGCAGCGACTCGCACCATCCGCGGGCCGTGTCGTGATCGTGTGTGCCGGTGTACACGACGCGGTGCTCGACGTGGTTCTCGGGCCGGTGCACGCTCTCGGGATGTCCGGGGTCGAAGCCGAACTGGAGCACGACCATGCCCGGAAAGCCGAGCGCGTCTCGCAACCGTTGCACGCCGGGCGTGATCACGCCGAGATCCTCGGCGATCAAGGGCAGGTCGTCGCCCAGCTCGCGCTCAACGGCGTCGAACAGCGCTCGTCCCGGACCCCGCTGCCACCTGCCCCCCGCCGCGTTGCGCGCCCCCTTGGGCACCGCCCAGTAGGACACGAAGCCGCGGAAATGGTCGATCCGGGCGAGGTCGAACAGCCCGAGCGTGCGGCGTAGGCGCTCGACCCACCAGCGGTAGCCTCGGCGGCGCAGCGCCGGCCAGTCATACAACGGGTTGCCCCACAGCTGACCGGTCGCCGAGTAGGCGTCGGGAGGCGCCCCGGCGACGGCGCCATCGGAGAACAGCTCCGGATGGGTGCGGTGATCGACGCTCGCCGGCGCCACGTAGATCGCGATGTCGCCGAAGACCTTCACGCCCCGCTGTGCGCCGTAGGCTCGTAGCGCGCCCCACTCGCGCTCGAAGCGCACCTGATCCTCGATCGAGCCGCGGCCGGCGGCGCGGGCCCAGTCCTCGATCCAGAAGCGCTCGCGCTCGCGCAGCTCGGAGATCTCGGCGGCGCTCACGGGCGCACGGCGGTCGGCCAGCAGACCGGGCCAGGCGGCGAACGCCGAACGCGACTTATACGGCGAGCCGTGACGATCGGGCGGCCCCAGCGGCAGCACCTGCCACCAGGTCTGGCCGGCATCGGCCAGCCAATCCACGAACTCGTACGCCGACCGGCCCAGCCTGCCGTCGGGCAACGAGGTGATGTGCAGCTGTACGCCGCTCGATCGGGCAAGCGCGGCCATCGGCGCCGACTAGCGTAAGCGACCAGACCACCGCGCTGCACGCGCATGCCGAAATCGGGTTATATGACCCCCTCACCCGGAGACTTGTCCATCCATGCCCGACCAATCGCCCAAGCGCATCGTGATCCAGCTTCCGTCGCCGGCGGTCGATGATGGGCGCTACCCGGCCAAGCGATGCGTCGGCGACCACGTCGTCGTCGAGGCCGACGTGTTCCGTGATGGGCACGACCTGCTGCGCGTCGTCGTCCGCTACCGCGGCCCCGGCGACAAGCGCTGGCGCGAGGAGAACCTGCGGCCCCTCGACGCGCACCTCGGCGGTGTGCGCTGGCGCGGCGAGTTCGAGGTCAGCCGGTCGGGGCGGTGGGAGTACACGATCGAGGCGTGGACGGACACGTTCGGAACCTGGCGCGACGAGCTCGAGCGCAAGGTCGCGGCCGAGCAGCACGATCTCGCCGGTGAGATGGCGGAGGGGCTGATGATGCTGCGCGCCGCCGCAGCGGTTGCAAAGAGCACGGCCGACGGACGGCTGATCGAGTATGCGCTGCTGACGCTCGAGGACGAGGCGGTCCCCGAGCGCGCCAAGCACGACGCCGTGCTCGGCCCGGAGCTGTTCGAGGCGGTCGAGCGCACGCAGGAGCGTCGCGACCGGGTGACGCTCCGCCAGCCGCTCCCGATCGAGGTCGACCGCCTCCGCGCTCGGTTCGGCGCCTGGTATGAGCTGTTCCCCCGATCTTGGGGGGGCTTGGGGGGGGTCAGGCAGCAGCTTCCACGCCTCGCAGAGCTCGGCTTCGACGTCGTCTACCTGCCGCCGATCCACCCGATCGGTCACACCAATCGCAAGGGCCGGGACAATGCGCTGGTCGCCGGCCCCGACGACCCCGGCTCGCCGTGGGCGATCGGGGACGAGACCGGCGGCCACGACAAGATCCATCCCGAGCTGGGGACGATCGCGGATCTGAAGGCGCTGACGCGGGCGGCGCGCGTGCACGGGATCGACATCGCGCTGGACTTCGCGATTCAGTGCTCGGCCGACCACCCGTGGCTGACAGCTCATCCGGAGTGGTTTCACCGCCGCCCCGACGGCACGCTGAAGTACGCGGAGAACCCGCCCAAGCGCTACCAGGACATCTACAACGTCAACTGGGAATCGTCGGATTGGCGAGCGCTGTGGGATGCGCTGCTGAAGATCGTGCTCTACTGGGTCGACTGCGGCGTCAAGGTGTTCCGGGTCGACAACCCGCATACGAAGCCGTTTGCGTTCTGGGCATGGCTGATCCAGCGCGTCCACGAGCACGACCGCGATGTGCTGTTCCTCGCCGAGGCGTTCACGAGACGATCGGTGATGCGTCATCTCGCGAAGATCGGCTTCAACCAGTCCTATACGTACTTCACCTGGAAGAACTCGCGCTGGGAGCTGGCCGAGTACGTGACGGAGCTGGCGACGTCCGGCGAGCAGGAGTACTTCCGTCCGAACTTCTTCACCAACACGCCCGACATCCTGCACGCGTACCTGCAGCACGGCGGTCGGCCGGCGTTCGAGGCGCGACTCGTGCTCGCGGCGACGCTCAGTCCCAGCTACGGGATCTATTCGGGCTATGAGCACGCGGAGAACGTCGCTTTGCGCGAGGGCTCGGAGGAGTACCTGCACTCCGAGAAGTACGAGGCCAAGCAGCGGGCGCTCGACGGCCCGCTGCTGGCGCTCGTCAGGCGCCTGAACGAGGCTCGCCGCGCGAATCCGGCCTTGCAGGACCTCTCGAACATCACCTTTGTCGAGACTGCCAACGACGCGCTGATCGCCTACGCGAAGCACTCGCAGGGCAATACAGTGCTGACCGTGGTCAGCGTCGATCCGAGACAGACGCAGGAAGGCCTGATGATGATCCCGACGAGCCTGGCCCTGCCGCCGACGTTCGTCGTCCAGGACCTGCTGACCGACGAGCGCTTCCAATGGCGCCTGGGGCACAATTACGTCCGCCTGCAACCGGGCGTCCGCCAGGCGCACGTCGTGCGGGTGCAGCCGTCGTGACCGGGCCGCCGACGCTTACGCACGCGATCGCCCAGCCGCGCACCGCGCCGCCGCCCCGGAGCGGCGCTGAGATACACGCGCAGACGCGCCAGTGGTTCGAGGCCGAGCCGCTGTGGTTCAAGCGCGCCGTCTTCTACGAGGTGCTGGTGCGCGGCTTCTACGATGCGAACGGCGACGGCACCGGCGACTTCCGAGGTCTGACCGAGAAGCTCGACTACCTGCAGTGGTTGGGGATCGACTGCGTCTGGCTGTTGCCGTTCTACCGTTCGCCGCTGCGTGACGGCGGCTACGACATCGCCAGCTTCACAGACGTGCACCCCGACTACGGCACCGTGGGCGACGTGCGCGAGCTGATCGACGCTGCGCACGCGCGCCGCATCCGGGTGATCGCCGACCTGGTGATGAACCACACCTCGATCGAGCATCCGTGGTTTCAGGAGTCGCGGTCGGGCCCCGACTCGCCGAAGCGAAACTGGTACGTGTGGTCTGACAGCGACGAGCGCTACCGAAGCGCGCGCGTCATCTTCATCGACACCGAGACCTCGAACTGGAGCTGGGACCCCGTCGCCGGCGCTTATTACTGGCACCGCTTCTTCTCCCACCAGCCTGATCTCAACTACGCCAATCCAGAGGTTCGGGAGGCGATGCTCGGGGTGCTGCGCTTCTGGCTGGACCTTGGGCTCGACGGGTTTCGACTCGACGCGGTGCCGTACCTGTTCGAGCGCGAGGGCACCAACTGCGAGAACCTGCCCGAGACGCATGCGTACCTGAAGCGCGTGCGACGCGAGATCGACGAGCGCTACCCCGACCGCGTGCTGCTCGCGGAGGCCAATCAGTGGCCTGCCGACGTGGTCGAGTACTTCGGCGACGGCGACGAGTGTCACATGGCATTTCACTTTCCGGTGATGCCCCGCATGTTCATGGCGATCCGGCGCGAGGAGGCGGCCCCGATCTATGAGATCCTCGAACAGACGCCGGAGATCCCCGGGAGCTCCCAATGGGGCCTGTTCCTGCGCAACCACGACGAGCTGACGCTCGAGATGGTCACCGACGGGGAGCGCGACTACATGTACTCCGAGTACGCCAAGGACCCGCGGATGAAGCTCAACCTCGGCATCCGCCGGCGGCTGGCGCCGTTGCTGGACAACGGCCGCGACGAGATAGAGTTGATGCACGCGATCCTGTTCTCGCTGCCCGGCTCGCCGGTTCTGTACTACGGGGACGAGGTGGCGATGGGAGACAACGTGTTCCTCGGGGACCGCGACGGGGTACGCACCCCGATGCAATGGACCGGCGATCGCAACGGCGGCTTCTCACGGGCGGACTTCGCGCAGCTGTATGCGCCGCCGCTGATGGACCCCGTGTATGGCTACCAGGCGGTCAACGTCGAGGCGCAGCTGCGCACGGCAACGTCGCTGCTGCGCTGGATCCACAGGTTCATCGCGTTGCGCAAGGAGCACCCCGTGTTCGGGTTTGGCACCTACGAGCCAATTCAGCCGTCCAATCCGCGGATCTTCGCGCACCTTCGCAACTTCGAGGATGATCTAGTGCTGTGTGTGCACAACGTCGCCCGCTCGGCCCAGGCCGTGGAGCTCGATCTGAGCGCCTACGAAGGGCGCTATCCGATCGAGCTGTTCGGGCGCTCACGGTTTCCCCGGATCGGCCAGCTGCCGTACCTGTTGACGCTCGCGCCACGCGGGTTCTACTGGTTCCAGCTCGTCGACGGCGCCCAGGGTCGTGGCCGACGTGACTGAGCGCTTGCAGATCACCGCCGACGAGATGCGCGCCGCCCTCGACGAATCTGAGCTGCGGGAGTGGGTCCAGCGCCAGCGCTGGTACGCGTCCAAGTCACGGTCGGTGGCAGGGATCGAGGTCGTCGAGTGCCTGACGCTGCGCGAGGACCCGCTCCTGATCCTGGCGCTGGTACAGACGCGGTTTGCGACCGGCACGCACGAGCTCTACCAGCTGCCACTGGCGCTGCGGCCCGCCGACAGCGGTGGACCGGAGTCGATCGCCCGCACCCAGGGTTGGGCCGTCTACGACGCGCTCGCCGAGCCCGAGCAGGTCCGGGAGCTGTTGCGGCGGATCGACGCGACCGACGAGCTCCTGACCGTGGACGGCCGCTTCAGCTTCCACCGCTTCGACGGCGACATCACAGTTCCCGACGATGTGAGCGTGCGGGTGATGGGGGTCGAGCAGTCCAATTCGTCGATCGTGTTCGACGAGCGGCTGGTGTTCAAGCTGTTTCGCAAGCTCGAGCCGGGCGTCAACCCCGAGCTCGAGGTGCTGCGTTTCCTCACCCGGGTGGGGTTTGCGAGCATCGCGCCGCTGCAGGGCTGGTACGAGTACGACGGTCAGGCGCTCGCGGCGACGCTGGGGGTCGCGCAAACCTTCTTCCCCGATGCGATCGGCGGCTGGGAGCTGGCGCTCGACGAGATCTCTGCAGACCCGGACGGCTTCCTGGAGCGGCTCGAGGCGCTGGGTGTGGTGACCGCGCAGATGCACAACGCGCTCGCGTGCGACGCGGGCGACCCGGCGTTCTCTCCCGAGGAGCCCAGCCAGGAGGCGATCTCGCTGTTGACGGCGACCGTCGACGAGGACATCGAGCGGATGTTCGTCCGGCTGCCGGATGACGAGCGGCTGGCGCCGATCGCCGGGCGCGGCCAGGACGTGCGCGAGCGATTGGCCGCCAGGGCACACATCGGCGTCGCCGGTCGGGTGATCCGCACTCACGGCGACTACCACCTCGGGCAAACGCTCTACACCCCGCGCGGATGGGTGATCATCGACTTCGAGGGCGAGCCGGCGCGGGCGCTGCCCGAGCGACGGCTAAAGCGCTCGCCGCTGCGCGACGTCGCGAGCATGCTGCGCTCGTTCGCCTACGTCACCTCCGCGGTGGAGATCCTCCGCAGCGGGTTCGCCCCGCCTGGGTTCGAGCAGCGGGCGCGCGATGCGTTTCTCGTGCAATATCTCAAGCACGTCGACTCGACTCTGCTTCCCGCAGGCGAGGCGGCGATCGCGAATATGCTGTCGATTTACGAGCTGGAGAAGGCGATCTACGAGCTCCGTTACGAGCTGGACAACCGACCCGAGTGGGTATCGATCCCGGTCGCCGGGATCAGGCGTCTACTGGAATCCTCATGACGACCATAGCCACAGAAGAACTCGACGCGCTGGTACGCCGCGAGCACTCCAATCCCCACGCGGTGCTCGGTGCGCACGCCTCGGCCGACGGCATCGTGATCCGCGTGCTGCGGCCCGCCGCCGTTCACGTGACCGCGCTGCTGGAGGACGGCAACACGGTCGAGCTCGAGCAGATCCACGCAGGCGGCGTGTTCGAGGGGGTCGCCGAGGGCGAGCGGATGCCCCTGCGTTACCAGCTCGAGGTCGATTACGGGTCCGCGGGCAGGTTCACGCTCGACGACCCGTACCGGTTCGCGCCGACGGTCGGCGAGCTCGACCTGCACCTGATCGGCGAGGGCCGCCATGAGCAGCTGTACGAGCGCCTCGGCGCCCACGTGCTCGAGCATCAGGGCGTTCGCGGCACCGGATTCGCCGTCTGGGCGCCGTCGGCGCGGGCCGTCAGCGTCGTCGGCGACTTCAACTCCTGGGACGGCCGGCTGCACGCGATGCGCTCGCTCGGGAGCAACGGAATCTGGGAGCTGTTCCTGCCCGGGATCGAGGCGGGCGCCCGCTACAAGTACGAGATCCTCACCGGCGGGCACGACCTGCGGTTGAAGGCGGACCCCCACGCTCAGGAAACCGAGATGCCGCCGAGGACCGCGTCGGTCGTGAGCGACTCCCGCCACCGCTGGAGCGCCGGAGACGCGGCCTGGCTGGCGCGACGGCGCAAGAAGAAGCCGCTCGACGGGCCGATGTCGATCTACGAGGTCCATCTCGGCTCCTGGCGGCTGAACACGCTCGAGGGCAACCGGTCGCTGAACTACCTCGAGCTCGCCGAGGAGCTGTCCGCGTACGTGCTCGACATGGGTTTCACGCACATCGAGCTGCTGCCGGTCATGGCGCACCCGTTCACGGGATCGTGGGGCTACCAGGTGACCGGCTACTACGCTCCTACGCCGCGGTACGGAACGCCCGACGACCTGCGTCAGTTCGTCGACCGGATGCACTCGCACGGCATCGGCGTGATCGTCGACTGGGTTCCCGCCCACTTCCCGCGTGATGATTGGGCGTTGGCTCGGTTCGACGGCACGGCGCTCTACGAGCACGACGATCCGCGCCGCGGCGCGCATCCCGACTGGGGCACGCTCGTGTTCAACTTCGGCCGCCACGAGGTGCGCAACTTCCTAATCGCCAACGCACTGTTCTGGCTACGCGAGTACCACATGGACGGGATCCGCGTCGACGCGGTCGCGTCGATGCTCTACCTGGACTACTCGCGCGACGAGGGCGAGTGGATCCCGAATCGGTACGGGGGCCGCGAGGACCTCGAGGCGATCACGTTCCTCAAGGAGCTCAACGAGGTGATCTACGGGCGCGAGGCGGGGATCGTCTCGGCCGCGGAGGAGTCGACCGCGTGGGGAGGGGTATCGCGACCGACCTACCTCGGGGGGCTGGGCTTCGGCTTCAAGTGGAACATGGGCTGGATGCACGACACGCTCGAGTACTTCAAGCACGAGCCGATCCACCGCCGCTATCACCACCACGAGCTGACGTTCAGCATGCTCTACGCGTACACCGAGAACTTCATCCTGCCGCTGTCGCACGACGAGGTCGTGCACGGCAAGGGCTCGCTGTTCAGCAAGATGTCCGGCGACCGCTGGCAGAAGCTCGCCAATCTGCGAACGCTCTACGCCTACATGTTCGCCCACCCGGGCAAGAAGCTGCTGTTCATGGGCTCTGAGTTCGCCCAGGAGGCGGAGTGGCGCGCGGAGGCCTCGCTCGACTGGCACCTGCTCGAGTGGTCCGAGCACGCCGGCATCCAGACGATGGTGCGTGAGCTCAACCGGCTTTACCGTGCCGAGCCGGCGCTGTGGGAGATCGACTCCGATCCGGGCGGCTTCTGGTGGCTGGAGCCCAACGACGCCGACAGCAACGTGATCGCGTTCGTGCGCGCGTCGCGCAAGGGCGAGCGTCTGGTCGTGTTCGTCGCCAACCTGTCGCCGGTCCCGCGCTCCGGTTACCGGCTCGGGCTGCCGCGGTCCTGCCGCTGGCGCCCGGTGCTGAACACCGACGATCCGAAGTACGGCGGCAGCGACTGGGGCGACGGCGGCGTGGTCAGGCCCGAGCCGATCCCGTGGCATGGACAGCCGGTCTCCGCCCAGATCGAGTTGCCGCCATTGGCGGCGATCTGGATGGTCCCGGACACCGCCACCGTGTGAGCGCCGAGTACCCCTGGGAGCGCCGGTTGGGCGCCCGCCCGCTCGACGACGCGGTGACGGCGTTCCGCGTCTGGGCGCCGCACGCGCGATCGATCATGGTTCGGGTCGCGGGGCTCGAGTTCGAGCTGGCGCACGCCGGCTTCGCCGTCTATGAGGCGGTCGTCCCGGCCCGCGCCGGCGACGACTACTGGTTCGTCGTCGACGGCCGGCGGCTCCCGGATCCATGCTCGCGCTGGCAGCCCGCCGGGCTGCGCGGCCCCTCGCGGGTGGTGGAGATGGCGCCGGTTGCGCCGGTGGCGCCCCGGAGTCTGCCGGGACGCGATCGGCTGGTGCTCTACGAGCTGCACATCGGCACGTTCACCCCCGCGGGGACGTTCGACGCCGCAATCGAGCACCTCCCCGAGCTTGCCCAGCTCGGCGTCACCGGGATCGAGATCATGCCGATCGCCGAGTTCCCCGGGCGCAGGGGGTGGGGCTACGACGGCGTCTATCTGTCGGCGGCGCAGTCGTCCTACGGCGGTCCTGCGGGGCTCGCGCGGCTGGTCGCGGCAGCGCACGACTGCGGCCTGGAAGTGCTGCTCGACGTCGTCTACAACCACGTCGGCGCCTCCGGCACGCTTGCGCTGGAGGCGTTCGGCCCGTACTTCACCGAGAAGTACCAGACCCCGTGGGGCAGGGCGATCAATTTCGACGACGCCCACTGCGATCCGGTCCGCGAGTGGGTGCTGCAGAGCGCGACGGGCTGGATCTCGGAGTTCGGCATCGACGGGCTGCGCCTCGACGCGATCCATGCGATCTTCGACTCCAGCGCCGAGCACCTCGTAGCGGCGATCACGCGCCGCGTGCACGAGGTGCGCGCCGACGCGCTCGTGATCGCCGAGAGCGGGCTCAACGATCCCCGCGTGATGCGGGCGCGGGAGCTGGGCGGGTACGGGTGCGACGCCGCCTGGGCCGACGACTTCCACCACTGCCTGCGGACGCTCGTGACCGACGACCACGAGGGCTACTACGCCGAGTTCGGCAGGGTCGCGCAGCTCGCCAAGGCGTTTCACCGGCCCCACGTTCACGACGGTCAGTTCTCGGGTTTTCGCCAGCGCCGGTTCGGAGCGCGGGCCGACGACGTGCCCGCCGAGCGGTTCGTCGTGTTCTGCCAAAACCACGATCAGATCGGCAATCGCGCATACGGCGATCGCCTGCCCGACGACGCGCGTGCGCTGGCGGCGTTCTGCACGCTGCTGTGCCCGTTCACGCCGATGCTGTTCATGGGCGAGGAGTACGGCGAGCGGGCGCCGTTTCAGTTCTTCACCGGCCATATCGACGAATCGATCGCGGTGGCGACGCGTGAGGGGCGGCGGGCGGAGTTCAGCTCGTTCGCAGAGTTCGGCGGCGAGATTCCCGACCCGCAGTCGCCCGAGACGTTCGAGCGCTCGAAGCTGACCCGTCAGCGCGACCCCGCGCTCACGCAGCTCTACGGGGATCTTCTGCAGGCGCGCAGGGAGCTTCCGACGGGCGATGTGGATACGATCGTGTTCGATGAGGCGCAGCGCTGGTTGCGAGTCAGCCGCGGGGCATTCGAGCTTGCGTGCAACTTCGGAGGCCAACCCGTGCGCCTGCCGTGCGAACGAGAGCTCCTTCGTATCGCCACGCACAGACAGGTGCGCCTCCGCGAGGGGTATCTCGAGCTTGCGCCGCTGTCGGGAGCGCTAGTGCGGTGAGCAACTTGTGGCCGGGACGCCCGTTCCCGCTCGGAGCGACGTGGGACGGCGGGGGGACCAACTTCTCGCTCTTCTCAGAGCACGCCGAGGCAGTCGAGCTGTGCCTGTTCGACGACCAGGACAACGAGACGCGGATCGAGCTGACGCAGCGGCGTGCTCTCAACTGGCACTGCTACCTGCCCGGCGTCGGGCCGGGTCAGCGCTACGGCTACCGAGTGCAGGGACGATACGCGCCGCGGGAGGGCCATCGCTTCAACGCGTCCAAGCTGCTGATCGACCCGTACGCGAAGGCGATTGACGGCGTCGTCGACTGGGGTCGCGGCGTAAACGTGCTGCCATACCGCCCCGACGGCCGCGACGACGCCGACCTCGAGCGGGACGACGAGGACGACGCGTGCGCTGTCCCCAAGTCGGTCGTGATCGACGACGCGTTCTTCTGGGAGGGAGATCGCCCGCCGCGGATCCCGTTCGCCGACCTGGTGATCTACGAGACGCACGTCAAGGGCTTCACGATGCGCCACCCGGGCGTTCGCGAGGACCTGCGCGGCACCTACGCCGGCCTCGCCTCCGAGGAGGCGATCGCATACATGATCGACCTCGGCGTCACCGCCGTCGAGCTGCTGCCCGTTCACCACATCTCCGACGAGTCGTTTCTCTCGCACCGCGGGCTTCACAACTACTGGGGCTACAGCACGATCGGCTACTTCGCACCGCACTGCGAGTATGCGGCGACAGGGCGCCATGGCGAACAGGTGCGAGAGTTCAAGGGTATGGTCAAGGCGCTGCACCGAGCGGGCATCGAGGTGATCCTCGACGTCGTCTACAACCACACCGCCGAGGGCAACCATCTCGGGCCGATGCTCGCCTTCAGGGGTGCCGACAATCGCTCCTACTACCGCCTGATGCCCGACGACCAGCGTCACTACATGGATTTCACCGGCACCGGCAACTCGCTCAACCCGGTCCACCCGAGCGTGCTGCGACTGATCATGGACTCGTTGCGCTACTGGGTGTCGGACTGCCACGTCGACGGGTTCCGGTTCGACCTCGCGTCGGCGCTGGCGCGCGAGTTCTTCGACGTCGATCGCCTGTCTGCATTCTTCGACGTGATCCACCAGGACCCGGTGCTGTCACAGGTCAAGCTGATCGCGGAGCCGTGGGATGTCGGTCCGGGCGGCTACCAGGTCGGCAACTTCCCGGTGCTGTGGTCGGAGTGGAACGGCGTCTACCGCGACACGATGCGCGACTACTGGCGCGGCGCCTCGAGCAGCGGCGCGTTCGCGCAGCGCCTGTCGGGCTCGGCCGATCTCTACGAGTCCGACGGCCGCGACCCGTTCGCGTCGATCAACTTCATCACCGCCCACGACGGCTTCACGCTGCGCGACCTCGTCAGCTACGAGCAGAAGCGCAACGAGGCCAACGCCGAGGACAACCGCGACGGCACCGACGACAACCGTTCTTGGAACTGCGGCGCCGAGGGCGAGACCGGCGAGCCCGAGATTGTCGCGCTCCGGGCTCGCCAGCGTCGCAACTTCCTGACGACCCTGTTCGTCTCGCAAGGAACGCCGATGCTGCTCGGCGGCGACGAGATGGGACGCACCCAGCACGGCAACAACAACGGCTGGTGCCAGGACAACGAAGTCTCCTGGTACGACTGGCGCGACGATCCCGATGCGGTGCGGATGCGCGACTTCACGCGGCGGCTGATCCGCCTGCGACGCGAGCACCGCGTGTTTCGACGGGGCACGTTCCTGCGCGGCAAGGAGCTGAAAGGGTCCGGATTGCCGGACGTGTGGTGGTTTCGCGCCGACGGCTTGAAGATGACCCGCCGCGATTGGCAGAGCGGCGAGCACGTGCTGGGGATGTTCCTCAACGGCCGCGAGATCCAGACCCCAGGCCCACACGGGGAGGAGTTCGAGGACGATTCGTTCGTGCTGCTGTTCAACGCCAACAACGAGGATCGGGAGTTCACACTTCCTCGCCGCCTGTTCGGAGCGCAGTGGGGGCTCGAGCTCGCGACCGCGGATCCTGATGCCCAGCCGGGGAGCGTGACGTTCGGCGCACGCACGAAGCTGAACGTGGTCGCGCGTTCGATCGTGATCCTGAAGCGGCTGAGATGACCGAGCCACCGTCCGAGCTGCGGGCGACCTACCGCCTGCAGTTGACCGCACAGTTCGGCTTCGCCGCCGCGCGCGGGCTCATCCCCTACTTGCGCGACCTCGGCATCTCGCACCTGTATCTCTCACCCTCGCTGCAGTCCCGAGTCGGCTCGCAGCACGGCTACGACGTGATCGACCCGCGGCGGCTCTCCGACGAGCGGGGCGGTGCCGATGAGTTCCGGGCGCTGTCGGGCGCCGCGCGCGACGCAGGGATGGCGATCATTCTCGACATCGTCCCGAACCACATGGCGATCGACGACGCCAACCGATATTGGACCGATCCCAAGCTGCGCGAACGCTTCTTCGACCTCGACCCGGTGACCGGGCGACACCGCAGGTTCTTCAGCATCGGCGACCTCGCCGGCTTGCGCCAGGAGGACGAGTCGGTGTTCGAGGAGAGCCACGAGCTGGTGCTGTCGCTCGTCGACGAAGGATTGGTCGAGGCGTTGCGGATCGACCATCCTGACGGGCTCGCCGATCCCGCCGCCTATCTGCAACGGCTTCACGACGCGGGCGTGGAGCGGATCTGGGTCGAGAAGATCCTCGACCCGGGCGAACGGCTCCCGGACTGGCCCGTCGCCGGGACCGTCGGCTACGAGTTTCTCAACGACGTCTGCGCGCTGTTCGTCGATTGCGCCGGTGAGCCGGCGCTGACGGCGCTCTGGCAGCAGATCTCAGGCGATCGGCGGCCGTTCGGCGATGTGGCGCTCGAGTGCAAGCTCGAGCAGGCGCACGGGCCGTTCGCAGCCGACGTCGAAAGGCTGGCGCGCGAGCTCGGCGGCGTCGAACCACCGGGCGGGCTGGCGGCGCTCGCGCGTGCGCTCGCGTCGCTGCCCGTTTACCGCACCTATGTCGACCCTGCGCGCGGCCTGGTCAGCGATGCGGACCGTCACGCGATCGGTCTCGCCGAGATGCCGGCCGAGCTTGCCCAGATGCTCCTGCTCGAGCGCGAGGTCCCGGCGGCGTTCGTGACCCGCTTTCAGCAGACGACGCCGGCGATCATGGCCAAGGGGGTCGAGGACACCGCGTTCTACCGCTATTGCCGGCTGCTGGCCCTCAACGACGTCGGCGGTGACCCGTCGCGCTTCGGCATCGCGGTCGAGCGCTTCCACGCCGCCGGCCTCGAGCGCGCACACCGCTTTCCGTTCAGCATGCTCACGACCCAGACCCACGACGCCAAGCGCTCCGGCGACGTCCGCGCGCGGATCGGCATGATCGCGTCGATGCCCGCGGCTTGGGCTGCGCATGTCGCGCGCTGGCTGGAGCTGACCGAGCCGCTGCGCGACTGCGGCGCCCCCGATGACGTCGAGCGCTACTTCATCTTCCAGACGCTGGTCGGGGCGTCGCCGATCGCCGCCGAGCGGGTCGACGACTACCTCCTGAAGGCGTTTCGCGAGGCCGGCCGCAACACGAACCACATCTCGCCCAACCTGGAATGGGAGCAGGCGGTCCGGCGCTTCTCCGCCTCGTTGCGCTCGTGCGAGCCGTTCCTGGCCGACTTCGGGCCGTTCGCGGCGCGCGTAGCGGCGGCCGGCGACCGCGCGGCGCTGGGCCAACTGGTGCTGAAGTTGACCGCCCCGGGGGTCCCTGACATCTACCAGGGCGACGAGCTGCCGCTCCGATCGCTCGTCGACCCCGACAATCGGCGCCCGGTCGACTGGGACTGGCGCCAGGCGATGCTGCGGCGACTGATGGGCGGCTCGCCACCCAACGCCGAGACCTACAAGCTGTTTCTGACGCTGCGGCTGCTGGGCCTGCGCGCGCGTCGCCCGGCGCCGTTCGCCGGCGACTACGAGCCGCTCGAGGCGGGGGAGCAGACCTGCGCGTTCGTGCGCGGCGGTGAGGTGCTCGTCGCCGTCGCCGTGCGCCCCGGAGAGATCTCGGGTCAGCTGCGCGGGATCGGAGGCCGGTGGAACGACGTGCTGCGCGGCGAGGAGCGCTCCTTGGCCCGCAGCGAACCCGTGGCGCGGGTCCTCGGCGACTACGGGCTCGGGGTGTTCGAGCGCGCCGACCGGTGATCCGCCGGCGCCCGACGACGGGCTGTGCGCGCTGTGGGAGCGCCGAAGCGACGCGTTTGAACGCGGCCGTACACGGGTAGGCTCGACGACAGCCGGCGCTCCCCACCGTCCAGGGGCGCGCCCGCCTAACGAGAGGTAGGAATGGGTCGAGCTGGCGCCCCCACCGTCCAGGGGCGTCGGCACAACGGAGGTGGGAGATGGGTCAGCGAGCTCGCGCGGCCGCAACCGCGGTCGTGCTGGTCTGGGTCCTCGTCGCCGCGCGCGACGCGGCTGCGCAATTGCCGGTGACAGACAACGGCGTGTTAGGTTATGTTCACATCAGCGCCAGCGCGAGTCCCCCGGGCGCCAACGACTTTGCCTGCAAGCCATCAGGCGCGCATCCACAGCCGGTGATTCTCGTCCACGGCACATTCGCCGACATGGCCGACACGTGGCAGGCGCTGTCGCCGCTGTTGGCCAACGATGGCTACTGCGTGTTCGCCTTCAACTACGGCTCATATGACAACAGCGGCGCGAGCGGCGTCTACGGCATCGGCGACATCGCCCAATCGGCGGCGCAGCTGTCAACGTTCGTCAACCAGGTGCTCGCGGCCACGGGGGCGAGCAAGGTCGATCTGGTCGGCCATTCGCAAGGCGGCATGATGCCCCGCTACTACCTCGACG
>Ga0335081_10006837_pt1 | contig 18186 bp, 15 predicted proteins | sample Lox_Sample_35_FD_206713 | JGI IMG/M metagenome (GOLD analysis project Ga0335081, IMG submission 206713) | Soil microbial communities from Loxahatchee National Wildlife Refuge, Florida, United States - Lox_Sample_3.5 | ecosystem: Environmental > Terrestrial > Soil > Wetlands | place: USA... | reverse complement strand
CGCGGGCTTATATTTGCGACGAATGTGTGGGGATCTGCAACGCCATCCTGGAAGAAGACCAGGACCACCGGGTCGCGCCGTCCACACAGGGCAAGTTGGCCAAGCCGTCGGAAGTGAAAACATTCCTCGACCAGTACGTGATCGGGCAGGAGAAGACCAAGAAGAAGCTGGCGGTGGCGGTCTACAACCATTACAAGCGCATCGTCATGACCAAGGTGCGCAGCGACGTGGAGTTGACCAAATCCAACATCCTGCTGATCGGGCCGACGGGGACGGGAAAGACGCTGCTGGCCCAGACCCTGGCGCGGCAACTGGAAGTGCCCTTCGCCATCGTCGATGCCACCACCCTCACCGAAGCCGGATACGTGGGCGAGGACGTGGAGAACATCGTCCTCAAGCTACTGCAGAATGCCGGCAATGACGTCCAGCGCGCGCAGCAGGGAATCATTTATATCGACGAGATCGACAAGATCTCCAAGAAGGACGAGAACCCCTCCATCACCCGGGACGTTTCCGGCGAGGGTGTGCAGCAGGCATTGCTCAAGATCCTGGAAGGGACCGTCGCCAACGTGCCGCCTCAGGGAGGCCGCAAGCATCCCCACCAGGAGTTTACTCCGGTCGACACCACGAACATCCTTTTCATCTGCGGGGGCGCTTTCGTGGGGCTGGAGCGCATCATCGAGCGCCGGGTGGGCCACAAGAGCATGGGATTCCACCCCACCGAGCCGCCCCTGGTTTCTCCTTCCGGCCGAAGAAATATCGAAATGTTGGAGCAGATTCAGCCGATAGATCTTATTAAGTACGGCCTGATCCCGGAGTTCGTAGGCCGGCTGCCGGTGGTGAGCGTTTTGAACGATCTGGACGAGAGCGCGTTGGTGCAAATTCTAACCGAACCGAAGAACGCCCTGATCCGCCAATATCAGAAACTATTTGAGTTTGAGAGCGTCAGATTGCGGTTCACGGACGACGCGTTACGTGCCATCGCCCGCCAGGCGCTGGAGCGGAAACTGGGTGCCCGCGGCCTGCGCATGATCCTGGAAGATCTGATGCTCGACCTGATGTATCACCTCCCCGGCCAGCGAAAGGTCCGGGAGTTTGTGGTGAACGAGGAAATGGTCAAGAACCACGAAATCAGTTTCAGCTCGACCGCGCTGGAAAAGGCAGGTTAATGGAAAGTCAGATGTTCAGCGGACGTGAAAAAAACGATACTCGAACCCTCCCCATGATGCCCATCCGGGACGTCGTCATTTTCCCCACTATGATGACCCCCTTCGTCGTGGGGCGCGAAAGCTCGATTCGCGCTCTGGATGAGGCGTTGGCGGGCGATAAGAAAATCTTTTTGGCGACTCAGCACGACGCCGCCGTCGACGATCCCAAACCCGGTGACATTTACGCCGTGGGCACGATCTCCAACATCGTGCAAAGCCTGAAGCTTCCCGACGGCAACATCAAAGTTCTGGTGGAGGGGATCGAGCGCGGCAAGGTTCTGAAGATCACCAACGAGGACGGCTACTTCCGCGTTGCGGTGAAGACGACCTCCTTCCGCACCGTCACCACCCCCAGCCTGGAACAGGTGATGCAGAGGGTGACCTCGCTCTTTGAGCAATACGTCAAGCTTTCGCAGAACTTGAATTACGAGACCATGATCGCGGCGGTGAAGATCGACGACGTGGGCAAATTCACCGACACCATCGCCACCAATCTCAACGTCAGCATCGAGGAAAAGCAGGAACTGCTGGAAATCTTCGATCCTGTGGACCGCCTGACGCGTCTCGAGAACATGCTGGAGATCGAGATCGAGAAGCTGAACGTGGATCGGACCATTCAGGGCCGGGTAAAGCGCCAGATGGAGCGCGCCCAGCGCGAGTACTACCTCAACGAAAAGATCAAGGCCATCCAGAAGGAATTGGGCCGCAACGAAAAGAGCGAGGCCGACGAACTCAAGAAGAAGATCGAGTCGTCGGGAATGACCAAAGACGCCCACGAAAAGGCCGTCACCGAGCTCAAGCGCCTGGAGATGATGCCGCCCATGTCGGCGGAATCGACCGTCTCACGCAATTACCTCGACTGGCTCCTGGCGGTGCCGTGGAAGGAAAAGACGCGGGAGATTCGCAACATCAAGCGCGCTGAGCAGATACTGGAAGAAGACCACTACGGCCTGGAGAAGATCAAGGAACGCATTCTGGAGTTTCTGGCGGTCCGGCAGCTTGTCAAGTCGCCCAAGGGTTCCATCCTCTGTTTTGTGGGACCCCCGGGCGTGGGGAAGACCTCGCTCGGCAAGTCGATCGCGCGCGCCACTGGCCGCAAGTTCGTGCGGTTGTCGTTGGGCGGCGTGCGGGACGAAGCCGAGATCCGGGGACACCGCCGCACCTACATCGGCGCCCTGCCCGGCCAGATCATCCAGATGATGAAGAAGGCCGGCACTGTGAACCCGGTTTTCGTCCTGGACGAAGTCGACAAGATGAGCATGGACTTCCGCGGCGACCCCTCGGCCGCCTTGCTGGAAGTGCTCGACCCCGAGCAGAACCACATGTTCGTTGACCACTACCTGGACGTGGAGTACGACCTCTCCAAGGTGTTCTTCATTGCCACTGCCAACGTGGTGGACACCATTCCTCGGCCGCTTCAGGACCGCATGGAAATCCTGCGGCTTTCCGGCTACACGGAACCCGAGAAGCTGGAGATCGCCAAACGCTTCCTGGTCCGCAAGCAGCTTGAGGCGTCGGGCCTGAGGGCCGGCAACCTGGCCTTCATCGACGACGCCATCCTGAGCATCATCCGCGGCTACACCCGCGAGTCGGGCGTCCGCAACCTGGAGCGCGAGATCGGCAGCGTCTGCCGCAAGGTGGCACGCAAAGTCGTGAAAGAAGGCAAGGGTCTTCAGGTGACGGCGAATCCGGACGACATCAAGGAGTACCTCGGCGTGCTCCGGTTCCGCGACACCAAGTCGGAAGAAAAGAACGAAGTCGGCCTGGCGCTGGGGTTGGCCTGGACCGAAGTCGGCGGGCAGGTGCTCCAGATCGAAGCGACGGTGATGCAAGGCAAAGGCAAGCTGCAGCTCACGGGCAAGCTGGGCGACGTGATGCAGGAATCGGCGCAGGCGGCGATGAGCTACGTCCGCGTGCGCGGCGCGCGGCTGGGCCTGGACCCGGACTTTTACCGGCGCGCCGACATTCATATTCATATCCCCGAAGGCGCTATCCCCAAGGACGGCCCCTCCGCCGGCATCACCCTGGCGACGGCCTTGGTAAGCGCGCTCACCCGGATCCCGGTGCGATGCGACGTCGCCATGACGGGCGAGATCACGCTGCGCGGCAAGGTGCTTCCGATAGGCGGCGTGAAAGAGAAACTGCTCGCCGCGCACCGTGCCGGATCACGAACGGTGATCCTGCCTCGCGATAACGAGAAGGATCTGGCGGAGATTCCAGCCAACATTCAACAGGAAATGACGATCCGCTTCGTGGAGTCGATGGACGAGGTGTTGGACTTGGCACTGGAGACGAAACTGGGGGAGCGGCCGCCGTTGGTGGTGGCACCCGAGACTTCGTCGGCCCTCGAACCGCCAACTCTCGACGCGGATCGGACCCCGTTGGCAAACTAATTGAGCACCATCAGGGGACGCGAGATTTCGGGAGGAAGAGCGAAACTTATTACCCGAGGTGTGCATCTCAAGAAGCCGGATGTGAACTCCCTTCAATGAAACGTGGAGGCTCCGCTTCGTTTCCAGTTGTCCAGCTTCATAATCCGATAAGACGAAGCCCAAAACGACGCACGATGTCACCGCGCTTTTCGATCGCCTGCTTGCCGTTTTCGATTTGCCCAACACGCCATCGATCGGCTCCACGCACGAGAGAGCGCCAAAACGACTCCTAGCCGAGTTCCAGACCAAAGTCGGCCCGGCTCCGAACCGTCCCACCAACAGAACCACAGGTTGAGAGAGAGTGTTATGGCAGCCAAGAAGACAGAAGAAGTCCAAGAAGAGAAGATCATGGAACTGAAGGAAGGCGAAGTCCTCGACATCGCCAAGCTCAAGGAGATGAATATCGTCACCCTGGTCCAGGTGGCCAAGGACCTGGCGGTGGTGGGCGCCAGCGGCATGCGGAAGCAGGAGTTGATCTTCAAGATCCTCCAGGCGCAGACCGAAAAGAGCGGCCTCATCTTCTCCGAAGGTGTGCTCGAATGCCTACCCGACGGCTTCGGGTTCCTGCGCGCCCCGGATTACAACTACCTGCCGGGCCCGGACGACATCTACGTCTCGCCGTCGCAGATCCGCAAGTTTGACCTGCGCACCGGCGACACCATCTCCGGACAGATCCGGCCGCCCAAGGAAGGCGAGCGCTACTTCGCGCTGATCAAGGTGGAGGCCATCAACTTTGAGCCGCCCGACGAGGCCCGGAACAAGATCCTGTTCGATAACCTCACGCCGCTCTATCCGCAGGACCGTATCCGCCTCGAAACCATCCGCGACAACATTTCGGCGCGCGTGCTCGATCTCCTGACGCCCATCGGCAAGGGCCAGCGCGGCTTGATCGTGGCCCCGCCGCGCACCGGCAAGACGATGCTGCTCCAGACCATCGCCAACTCGGTCAGCACCAATCACCCCGAGGTCACGCTGATCGTCCTGCTCATCGACGAGCGCCCCGAAGAAGTAACCGACATGCAGCGCACCGTGAAAGGCGAGGTTATCAGCTCCACCTTCGACGAGCCCGCGGCGCGGCACGTTCAAGTGGCGGAAATGGTGATCGAAAAGGCCAAGCGGCTGGTGGAGCAGAAGCGCGACGTCATGATCCTGCTCGACTCCATTACGCGTCTGGCGCGCGCTTACAACACCGTGGTCCCGCCCTCGGGCAAGGTGCTCTCGGGCGGCGTCGATTCCAACGCGCTGCAGCGCCCCAAGCGCTTCTTTGGCGCGGCGCGCAACGTCGAGGAAGGCGGCAGCCTGACCATCATCGCCACCGCCCTCATCGACACCGGCAGCCGCATGGACGACGTGATCTTTGAAGAGTTCAAGGGCACGGGCAACATGGAAATCAACCTCGACCGCAAGCTCGTGGATAAGCGCGTTTTCCCGGCCATGGACATCAATCGGTCCGCCACCCGCAAGGAGGAATTGCTGGTGCCCAAGGATGAGCTGAATCGGATCTGGGTGCTGCGCAAGGTCCTCAGCCCGCTGTCCCCAGTCGAGAGCATGGAACTCATCATCGACAAGCTGTCCAAGACAAGGGGTAACTCCGAGTTTTTGGCTTCCATGAGTAACGGCGGCCGATAGGATTGACGATTTCCGATTGACGATTGAAAGAGAAGGAGTAACCACCCTTTTCAATCGGTGGTCGAAATTCAGCAACTATTCGGTGCTGGTTACAGAGCTGGCTTGACTCCCAACTCCACTACAGTATGAAAACCATCCAAGTCGCGCTGGATTTGGAATTGCTTCGCGCCGCCACTGGCGCTGCCAAACAAGCGCGCATAAACCGCCCCACTTTCGTCCACGACGCGTTGCGCGAACACTTGGAACGACTTCGCACGCGCGAAGTAGAGGCCCGCGACCGACGTGGCTACGGCCGAGCAGCCACAGGCCACGAGCGAAGCTGCGGTTTGGGGGGGCGTGGCATCGTGGCCGGAACGCTAGCTCACGGGGAAGCTGGCACGCTATGATTTTCGTGAAGAGCGTCCTGGCTGGCTTGGGTTCGGTGGTCTTGGTCTCGATACTCTACCTTGTGGCGCTCATCGTGCGCGCCGGGAAGGCGGAGCCAGGAACCGAAATCGGCATTGATCCGGTCTCGCTGTTCAAGTCTTCTCCGCTTTACGGGAAAACGGGAATCATCATTTTTGCTCTCCGATTCTATTGGGAATACCGACGGGTCAGATCTCGCGGAGCCAAATAACGATTGAGGTCGTAGGGACCTCGCGTCCTTTCTTCCAATCGCGAGTCGGCAATCGTCAATCGGCAATCGACAATTTCCTCGCCAGTTCCACGATGCGCTCCACCACTTGGTCGGCGCTGACCAGAGTCGAGTCAATCTCCACCGCATCCGGTGCCGCCACCAACGGCGAGATCTTGCGCTCCGCGTCAAGCTGATCGCGACGGCCGATCTCGTAGGCCGTCTGTTCGAGCGTCGTCGAGCGGCCTTCATGCTGATCTTCATGGTGCCGCCGGCGGGCTCGCTCCTCGGGGGCGGCCTTCAAGAAGATCTTCAGCGGCGCGTCCGGGAACACCACGGTCCCGATGTCGCGCCCTTCCATCACCACGCCCCGGTCTCTCGCCAAGGCCCGCTGCACTGCAACAAGCTTGCGGCGTACCTCAGGCAACCGCGAGACTTTAGCCGCCGCCAGAGTCACCGCGCCGGTACGAATCTTCGCCGTCACATCCTGCCCGTCTAAAAACACGCGCGAGCCGGATGAGTCCGTCGCGAAGTGTATGTCGGCATCGCCGATCGCAGTGGCCACAGCCGGCTCATCTTCGGGCTCGATCCCTGACTCCAGCACCTTGAGTGCAGCCGCCCGATAGGTGGCCCCGCTGTCGACGTAGTCCAGGCCAAGCCGTGCCGCCAGCATGCGAGCGACCGTGCTCTTCCCGGCTCCGGCAGGTCCGTCGATGGCGATAACAATGGGTGGCGGCGTTGGCATGATCCTCAGATTCGTTTGAAGGCTTTCTGAATATCTTTGAGAGAATACCGGAGCACTATTGGCCGGCCGTGGGGGCAGGTCATCGGGTATTGAGTCATGGCCAACGCGCGAAGAAGCCATTCCATCTTGTTCCGGTCGAGCGGCATATTGATCTTGATGGCGGCGTGGCACGCCACGGAAGCGGCGATCTTGCCGCGCAGTTCGTCCAGCGAGATCGCCCTTGCCTCGCGGCCCACGCCGTCCAGGATCTCGATCAGTAGCCGCTCGGCATCATCGGCGCGAACATCAGCGGGCGCGGTCTTGATGGCCACCGTGCGCTGCCCGAACGGCTCCACGTCAAAGCCGTTGGCGGTGAGCTCGGCGGCGATTTCGTGAAAGGTCACTTCCTGGTCCGGCTTCAACTCGACGATGATCGGCAGCAGCAGCCGCTGGCCCTCTACTTTCTTTTGCAGTCGCTGACGAAGATGCCGTTCGAAGAGCACGCGCTCGTGGGCCACGTGCTGGTCGACGATCCAGAGCCCTTGCGCGTTGGTGGCCACGATGAAGCTCTGCTGGACCTGGCCGAGCGGCCACAGGTCCGTCGGAAACTCATCGACGAAGGCCGCAGCCGTCTCGCTTGATCCAACCGGCGCGGTTGCGTCGCGCATCGTCCCCGCCGTCGTCTGGGAGCACGCCGGCGGCTCGTCAACCGGGATGGTCGGGGGGCTGCTTGGGGAGATGCTTGGGGCGAGAACTGAGGGAATCCCCGGACCTTCCAGCGGCAGGCGCTCCGTGTGCGGCTCGGGACGCGGAGGGATGAGCCGAAAATCCGCAGCGCGGCCGGACGGAGGCACGCTGACTGGCGGACGAGATACAAAGCCACGCCCGCCTTGTCGACTTCCGACTCCCGAGTCCCGACCTCCGAGTCCCGACTCACCCGCGATCGGAGCTTCCTCACTCAGTTTTTCCGCTACCTCGACCTCCTCTTCCATCGGGATACCGGTGCGTCTCCCAGCCGGGAAAGCCGCCACCGGGCGCGAGGCTACCAGGGCCTGGCGGATGGAATCGCGCACGAAGTCGTGGATAAACCCGGAGTGCCGAAAGCGGACTTCCGTTTTCGAAGGGTGCACATTCACGTCGACTTCACTGGCCGGCAGTTCGAGGAAAATCAGTGCCACGGGGAATACGGTAGGCGGAAGAATATTGCGAGTGGCCTCGGTGATAGCGTGGAGGATGACGCGGTCGCGCACCAGTCGCCGGTTCACAAAGAAGTAAATGCTGTTGCGGTTGAGTTTCTGCACTTCGGGCCGGGAAACGAACCCGTGGACCTTGACCATCGGCATCGGCGGCGCCACCGGGGCCGCCGCCGTCTCGCCCGCATCTTCTTCCTCCACCCATTCCGTGGCGGGAATCATCGCCCGCTCGATTGGCGCCACTTCCACCAGTTGTTCGAGCAGCTTCCCGCCCATCACCTGGTAAATCCGCTCGCGGCTGCCGGCGACGGGAGAGACATTGAGGATCTCGTTGGAGAGTGACGCCAGGCGGAAGCTCTTCTCAGGATGCGCCAGCGCGTAGTGGGTGAGCAGGGTGGCGATATGGCCCAGTTCGGTCGATTCGGACTTCAGGAACTTGCGGCGCGCGGGGGTATTGAAGAAAACGTCGCGGACCTCGATTCGTGTCCCGCCAGGCCACGCGATCTCCTTCACGTCGCGCAATCGGCCGCCGGCGATCTCCAGCCGCGTACCGGCGCTTTCCGAGGCGTGACGGGTTTCGAGCAGCAGGCGGGAGACGGCCGCGATCGAGGGCAGAGCTTCGCCCCGAAAGCCCAGCGAGCTGATGGCGAAGAGGTCTTCGGCGGAACGAATCTTGCTGGTGGCGTGACGCTCGAAGGCCAGCAGCGCATCGTCGTGCGTCATCCCGCAGCCGTCGTCGGTGACGCGGATCAACCGCTTACCGCCTGCCTCCACCGTTACCTCCACCCGCCCCGCGCCCGCATCAATCGAGTTCTCGAGTAGTTCTTTCACGATCGAGGCGGGCCGCTCCACCACTTCGCCCGCCGCGATATGGTTGGCGACAGCCTCGGGTAGGATGTGGATCACTGACATAGGATTGGGACATGGCCTCACCAGTCGCAAATGACGGTTCGCCGGCCATTACGCAACTATAGCCGAAATCGAGGCGCGGGCGGGGATGAATGTAGAGCCTGTGCGATGGAGCAGTAGCGTCACTTGGCGGTGGGATTTTCAGATCAAGACAAATCTTCCGGACCGGAAACTCATCAATCTCTGAAACCGAAGCACTTCAGCCAGTAGCGTGCAAGCGGGTGGACAGCCGCGCCGTTCTGTGGACGTGCTTCTCATTTGACCGCACACCCTCATCGATCTTTTGCCGTGGAGTTCAGCTTGCGCGCGTACTCGGCCCGCTCGCGCGCCTGAATCTGGACGGAGAGAGCGCGTTCGTGCGCAGCTTCCTCGGGGCGGCCCAGTCGAGCCAGGGCGTTGCCCAACTGATAATGCGCCTTGGTGAAGTCCGGGTTTAACGCGACGGCCTCCTCGAGTGGCGACAATGCCTTTCCCGGACGATCCAGGGCCAATTCAGCCTAGCCCAGCCCCAGCAACGCATCCCCGTAGTGCTTGTTCCCTTCCAGCGCCGTCCGGAACAACTTCTCCGCCTCGTCAGGATTGTTCTGGCGCATCTCGATTTGGACCAAGAGACAGTTGGAAATCGGATCGGAAGGAGAGCGCTTCAGTTCTTCCCGGAATTCGGTGGTGGCAAGATCGATTTGATCACGTTTCCAATACGGGAGCCCTAAGCCCAAATGCACGCCAGGAAAATCAGGATTGGCCTTCTCCGCCGCCTGGTATTCCTCGATGGCTTGATCGTGGCGAAACGCGTTGTCGTAGGCAGTCCCCATCGTCACGTGAGCTTCGGGGAAGCGGGATTGACAGCCATGATGCGCCGAAACACGTCGACCACCCGGGAGTAGTTTTTCGCCCGCAAACACGATTGGCCGAGCGTATAGAGAGTTGGCAGGTCGGCGGGATTCAGGCGGCTGGCGCGCTCGATGTAGGCGGCGAACAAAGAGGGGAGCGCTTGCCGCTCTTATTAGGTCAAGCGTAGAATGTCTAAGGCCATGGCTCAACGCATCGACCCCAGAGTGATACCCTTTGCGGTGGACTCGGACCCGCCGGTGCGCGGGTACCTTCACTATCCCGCGGTCTCGGCGGACGATTCGCCGCCAACTACTGATCGCCGGCAACCCACAACTGACCTCCGGCAGGCTGTAGTGCTGAGCCACGGGGCGGGATCCAATTGCGAGGCGCCCTTGCTGGTGGCTGTGGCCACTGCCTTCGCTGGGACCGGGTTTACGGTCCTGCGCTGCGACCTGCCTTATCGCCAGAAGCGCCCGCACGGACCGCCCCTCGGAAGCGCCGCCGAGGATCAGAGAGGGTTGCGCAACGCCGTGGCAGCAGTGCGGCAACTGTCGCGAGATCGGCCGTTCCGGAGGGTTTACCTGGGCGGGCACTCGTACGGCGGGAGGCAGGCGACGATGCTGGCGGCGGACGACGCGGCCCTGGTCGATGGCCTGCTCCTGCTCTCCTATCCGCTGCACCCGCCGAAAAAACCCGAGCAACTTCGCACCGCGCACCTGTCCAAGCTGCGCACGCCGGCGATGTTTGTTCACGGCTCGCGCGATCCCTTCGGCTCAATCGAGGAAATGGAGTCGGCGCTGACGTTGATCCCAGCCGCTACGATCTTGATGCCGGTGGAGGGCGCGGGGCACGACCTTTCTTTCAAGCCATCACGGCCATCACGGCCATCGAGGCCAACGGCTCCGCCAGAAGAAGAAGGGCGTCAGGTCGAAGCGGACGATCTTCCGGAGAGAGTGGTAACGGCATTCTGTCAATGGAGGGCGTCCCTTGACTGAGAGATCCGACACTCGAGAACGCATCTTCGCGAATTTCGAATTTCGAATTTCGATTCGAATCAGGCAAAGAGGTTTCGCAAAACAAAGAAGATGTTGGCCGGGCGCTCCGCCAGCCGTCGCATATACCACGGGAACCAGAACGAGCCGTAGGCGACGAGCACCTTCGACTGCCAGCCCTCCTTTGCCAGCCGAAGCTGCTCGGCGCGTTGGATGCCGTAGAGCATCTGGAACTCGTAGGCATCTTTAGGCAGACCCATGGAGGCGGCCGCTTCTGCAAGGCGCCGGATGAGGGCGGTGTCGTGAGTGGCCAGGGCCACCCTGACGTTGACGCCCTGGAGCCTGGCCGCCAGGAGTTGCTGGGCGAGTTTGAAAAAGTTCTCGTCGACGTCCTGTTTTTGCGGGAAGGCGATGGACTCCGGCTCCTTGTAAGCGCCCTTGACCAGCCGGATGGCTGGGTCGAGCGGAAGCAGCGACTCCAAGTCCTTCTGAGTGCGGTAAAGGTAGGCTTGCAGGCAGAGGCCGACGTTAGGACGGGCGGTGCGGGCGCGGCGGTAAAGGTCCAGCGTGGTGTCCACGTATCCGCTGGCTTCCATGTCGATCCAGACCACACTCTGGTTGCCCGCGTGTTCGATGATCCGGATGAGATTGGCGTAGCAGAGTTCCGGGCCCAGGTCGAGACCGAGTTGGGTGAGCTTGATGGAAACTTCGGCGCGGAGATGCATCATCCGGATGCGGTCCAGTACGTCGAGGTAGTGGCGGGTGACGGCGCCCGCCTCCGCCGGATCGGTGACGTTCTCGCCGAGGTGGGTGAAGACGGCGCCGATGCCGGTGTCCTGAAGGGTTCGAGCCGCGGCCAGAGCGTCTTCGACCGTTTCGCCGGGCATGAAGCGCGAGACCGCCCGGCGAACGAAACCGCGGCGGGTCGCCTGCTCGCGTAGCCAGCGGCTTTGCGAGCCCGCCAGAAGCAAGCTCCTCATCATGGCCATACTCGTCTCCAGGATCGAAGGTGCAACTTCGAAGGGAACAAAGCGATAGGATAACAGCGGTTCACGGAAGTCGGAACTCGAAATTCGAAAACATCCCAGCGTTATAAGTCGACGAGCGGGCGAAGCATGTCATTCTGAGCGCAGCGAAGAATCTCTCTTCGTGTTTCCGCGGCGTCTGCAAGCTTTCTAAGAGAGATTCTTCGCTGCGCTCAGAATGACATGCGGACAGACTTATGACGCCATGTTATAGAAAATCGGATGGTGGAAATTCCACTTGGGAGACGCTTCTGAATTTCGAGTTTCGCGATGAGGTGAGAGTCGAATGGTTTCAATAGGCTATACAGCGCGCGTCGGCGGGTTTTTTCAGCTTGAGGCTCACCGCTCCACTTTTCGGCGGGAGGCCCTGGGCGGCGCCACCACCTTCCTGGCCATGTCGTACATCATCTTCGTCAACCCGGGCGTGCTCTCCCATGCCGGCATGGACTTCCGCGCCGTGATGGCGGCCACTTGCTTGGCGGCCGCGGCCTCGACTTTTCTTATGGCCATGCTCGCCAACTATCCGGTGGCGCTGGCGCCGGGCATGGGAGAGAACTTCTTCTTCGTGTACACCTTGTGCGGCGCAGTCCCGCTCGGCTTCGGCATGACCTGGCGGCAGGCGCTGGCGGCGGTGCTGATTGCGGGGCTGTTCTTTGTGGCGCTCACGCTCTCCGGCATTCGCGCTCAGATCATCAACTCCATTCCCGCGTCGTTGAAGTCCGGAATCGCAGCGGGCATCGGGTTGCTGGTCACCCTGATCGGACTCGAGTACGGCAACCTGGTGGTGGCGAGTCCGGGCACTCTGGTCCGCCTGGGCGATCTGCGGCAGCCGGTTACGCTGGTGAGCGCGTTGGGACTGCTGCTGGTGATCGCGCTGCTCGCGTATCGGGTGCGCGGCGCCATTCTGCTCGGCATCCTCGGTAGCACGGCCCTGGCGGCGTCGTTTGGGATGGTGCAATATCAGGGAATCCTATCCGTTCAGCTTCGGCTCGCTCCGACCTTCTGGCAGCCGGACTTCCATGGCCTTTTCGCGATGCCTCTGGCCAGGCTGGGCGCGGCGATCTTCGTGCTGCTGTATCTGGCGCTGTTCGACACCGTGGGAACGTTGGTCGGCGTGGGCCAGCAAGCCGGGCTGATGCGGGAGGGCAAGCTCCCGCGGGCTGATCGCGCGCTCTTCGCGGACGCGGTGGGTACGACGTTGGGTGCGGCTCTCGGCACTTCGACGGTAACCTGCTACGTGGAGTCCGCCGCTGGCGTGGCGGATGGCGCCCGCACCGGCCTCGCCAGCGTGGTCACCGGATGCTTGCTTCTGATGGCGACGTTCTTCAGCCCGCTGGCCTCGATGATCGGTGGCGGCGTCACGGTGGGAACCGGCGTCGACGGTCCCATCTTTCGCTACCCCACGCTTGCGCCGGCGCTGATCGTGGTGGGAGCCATGATGCTCAAGGTGGTTCGCGATCTCCCTTGGGACGAACCCACAGAGTACATTCCCGCATTCCTCACGCTGGTCGGCATTCCGCTAACCTTCAGCATCGCCGACGGGATCGCGCTGGGGTTGATCTCCTACGTGGTCGGCAAGCTCGTGACGGGACGCTGGCGGGAGTGCCCGGTGCTGACCTATGTGTTCGCGGCGCTGTTTGTGCTGCAGTTTGCGTTGTGGTGACCGAAGAATTACCGATTGCAGATTGACGATTAAAAGAGAAGAGTCGGCAAGCCGCGCGGCGCTTTCAATTGGCCATCGTCAATCGTCAATCTGCAATCGTCCATTCTTCCATCACTCCTTCACTGCCTGCCTTCCAATCTTGTTCTCCGTCCCATGCAGCAGCCTTCGAATATTCCCGTGGTGGCTGGCGATCACCAGGATGGCGGCGCCCGCTGCTCCGAGCACGCTGGCCTTTGCTGGACGCCCGAGGAGATGCACCTGCAGATACACCAGCGCAGGAAATGCCGCCGCGGCAATGACGGAGCCGAGAGAGACGTAGCGCCAGGCGGCCAGGACCACCAGAAAGATCACCAGCACAAACGCCAAGGGGATGGGAGCGAGCGCGGCAAACACACCGACGCTGGTCGCGACGCCCTTGCCGCCGTGAAATCTCAACCAGACAGGGAAAATATGCCCGGCGATAGCAGCGACTGCCGCCGCCGCAATCCAGCGCGGGTCGCTATTGGTGAGCCGGGAAGTGAGCCAGATAGCCCCGTAGCCCTTGGCAAAGTCGAAAACGAAGGTGGCCGCAAAGCCGGCGATGCCAAGGTTACGCATCACGTTGGTGGCGCCGGTGCCTCCGCTGCCGGTGGTGCGGATGTCGACCCCTTTCTGCCCGCGGACGATGAGGTAGCCGAAAGGAATCGAGCCAAGCAGGTAAGCGATCAGGGTCGTGAGCGGTGCCGAATATGGAGTGGAGAATAGGGAGTTGGGAGTAAGGAATAGTGACGACAAACCCACCGGCAGGGCAGCGAACAGCGAGCACGGAAACGAAACAAGCCTGAGCACTGACTCCCTACTCCCGACTCCCTGCTCCCTCCATCGGGAATCTTGCCACCTTCCGATACTCAGCTCCTTGGGGGGAGAGTCTGCTCTCAAACAGAAGAAAACCCGAGACCTGAAAATGGCCGAGGCTCAAGTGAGGATGCTTTTCGACGGCCGCCGCAAGGTCGGGCTGAGGGCGCGGAATCTTGAATCGCGCCAGCGTCAGGTGCGGCGTGAAGGCGCGCTCCTCCGGCGCGAATCCCAGGTCCTCCATTACTCCCTCGACGCGCGCTGCCAGATCGGCAAGATCGGCGGGCGCATGGATCCCGGCCCAAAACACCCGCGGTCGTCGCGCATCGGGGAAGAACCCGAAGCCTCTCACCTCGATTTCAAATCCGGCGAAAGGTCCGAGCGCCGCCAAAGCCTGAACTACCTTCTCAACCTGACCGCCATCGATCTCGCCCAGAAACTTGAGCGTGATGTGGATGCCTTCCGGGCGGGTCCAGCGCGCCTCGGGTGCGACGGCGCGGAACGCGGCCTGCTGTCGGTGCAACTCGCCTTGCACCGCAGGCGGAAGCTCGATAGCGACGAAGGCCCTCATAAGAAGGGAACAGGGAATAGGAGGAGAGGCACATGAGCAGTGACAGCGAAGGGTGCTTCTGTTCCCTGTTCGCTACGTCCGCACCCGCCGGCGGATCATCTCCAGCGCGGCTTGCGTGGCCCAGAAGCGAATGCGCTCGCGATCGCCGGGAAAGCGGAACTCGCGCACCTGCGTGCCGCGCTCGTCCGCGAGAGCGACGAACACCAAGCCGACGGGTTTCTCTGGCGTGCCGCCAACGGGCCCGGCGACGCCGGTGATGCCCACACCAAAGGAAGCTCCCGTGCGCAGGCGGATCCCGTCCGCCAGCGCCTGGGCGACGGGCTTCGAGACCGCGCCATTCTCGGCGATAAGCTCCGCCGGGACCCCTACCAGTTTGGTCTTCAGCTCGTTACTGTAAACCACGGCGCCGCCCACGAAATAGTTCGAGCTTCCCGGGACGCGCGTCAACCGCTCGCTCAGCAAGCCGGCGGTGCAGCTCTCGGCGGTGGCCACCGTCTTCTGCTTCATCACCAGGTACATCCCGACCACTTGCTCCAGGCTCTCACCGTGGGTCGAGAACACGTGGTCGCCGAGCACCACCTCGATCTTGTCGCCCAGCTCCCCCAGCAAAGCCTCGGCCTCCTCATCGCTGCCCGCCCGCGCCCGCAGGTGAACCTCGATTGCTCCCGCGACGGCTAGGATAGTAGTCGTTGGATTCTCGTAGAGCTGGTAGATCGGCGCGATGCGCTGGTCGAGCTCGGACTCCGGCAGGCCGACAACCTTGAAAACGCGGCTGCGCAGCCGCTGGCCGGTGGCGATGTGCTCCAGGCGGGGCACGCAGGTGGCGTTGAAGATGGCTTCCAGTTCGCGCGGCGGGCCCGGCAACAGGATGGCGATCCGCCCGTCGGGCTCGATCCAGAGCCCCGGCGCCGTACCGTTCGGGTTCTCCAGCCACTCCGCGCCTTCCGGAACCAGCGCCTGGCGCAGGTTGTTGGGCGACATGGTGCGCCCCAGGCGCGCGAATCGCTCTTCGATGGCGCGGCGAATTTCCTCCACCTCGCGCAGCGGTCGGCCCAGCACCTCGGCCACTACCTCGCGGTTGACGTCGTCTTCGGTGGGCCCGAGGCCGCCCGTTAGGATCAGCAACTGTGAACGCGACAGCGCTGCCCGGACAACCTCCGCCAGGCGCACGCGATCGTCTCCCACCACGGTCTTGAACCGCACCTCAATTCCGAGCGCATTGAGTTTCTCGGTGAGAAATAGAGAGTTGGTGTCCAGCCGATAGGGCGTGAGCAACTCGGAGCCGACGGCGATGATTTCAGCGTCCATCTAAGAGCAGTGACAAAAGACGAGTGAAAAGTGACAAGCCCACGCAGTGACACCTGAAACCAGTGACGGGTGCCGTCTTCAACTCGCCACTCGCCACTCGCCACTGGTCACTCGTCACTGAACCAGGCGCTTGCCGGCGATATCCAGCAGCAGTTCGATCAGAGAGCTGTTGGTAGCCAGGATCAACGATCGGTGGGGCGTGAACGCCAGCCCCACGATGTTATTGCCTGAGACAAACAATTCCGGCTTGGCCTGGGGCGTGAGCCGAACCACGCCACGTTGCCCGGCCAGACTGGCGGCCACATATAAGTTACCCTCCGCGTCGAACGCCAACCCTTGCGGTCTTCCCAAGCCACGGTAAAAACTGCTCACGTCTCCGGCCGGCGATACCCGGTAGAGATGATCGTAACTGGAGGTGGTAGGGGCGGTGACATAGAGGTGGCCGTCGGGCCCGAAGGCCAGGTGATAAGCGGCCAGGCTCGGCTCGAGGGTGGCAAAAACGAAAATCTGCCGATCGCGGCCTATCTTGAAGATGGTGCCGCTGCGATCGCCCACATAGAGGTTGCCGGCGCCGTCGAAGGCGATGCCGGTCGCAATCCCCATACCCTCGGCGTATAGGGTCCGATGCCCTTGCGCCGACACTTGATAGATGGTGCCCTCGTGGCGGCTGGAGATGTAGAGCAGGCCGTCGCGGTCGAACGCCAAGCCGGTGGGATTCATCAGGTCATTCAGGAAGCCGCGCGCGGCGCGGTTGCGATCGACCCTGAACACGGATGTGGGGACCTTTTGACCTCGGCTTCCGCTGAACGTAGTGAAGATGTTGCCGGCAGCGTCCACGGCGGGATTGGCCACCGGATGGAGGTTTTCAGCCACGGTGATGCCGACCGCCACCGCCACTGGAGCGCTCACCGCCTTCCCCGTATCCACCGTCAGATGACCGCTCATTGCCCCTTCGGGTACGCGAACCACCAGGTGACTCGGAGAGCTCAGCAGAAGGCTCGCCGGCAGGTCGCCGAATCGCACCAGGGGGCGCGTGCGGCCGTTTTCAGTGAAGCCGGTCCCACGCAAGTTGATTTCGCCCCCGGCGATGGCGGCGCGCGGCGTCACCTGCTCGATCCACGGCTTGCCCCTTCCGGTCCTCTCCACCGCCGCCTCCCCGGCCTTTTGCGTCGCCCGACCTGCATCGCCAGCTTTCTTCCAGAGACTCATCTTATTTATTCAGTTCTCAGTTTTCAGTGAAGAAACCGAAATAAGCTGTGTTTCTTTACTGAGAACTGATAACTGAAGACTGAAAACTCAGTGCTCACGAAATCCAAAATCTAAAGACCAACAGTACGGCAAGGCTGTAAAGCCCCGCCGCGCAGTCATCCATCATAATGCCCCAGCCGCCCGGCAGCCGTTCCAGGTTCCGCACCGGAGGGGGCTTGAGGATGTCGAAGATCCTGAACAGCACAAACCCGGCCAGCAACCATTTCCAAGTGAGCCGGGCGCGATAGGATGCGCAGAGAAACGTGACCATCTGCCCTACCACTTCGTCGATCACCACTTGGCCCGGATCTTTCCCGCCAAAGAACCTCTCCGCCTTGCCTGACGACCAGACCCCAACGGCCAGAATAACCACCGCGAGCGCTGCCAGCGCTGACGTCCGCGCCGTCCCACTTAGTGGCAGTTGCGACAGCGCCACCACCAATGCCAAGCCCACCGCTGACCCGAACGTACCGGGCGCAAGCGGAATGTCGCCGATCGGACCGCAGGTGGCAATCCACAAAGCCAAGCCCCGGCGCTGCTGAGTCACGCTTCTACTCAAAGGTAGCGGCCTTCACCGCTTCCGCCGCCTCCGCCACCTCTTCTTCGTCGTCATGGTCCTCGATTGGCGTCGAGACCCGATAGCGACCTTCCAGCCAGTTATCAAGGTCGATCAGCTTGCAGCGCTCGCTGCAAAAAGGCCGAAAGGAGTTACCCTCGTCAGCCGCCTCTTTTCCGCAGATCGCGCACCGCATCTGGCTCAGCCCTTAGCCCGGGTCCAGTCCCGTTCTTCTTCGCGAACCCCCGAATCCCGAACCCCGCTTGCAAGCCCTCACCGGCCGGCAACCGCCGACAACTGAATGTTTACCAGTCCACTCGAAATGGCAGCCAACGTTCCGACCCTTGTGCTTTCGATTATCGGCAGGGCAGGCTGGAGGCGCTCAGCAAACACCCGCGCTTCCAATCTTGCAATCAGGTCATAGTCGGAAGCGTCGGTCACCGTAGCCCA
>Ga0335081_10006836_pt1 | contig 18186 bp, 13 predicted proteins | sample Lox_Sample_35_FD_206713 | JGI IMG/M metagenome (GOLD analysis project Ga0335081, IMG submission 206713) | Soil microbial communities from Loxahatchee National Wildlife Refuge, Florida, United States - Lox_Sample_3.5 | ecosystem: Environmental > Terrestrial > Soil > Wetlands | place: USA... | reverse complement strand
CGGCATGATCACCCAGTCGATGGTCATCGTCTGGTACGCCGTCTACGGGTACGACCCCGCCGACGTCACCGACCGGGCCATCGCCCAGCCCTGGTACCGAACCAAGACCGAACCGTCGTTCGAAGACATGATCATCAAGCTGCGCAAGGCTCTCATCGCCGCCCGGTTTACGGCTGCTACCCCAGGTCAGCCAGACCCTGACCTATTACACGAGTACGCCCTGGCCTGCGCCGCAGCCGTCGCCTAACTGCGAAACACGAGAGTTTGTCCGGGGGTGACATTGGTGACCGCCCACCCCTGACACGACCTTGTCACGGGTACCCCGGACATGGCTGTGTCACCCGATCCACCAGTGAACCACCAGGGAACCGCCGCCGTGCCCGTGCGCGATGCGCGGCCTGCAGCCGGGGCCGCCACTGGCGGTGGCGGGGGTGTTGGCGAGTTCTTCGCCGCCTTGGGGAATGCCTGGCGGCTGACCGAGACCCAGCGAGCCAGGCTTGCGCCCGCCGTGGAGGCCGCGCTGGATATGGGCTGGACGGCGCTGGCATTGGCATCGGTCACTGGGGCGAACACTACGGGCGTGCGGAACCCGTACGCGGTGCTGGCCGCGCGGATGTGCGCTGCCGAACTGCCTCCGCCGTCGGCGCGGCCGCCGTGGTGTGGCGAGTGCGATCAGGTCACGGCGGATGCAGGATTATCACGGCGACGCCCCGCGTCCATGCCCGAAGTGCAAGGTACCCGCCGCTCCCCAGTGGGGAGCGCCCCCTGTGATGGAGAGGTGGGTCCTGAAGTGATCAGGCCTGGCGTGTGCCAGTGCTCCTCGCCGTCGGGCGCGAAGATGACATCTCCGGGGTTGAGTTCGACGATCTCCTGCCCGCGCACCTGTACTAGGCCGCGGCCTTCGGTGACGTATAGGGTCTGCCCGCCTTCGTGGGAGTGCCGGGCACTTCGCGCTCCGGGCGTGAAGTGAACCGCGGCCACGTTGAGCTGGGATGGCGGCAAGCCCTGGGTAATGGGATCCATCCAGACCTCACCGGTGAAGGTCTCAGCGGGGCCTTTGGCTGTGGCTACTTCGCGAGAGATATCCATGCGTGCGTCTCCTGTGTGCGAGAGATCACTTGGGCGCGAGTTCCCCGAAGAAGTAGGACGCTGTGACGCCACCGTCCATGAGGAAGTCGCTTCCGGTGATGAACGCTCCATCGGGACCCATAAGGAGCGCGCCAGCGGTCCCCACCTCATCCGGCGTCCCGGCCCGTCCCACCGGACCATCGTCACCCCCGCCGGGCCGCGCAAATGCCTGCAGGTCGTCATCGAGCGCGACAGCGGCAGGAAGCCACTGGTCGCCCGCTCCGGCGGGTACGCACGGCCGTCCTCACCGACCAGCGGCCGGTCATGGCCAGCACCCGGCGCAACGAGCTGATCCTGCGGCTCCTGGCCGGGCGCTGCGAGATCTGCGAGGACAATGGTGAACCTGGAGGCTCACCATTTTCGCAAGCTCGCCGATCTGAACAAGCCTGGCCGACGCGAGAAACCCGCCTGGATGCACCTGATGGCCAAACGACGGCGCAAGACCTTGATCACCTGCCGCCGCTGCCACGAAGACATCCACGCTGGCCGGGCACCAAGCCATACCCGAAATGATCACTGGAGAGCAGGATGCGGGGAAAGGATCCGGCCAAGGGCACCTCGCAGACGGTCGACTTCACTCGAAGTGGCGGGAGCAGGAAAGGAATTACCTGGCCAAGGTCGCCAGGTGTGGCATAGCCGACCGGGAAACCGGCGGAATAAAGGCTTTGGGCCCTACCGTCAGACATCAACTCGCCTGCTCCCGACCCGACTACTGAACGGCTTTGATCAAGCGGATAGTCACAGCGTGAGCAGCCGTCCCGGTGACGTGACCGACGACGCTCGGGCCGTAGCGGTCGTACCTGGCGTGGTACTCGGAGTCGATTTCCTGGTTCGTCTCCGGTGCCGCGGTCGCGAAATTGACCTCGGCGCCGGCTCCTCCGGCTTCGATACGGCCGGCCGGCGGGCGACCGCGTGGCGGTACCACGGTCGATTCGGTCCACCTGCGGAGGGGACGTACAGGTCATTGCTGACTCAAACGACCCACATCATTGTGAAGGGCCGTAGTGATCCATCCTGACGGCGAGACGCAAGTCGCAGTTCCTCTTGCGCGGCCAATGCGCTGCAGCTGCTCCATCGGTCCAGCGGTTCACGGCAATCCGACCCGGATAAGTGACTTGATGGCCCGCCGCTCATCCATGGCCCGGTAGGCGTCGGCGATGTGGTCAAGGTCGGTCTCGTAGATCGTAAGTTTCGACCGGCGCCGAATGAGGCGCGGACAGTGTTCGACAAACACGCTTCGGCCGTCGGATCCGAGTTCCACGGGAGCGGTAAGACGCGTGAGACAGCCAGCAATCTCCCAGTTCGAGGCAGACGGTGCCAGTCTCGGTGTCGGCACGCTCCAGCACTCTGCAGACGCGTTCGGCTGCGACCAGCAACTGACGATCGGTCATAGGTCGGCCCGAACTTCCCGCAGTGCGAACTGCATCTCGGTCGCAGTAGAGAAGCGCTCACTCCTGAGTGGGGCGCACGCTTTGATGAGGAATTCTGCAAGCTCCGGGTTGAGGTCAGGGCGGATGGTCCTCGCGTCGATCACCGACTCACTAGCCATTGGCTTCGACCCCAGGTACGGGTGGTGGCCGTTGCAGAGGAGTTCGTAGAGCATCACGCCGACGGCGAACAGGTCTGTGGAGACGTCCCAGCAGGTGAAGTCCGCGTCTGGCGCCTGGTACGGCGGTGTCCCCGATTGCGTGTACACCGGATCGCCGACCCGGGAGGCGATGTTGAAGTCAAGCAGCTTCGCCCCCGTGCGGGTGAGTATCACGTTGAGCGGCTTGATGTCGCGGTGGACCAGCCCCTTATCCTGCAGTTCCATCCACTCGTGGTACTCGGCTTCCGAGAGCTCGCTGTCGCGACGCTTGGCGTCGAGCTGCTCGATGCGCGCCGAACTGGGGTGGATGGCCACGAGCGCGTCCAGCACGTCCAGCGCAACATCCACCGCATCCCGGTCACGAAGGTGCTTCTTGCCGGAGGCGTACTCGTCGAGCGACTCGCCGTCGATGAACTCGGTAATGAGATACCAGTCGCCCACGTTGGTCTTGCCAGCCCAGAAGACCTGCACGACATGGGAATGGTGGATCTTCCGCAGGGCGCCGATCTCGCGGCGGACTGCCTCGTAGCCTGCAGCGTTGTCGAAAAGCTTCAACGCGCGCTCTTCGCCCTCGACCTCGTCACGGACCCGATATACCTTCGAGAACCCGCCCTGTCCGAGTACGTCGAGGATCTCGAATCGGCCGTCGATGACATCGCCGACTGCGTAGTCAGCGGCCCGGGCCCCAATAGATGATTGCACCTCCGCAGGGTCGGGCTCGGGGAGCAATTCGGCGTCGCGTGTGCGCGGTGAAGCGACCGGTTCGCCCGCGGCTCGCAACCGATGCTGCAGTGACTCCTCGCAGTATACGACCTTCTCCGGCCGCCCACCGACACGGTAGCTGAGGTCGGTGCTGCCGAACTCGGCGGCGCCGATGAACGCCTGCTGCTCCTTGACCCGTCGCCGAAGCTCCAGGGCCAGCTCGGCGGCCCGTGCAAGTGCGTCGTCGGGTACGTCCATGTCGGGGTTGGGCCATAGCAGCTTGAGGAGGCCATTCACTGTGTTGTTCGCTGCCTTGCGGTCGCGCCCGCTGAGCTGGCTGCCCCATTCGAGCCGACCTTGGGTCACGTCGAGCCGCGAGGTTCGCCGGAGTTGGCTCCAGCACTCGGCGAGGAAGTCGCTCACGAACCCGAAGTGACTCGTGAAGTACGACGGGTCGAGCTTAGGGACGTCCCAGCCCGGCAGGTAGCCGTGGATGCGGTCGTGGAAGGCCGTGTCGTTGCGCATCTCCTTCGGCATTGGCCCGAACAGGTGGCCGCGCTGAAGCTCTACTTGCACGTCGACGTCGAAGTTGCCGACCATGACGATGCCACCGTCGGCACGGATACCTTCCTTCCCGCGGCTGAACTCGCCTGACTCCATGTAGCCCTTGAGGATGTTGACGCCTTCCTTGGTATCGAAGGACACGCCCGAGACTTCGTCGAAGCAGACCACGTCGTACTGCGCCACGAGCCCGCGCCGGCCCGTGGCGTTGTTGACGAACATGTTGGCCACAGTCGCCTTGCCTCCTGACACCAAGTGGGCATAAGGCGACACCTGCTGGAACAAGTGCGACTTGCCGGTGCCCCGGGGGCCGAGCTCGACGGCGTTGTAGTTCGATACCACGAACGGGATCATGCGAGCGAGCAGCACATCCTGTTCGCGGCGGGTGAACCGGTCGGGCTCGAAGCCGACGCTGCGGAGCAGCAGGTCGCGCCACTCATCGACGGTGAACCGGGCTCTACCCTGGATGAACGTGTCGAGCGCGTCTCGGGTCGACATTTGGATCGGCCGGACGGACTCAATCCGGAAAGGCTGCCCGCTCGACTCCCGCGCGAGCGCGGCGATGTACTCGAGGGTGACCTCGGCGTAGAACCCGCCGGTGAGCATCCGGTCGTGCTCGTTAACGAGCTGGGCGGCGATGTGAATGTCACTGAGCTGGAGGCTGGGCAGCTCAGCTTTGTAGGCATCGGACTTGGCGTCGAGCCGGGCCCGGAGCAAGTCGATGATCTTGACCTTGCCCTCTTCCCGGGCGCGCGACTTGAATAGCTCCTCTTCACCTGCCCGGACTGTGCGTTCCTTCATCGAACGCTCGACGATCGCAAGGCCCTCGGCTATCTCGTCGGGGTCGGTCGTGGCGCAGTAACGACCGAGCAAGAACTCGCCGACGTACGTCGGAACCGGGTACTGGCCACGGAATTGCTGCGCCAGGTCCTTACGGACGAGGTAGCCCTCGAACGCCTCGGCAGCGAGCCGGTCGAGCTCGTCGAGCCCCGTCACCTGTTCCTCCCGACCCAGACCCCCCGCTGGGCGAGGATTTGCCCGTCCGGGCCGACGAGCACGAGGTGTGCACGCTCACCTTCGTGCTCTTCGTCGGGTACCAAGAGCGACACCTTGCCGACGGTCGAGGTCTCTTTGGCGTGCTCGGCGATGCTCGACTTCGACTCTGCCGGAAGACCACGAATGTCGACAAGCACCTTGTGCGTGACGCCGCTGAACTCGACTCGGCACTGGAGACCGAGCCACTTGACATTAGTGATCTCTGGCCCACCGGCGGCCGTCGCAGCCGCGCCGATGGTTACCGTCAGCCGCGGAACGATGCACTCCTGAGGGCTGACGCCGCCGTGCTCATACTCCTTGCCAGCCTCAAAGCAGGTGATGCCGGGGGCAAGCGCGATGCGGACGTCCTGGTCCCAGAACCAAGGCACCGTCGGTACCTCGGCGACCGCGCCATCTTTGAGGCGAGCGCACCGGCCCTTCTTGACCTCGGTCGTAGCTGGCGGCAACTCTACTTTCTCCATGGCACTGGGAAGCAGGAGCCATCCGTGGTCGGTCACCACGTCGATTCGCTCCCAGCCGACGTCGAGCAGTTCTCGGATGCGCCCGACTATCCGGTCGATCTCCTCGTCGAGATAGTCGACCAGCCGGATGCCGACATCGTGGCCCCGGTGGTCGAGCTCGCCAGCCTCAGTCCACGCAGTGCCCGACGCATCGCCAGCCTCGGTCGGGCCGAGGACCTGCACACCGTTGTCCGACATCAGCGATCGCAACATCTGGATCGATGCCGTCGTTCCCGTGACCGCATTCGCCACGTGCAGGTCGAGTCCTGCCCTGAGCGTGCCTTTCGCCAGCGGGACCAACGCCGGCTTAGCCGTCTGCGTCACGGTCGGGAGGGCCGCCTGGCTAGCCATGATCTGGACCTCGAGGCCGACACCCACGAGGCGATTCTGCATCCAGTGCGCCACGTCAAGGCGCAGACCGTCGATAAACACGGTCACTGTGCCCTTGGTTGTGGCGGCGGGCGGGCCGGGTTCGTACATGTGAGCGTTCGCCATCGGGCCGATGGCTGACTGCAGTGACTTCGCGCCAGCATCGACCCACGATCGGTACATAGCTGCGGCCGCAGCTGACACTGCGGCTCGGTCGGGGGCGCTCCGCGTCGCTGCGAGCGATCTGAGAAAAGCATCGTCGGCGCGCCACCCTCGTTCAACGTAGTCGGATGTCAGCGAGGCGAGGTCGGCGGACGCGAGCGGTTGCGCGGTCAACTCGGCCAGGCCTACAAGCTGCTCCAGCGCGAACGCGAGCGGTGCCAGGCCGAGGACGGCCCAGACAGTTCTGCGGCGCCAGGCGTGTTCGGCATCGAGTCTGGCGGCCTCTTGGCGGGCAGCTTCGGGGGTTAGTGCCTCGAAGTCCCGTAGGCGGTTGCGGAGCTGGTCTTCGGCCGTGTCGTTGTCCTGAGGCCACGCTTCGATGTTGTCGACGAAGAGCTCGTCGGGGCGGGCCTTGCGCAGTTGCTCCGGAACACCGGCATAGCGCTCGGGCGTCTCGGCGAAGCGCTTCCAGACGTTTGCCCACCCGCCCTGGCGTCCGCCGAGCTTGCGAGCAGCGGTGACCTCACCATCGAGGGTGGGATCGAAGCCATAGTCCACCTTGCACTGTTGAACGAATGCTGACCACTGCGCGGCGTCGAGTCCGCCGCGATAGGCGACCGGATCATCGAGCCACCCGAGCAGGATTCTGGGCGGGTCAGGGTTGACGAGCTGGTTGAAATAGACGGAATCGAGCACATGCTTCGCCAGCCTATCGACCTGCTCGTCGAGCAGACCATCAAGCGCCGATAGCAATGCCGCGCTCGCTTCGGTGTTGTCCGCGATATGCAGGCCGAGACCGCGGTCGGCGTGCGAGAGAAGCGTTCGCACCGACCAGTCCCGGCTATTCGGGTGGGAGAACCACTGACTGCGGTACTGGAGCTCGGCGATCGGAGCCAGCTCGGCTGGGCAGTTATCCACGGCGCGCAACGCGCTGCGCGCGACGCCTGGCAGGTAAACGACCGGCACACCACCTGGCATGGCGGCGTCGACGGTGCCGGCGACGACACAGCGGATCCAGTATGCGGGGCCGCGTCGTACTGCCGGGTCGTAGCTGCCAAGGGACACCAGCGGGACACGCTCTCCTATCCGGTGGATGACCGGCAGCCATTGTGCGCCCTCATCGGGCCAGAGCAGCGCGACCGGCGCCTCGTGTGCGTTGGCGTTGTACGCGAGGGCCGCGATGAGGCGGACGACAATCCGGTCGAGGACGGTTTCGCTCATGCTCGGCCGACTCGGTTCCGGGCTTCGATCTTCTCGGCCAGAGAGGCGTGGATGTCGTTGCGCCGCTCGGAGCCGTCAAGGTTCTTGCCCCGGTCCTTCTTCCAATGGATGTTGAACGGCGCCCGCAACACATCGGCCGTGACGAACGGCCGAATGTTCAACCGCATCCCGTCGCTCAAGTCCGGTTCCCATCCAATCGGCTGCTCGTGCAGTTCCTTCCACCGAACGTAGATGTCATACGGCTGCTCACCCTCGAGGATCACCTCGAGCTTGCGCTGCAGCTCCAGCGCCGCCAACAAGCGTGCCTCAGCGCCTGGGACCTCGTCGCGAACCTCGGCCCGCTGGCGCTCCACCCAGTCCTGCCCAAGGTACGTATAGGTAAGCTTCTCCAGCACCTTGCGGTCCAGCCGATGGTAGTTCACAAGCACCGAGAAGCCGTCACGCTGACCGTCCCAGATGTGCCACAAGAACGGTCGGTTCCCAAACAGCGCGCAGTGCTGCTTGAAGAACTCATCCCGCAGCCACTCGGCCAGGTCTTTCTTCTTGCTTCCCGCCTGCTCCAGCAGCTCCTTCCCTTTCGCCGGCGACCACGCTTCGCCGAACGCCGCCGCGAGCACCTGCTGCACCCGATCAACCGCGGGTGCCTCACCTGCGACTGACGGCAGGCAAACGATCCCATCGGAGCCCGCGAAGGTATCGAGCTCGTCGGCTTCCGTTTGCCGCGGCCACCGGTAGCCGGTCAACCGAGCGACAACGACCTGCAGCGTGGCGGTCGATAGCTGTGGCCGTCCCTCGAACAACCACTGCGACGGATTATCGGACCACGGATCCGGCATTGGGCCTTCCTTGACGGCTACGTCCCGCCATGCGTCGAGCTCACATGGGGCCGCGAGAAGCGTCCCACTCTCGACGCTCAACTTGGCATGAAATGCGCGAACAGATGATTCCAACTGACCGCTCGAGGCGTAGTGCCATAGTGCGTCCACATCTTCATCTTTTGCTGGATGAACCACGGCACAACTGAGGTCGTAGCGCTCACCAAAATATGGGCAGACGTGTAGGTCGCCCATCAGCTTCACGAGAACACCCTTACTCCCCCAGAAGGGCTTACCACGTCTCCATCCCTGTGTCGCCGTATTGAGATGACTGACGGATTCGGCGAAGGTTGCGAGTCTGCCCTGTTCGTTCTCCCAGAGGATAATCTTCTCACATCCTGAAAACACCGCTGAGCCATCAGGAGCCGACTGAAGTCGCTCCCATTTATTCTCGAACGTTGGTACTTCCCAAAAGAACCGAATGAAGGAGGGGGCGTCGCCCGTAGTAAGCCCAGACCGTGCGTCAGCGAAGTCGGAAAGGTAGGGCGCGGCAAGCGCGCCACCACGGACAATGATGCTTTCCGGATTGGCCAGCTGATTCTCCTGCGACAAGCGAGATAGAGGCGCTTGTCTGATGGAGGTGGACTTCGCCGCTGATCCTGACGAGGCAACCACGGATACCTCAGCGTAGACTGCGTCGCATGCCAAGACGCGGCGATGGGCGATCCAGAGCACCGTCTGAACGACTTGCCCGTTGACCGCATCGAAGGCACCTGAGCCCAGCCAAGCAAGACCGGTCCAGTCGCTCTCGCGGAGTAGCCTCTCCCGCAGTCGCGCGAACGTGCTCATGAACAGCCAGTTTTGTGGAAGAACGAAGGCACATGTTTTAGCGTTTTGCCAACGGTCGACCATCACATTCGCGAGTTCCGCTTCTGACTCGGGATAGCGCTGCAAACAGTGGGATCGAAGAAACGGCGCCTGCGAGCCACGCCCGAGAAACGGCGGGTTGGTAGTTACGAGGATGAAAGAGCGGCTGAGCAAGTCCGCCGCGCGCGCCGCACCAATCGCATCGGCCCCAAGGACAGCTGCGGCGGGATCGTTCGTTTCATTCCTAAAGGCACTCTGTAGTAGTGGCGCTACCTCCTCCCAGTCGACGTCATCGAATGATCGTTGGACGCCAGTCGGATTAGTAATCTCAGCTGTACTTCGCGGGTCGATGAGACTGCCGAGCGTGTCGGCGTCGCGGAACAGAATGTGCAAGCGGGCGAGCGCGTTCTCCAAACGGTCATCGCCGTTAGCAAGCCTCTTCCATTCGTCGACCGGCGCATTAACGGGGATGCCGGAGCACGCGACGTTCGGGACCGGAAGTTGACGCCAGCCGCTGCCTGCCTTCCACGCCTGCAGAGCCACCGCAAACATGGCGATCTGCACGCAACGTGGGTCGAGCTCGAGGCCGAATAGATTATCGCGCAGCACCCTGTCCTGCGCATCGATGGGGCTGAGCCCTTCTTCCTCGGCACGCATCCGCCAAAGCATTGAAAACGCCTCGACGAGGAAGTGGCCGGACCCGCAACACGGGTCCATGACCGTCACCTCCGCAACTCGCCTGGGCCATGCGTCGAAGGAACCGGTGGCGGGTTTGCCCTTGTCGTCGAAACGCAGGTACTCGAAGCCATTCAACAGTGGGCTGTTGGGGTACCGGCCCGCCCACCACGAGCCGAGGGAATTTTCGAGCAGGAACCGGACCATGTAGTTCTCGGTGAACAGCTGAGTCACCGGTCCAAGGTCGGCACCGCCGATCTTGCGCTCCGAGGCGTTGATCTCGTCTCTCTTGTCCTTCTGCCAGTACTGGTACACCCACCCGAGTGCATCGTCGGCGGCGAGAACCTCCGCGGGCAAGCCGTCGAGGATCAGCTCAAGTGCGTGTCGACCCTCAGGGGCTAGGCGGAGCCGCACGCACGGGTCATCGAGCCGGAAGATGCCTGGCAGGATGTCGGCCGCGAACCGCGCGGCCACCGCCCACCCATCGGGCTCATTGAGCTCGGCTGCCAACTCCTCGCATTCAACTATGGTGACCGGCGCTCGGTATCGCGGGTGCAGCAGGAGGTGGTTCTCGGCCAGGAACCGGGCGAACAGCAGGCGGTGCCACTGCTCGTACGCGCATTCCGCCACGAGCAGCCCGCGGTCGTTCCCGAACTGGCGGCACTTCGCCCGCAGGCCGTTGCGGAGTGCTGCCTCGCCGAGGTCGAGATAACCTGGCCGCCGCTCGGCAAATACGCCGAGCCCGTCGATCGCCGCACGTGACGCGCTCTCGGCGACACGACGAGCAGCCAACACTGCTGTCTCGAGCTGCTTGCGGAGAGGACCAGAGAGAGCACCCATGTTGACCTCAGATGATCACAGTCTTGTCGGCGTCGAGGTGGGGCTGAACGCGAGCGCGGAACTCGTTGACATAAGCCTCGAGGTCGTCAGTCGTCTTGATGGTGGCCGACGGCAATGTAACTACCACGCTCTCGGGTTCGAGCTGCCTGGCGGCGCGCTGGCGCACTTGGTCGCGTCGACCCGGGACGAGGCTGATGCGTTCCTGCCAGCTGCTGAGCGGGGTGGCGTCGAGGGCCTCCAGCAGCTTGACGTGAGTCGAGACGTCGGGCAACTCGGTCGGGGCGAGCCTGGCCTGGGCGATGAGAGCGTCGCCCTCGCCAACGCCCAGCTTGCTCCACTCGTCCCAAGCTTCGAGCTCGACGACAGCATTGCTTTGCGCCTCAGCGAGCTGCTCAGACCGTTGGGAGACCTCGCTCCGCAGGACTGCGGCGAGCTCAGAGAGCAGCGGTGTGTTCGGGTCGGGTTCGTTGAGAAGCTGGCGGCCATCACGAATAGCGGCAACGGCCGGTGCCACGGTTGCAGCGACTGGAAGCCCCTCCGCGTGCCGGAGCAGGCGCTGGAGGAAATGCCATTCGTTCTCGCGCCTCTCGCGTTGCTCGTCGGCGGCTCGCCAGCGGTCGAGGTCCTGGCTCAGGCGGCCATGGTCGTCGGCAACGGCGCGGAAGCGCAGGTTGCCGCCTAGGGCTAGGAGGGCGTCGAGGTGGTCAGTGTCGGGCGGTCGGGGGAGCGGCGGCGTGCCGCCAGCGCGGGCAGCCAGGTCCTTGAGCCGCTGAAGGAGCGCCGAGAGCTGGGCGCCTTCCTGGCCGGCCTCATAGGGGATGCCGGCGGCGCTAAGGAGTCCCCTTACGGCGAGGCGCTGGGCGATAGTGGGGGGTTCGTCCTCCTTATAGAGCGTGACCTTGCCGATCTGGGTCGGCGGTAGCTCCTTGGGCCCGGCGAGGTCCTTGCCGTCTTGGGCAGCCCGGATATTGCCGACGGCGAGCAGTGTGAGGATGGCCCCGTTGACGGCGTCCTTCGGCCAGCCGTACTTTGGGCTGGCAAAGCGCTTGTGGAGGTCGGCGCCCTTGGTGCCGCCGGGGCTGACAGCGGCGAGGATCTCCTTGCACACGGGATTGGTAGTCGGCTCACCATGGTGGCCAACAGCGTCGAGGGCATCGGGTGCCCCGTCACGAGCCTTAGCGACGACCTTCCCCCAATTGGCGTTGTCACCGGCATCGAATTTCGGGAACAGCCTGATGAGCGATCGGTTGGCGGCCGTCTCAACGGCTTGGCGCAGCGTGGACATAGTGATCTCGGCTCCCCCGCCCTGGAAAACGCGGGCGCGGGCGATGATCTCCTGGAAGAGGGTGGTGAGCCGTTCATCGTCGGTTGCGAGCCGGGTCCTCATCGCCCTCTGGGCGGCCTTGCCCTCGTCAGTCTGCGGGGTCGGTCGCCGGAGGGTATCTGCGGCCGCAGCGTAGCTCGCGATTATGTCCTTGATCTGGTCGACCTGGTGCTTCGGCAGGAGCACGAATACGATGGGGCTCTCGGGGCCTGCCTCGGCCGCCGACTTCTTCACCGCTGACTCGGTGATAGACCACTCGTCTCGGATCCACACCGGTACGTCGCCCTCACTGGGGACCGGCTCATCTTGGGCCCAGTGGATGTGAATTTTGCGCGGCGTCTTACTGATACCTTGAGCCAGTTTCAGGCCACCGAGGGCGGTATCCACTGCCCCTATGAGCCGCTCGCTGCGGAGCTGGTTCATTCGCGTGGCGTCGTCGCGGATGGAGGCGAGGCGGGCCCGGTAGTCCTTCTCCCATTCGGCGCCCTCTTCGGTCTGGAGCCTGTATTCGTCGTCGATGCGCATGAGGCGCCCGTCGTCGGCGAGGGCGTCGAGCATCTCGGGAACGCGCTTACGAAGCCGGGTGCCGTCGTCGGCGAGGTCCTCGACCAGCAGGTCGGCTATGAATTGGGCTGTGGCTCGGAGCCCCGTCTCCCCACCGATGGTGCGACTGGGGATCTGCGAGACGAGGAGGATGAGCGCGCAGATCCGGGACTTGAGCCCGCCATCGGGTCCCTCGCCGCGCAGACTGCGGATGAGCTCATCGATCTCCTTGAGGAGGACGCCGCTCTGAAGCATTCCGGGCGACTGCTCGTCATAAAGGAAGTCGGCACCGACGACGTGGCCGATCGGTTTACCGGCGACGTGGGCGGTCGCTTCGTGGACGATCCGGAGTTGGGTCCGAAGTACGCCCGCTTTGCCCGCGCGGTCGATTGCGCGGAGCGCCAGCTCCCAGAAGCGCCGCCGGGTCGGGAGCAAGGGGTAGTCGGGGATGAGGTCTGGCTTGTCGGCTGCCTTCGGGGCGATCTGGGTGCCGCCGAGGTGCTTGTCAATCTCGCCGCGCACCCCGTCTAGGGCGGACTCCAGGCCCGGGATACATTCGGGTCTCTTTCGCAATACGACTTCGCGCACTACGGTCTCGACGTCCTTGTCGGACAACGGGACCATCACCGTGAACCGATCGGTGAGTTTTTGGAGGGTCGGCGTCGCCGTCAGCGCGCTCTGGCCTGTGGCGACGATCAGCACCTGGTTGTTGAAGCGCGAGGCGCAGTCTTCAGCAATGAGCTGGACGGTGATGGCTTGGTCGTTGTCATCGCCGATGTACTGCTGCATCTCATCGAGGATGACGAGGGTGAGCGGAAGCTTTCCGTCAGTCGCCGACCGGAGCCTAAGGACGCGCTCCATAACGTCGAGCATCTCGGAGCGGTCGACGTCCTTGGTCGTCGGCGGGAACTGGGTCCGGAGCAGTTCGCGCACGTTCGTCACGCTGTCCCCGAGGCTGGCGTCGGCCTCGAGAAGAGCCTTGGCGATCACCGGTGACACGTATAGATCATGGATCTCCCGCTCGAACGGCCGGCCGGCCGCCTCCACAGCGGCGGTAACAGCCTCGAGGTAGCCGTTTTCCATGGCCCAGATCACGAAGCGGGCAAGGGGATACTGCTCAGGGAGCCCAGCGCTCGCAAAGAGCACCGATAGGAAAGCCATGCGCACGGCCCCGCTCTTGCCGGAGGCCAACGTGCCCGCCGCCGACCACAACCCGCCGCGGCGTTTCCCTTCGGTCGACAACTCCCTCAGGTGGTCGCCCACATCCTCAGAGAGGGTGACGATGCCGCGAGCACGCTCACCATCGGGCAACTCGATATCTCGCCACAGATACTCGAGCACGCGAACGAGGTGGGACTTGCCGCTGCCGTAGAAGCCACTGACCCACACTGCCGGCTGCTGGGCCTGCGAGAGGTTGATTAGGAAGCTATTGAGGATCCGCTCTAGACCGCGCGCATATTCTCCCTCGCATACGAAGTTGCGTAGTTCCCATGACAACACATCCCATTGCTGCAGGGTCTCGGGTTGGATGACCTTGGCGACGCCGTCGTTCGGGATCTTCGTCTTCGTGGGGTCACGGTAGAAGAGCTCTCGGTTGATGATCGTCATCGACCGCTCCCGTTCGGTCTGATCGGAATGGCCAGGTAGTTCCACCCATCGCGCGCGTCGAGCAAGCGGTAGCTGTTGCCCTCATGCTCCCCAGGAAAGAAGATGAGTAGCCGCCCGGTAATGGCGTCATTTACTGCGTTGAGCAACGCGGAAACCTTGACCGAATCGCCGAGGCCGAAAAGCGTGCCGACGCCAAGCAGGCCAACGACAGCGTTGGGCTGCGGATGCTCGAAAAGCCGCGCGCGGACTTCGGCGACTAGGTCGTCAAAGAAGGCGGGTAACGCAGTTTCGAGCAGCTCAGGTGCCTCGAAATACGCGTCGCGGTACTCGTGATGCGCCATCCAGCGCTCGAACGATGTAGTGATGTCAATTAGGGTCCACGGGTGGTGGTGCTCGGCTGTGGCTGCCTTGAAGGCCGGAAGGTGCAGCCGAAGGCGACGCTCGTGATCGGGTGGGTAAACGGCCATCCAGACCCGCTCGGGAGGCGCGAGGTTCTGCTGCCACGGCAGCGATACGAACTTCCGATAGGCCGCAACAAGCTCCTCGACGTAGCTCACAGCAACACCCCCTGTTTGCCATTGAACGGGCGCAGCAGTTCGTTAAAACCGATCTCCACGACGCCGCCGGCGTGACGGAACTCGAGCATCCCGTACTGCGAGGCGACAGAGGCGAGATCGAGCAGGCGCGACTTCGGTCGATCGAGCACCTGCGCCCAGAGGGTCTCGAACAGCGCCTCGCCTCGTATGCCTTGGAGGTGACCGAGCAGCAGCGCGTAGGCAATTGACGTCGGCGAGCTCACCACGCGGGTTCGCACTTTCCGCGTCGGCGACTCGGCCTTGAGGTGGCCTGACTGATTCCACGACGAGGCAAGCTTTTGCGCCGTCGTCCGGCGCGTATTCGCGCCATAGGTTCCAGGAAATGCCTCCTCGATCGCCACCTCAAAGTCGTCTGGGCCAATCGCCGCGCCGATCTCGGATCCGAGGACCATTGGCGCGCTGGCCCGCAAGACCGGATCCCGCGCCATTGCGCAAAGGATTGCAAGCAACGGCTGACCAGCACGATCATCAGGCCAGAGGTCTCGAATAGCGCGGAAAAGCAATGACTCCGGGTCGAGACCGTAGAAGCGACGCAACTGGCGGAACGCCCACTCGCGAGCACCCGCCGTCTTCTTGCCCAACACGTTCTCATCCATGATCGCCGAACGGTAGGCATGTGCCGGAGCACTGGCAGGGAGCAAGTCAATGAGCCGACTCAGGCTTGCAATCATGACGGTCTGGCTCGTACTTGGACCGCCTGGAACGTCGCCTGGCACGATCTCCGTCGCCCGCTCGCTGAGCAGGCCGTTCGTCATGAGCATCGCCCCGAGCTCATCAGTCGATCCCAACGTCACTGCCCGGCCCCGCTACGCCGCCAGACTCTGCAGTCCACCTGACCGAGGTCAACAGTGGCAGGAAGGGCTGGTCTCAACCGGTGGAAGCAATTGAGCTAAGGCTGCCATCGGGATTATCAGCGAGGAGAAGCTCTGCGAACACTTCTGCTGGCGTCCTGAAACCGAGCATAGCACGGGGCCGGCCATTTATCTCGTCAGCCACCGCATTGAGGTAGCGAATGTCACCGGTAATATCGGTGCCTTTCGGGAAGTACTCGCGGACCAAGCCGTTGGTGTTTTCGTTGGTTCCGCCACCACCGACGGATTCCGCCCGATCGCGGTGGCTATGTCTTTCTGCGGAATATTCATGGCAAGGCAGCGGGATATTTCTTCTCTGTCGGCCAATGTGAGCATTTCCCGGCGCACGCTTCCCCCGATTCACTCGCGCGTTCGCCAGACCCTTTCACTCGAGGAGAGATTCACTCTCCGGAAATCCCGTATCTCCTGTAAGCGAAGACCACCCGTTACATCCGATTGCCAAGACCGGCCGCGATCAAGAGGTCGTGCAGTAACCGCCGTGCGCCGACACCGTATTGCGATGTGCGGGACCGGGCAACTTGCCTCCCCCTGCGTCGATCAGATCCTCCGCCTCAAGATACCTGGCGACACTGTGCCGGACCTTACAACAGCACGTCTGCACGCCAAGCTCGTAGTAATAGGCATAAGCCTGGAGGACTTGCGGCATGGAACGTCCTCCTGATGCGATGTCGGGCTTGGTGTCCCAGTGCAAATCCAGGAGGACGTTCGTGAGTAAGCGTACCGGCGTGACGCGAGGTGACAAGCGCCGTAATGATCGGCTGGCGGAGCTTCGGCGGCTGGTGCCGCGAGAGAACGCGGTGGTGGGCGTGGATCTGGCCGAGGGCAGGCAGGCGCTGGCGGTTACCGGCCATGATTCGCAGGTGCTGGCCCGCCGGACCGTCAGCGACGCCCCCGCGCACGAGCTGGGTGAGCAACTGGACTGGGCGCTGGCCCAGGCGAAGAACAACGGGTTCGTGTCGGTGACAGTGTCGTGTGAGCCGACCGGTTCCCGGTGGATGCAGCTGCAGCGGCTGTGCGGCGAGCGCAGGCTCGCGTTCGTGTGCGTGCAGCCGCTGGTCACTCATATCGCCCGCGAGCAGGAGGACTATACGCGTAACAAAAGCGACGAACGTGACGCCGTGCTGATCGCCCGGCTGACCGCTGAGCTGCGGTGTTACCGGCCGGAGCGGCTGGAGGAGGAGTGGGCGACGCTGCGGCATATGCCACTCTGACACGGTAGCGGCATCCGGAATGTGACGGTTTAGAGCCATCCCCTTCATTCGTTGCATAATTTCGTTACTTTACATTGCATTGCATTAGATTATGAAATAGAATGATGACATGAACTCCGCCGCGGCCCCCGCCACACTGTGCGCCTACCCCAGCTGCAACCAGCCGAGCGCAGCACCCACCAGCGACCGCGGCGCCAGGCCCAAGTACTGCGCCGACGAGAACCACAACCCGCTCACCGCGCACCGTGAGCGCCGCCGCCGCCAGGCCCAGGCCGCCGGGCAGCGTGCCGAGGAAACCGGCGGCCAGCCCGTCACCATCGGACTCACCCGCGCCGCCGAGCTGGTCCGCACCCTGGAGAAGCTCACCGCCCAGCACGCCGACGCCCTCGCCCGCGCCGTTGCCGAACTGCGCTCCGCTGGCGACGTAGAGTCCGCCGAAGCCGAGGTCTACGCCGCCCGGACATCCGCCGACCAGCGCGTTGCCGCCACCGAGGCCCGGCTCGCCGAAGAGATCAACCGCCGCCGCGACGCCGAGACCGACCGCGACCAGGCCCACGCCGACCGCGAGGAAGCCGACGAGGCCGCCGCCCAGGCGATCAGCCGCATGGACCAGCTCACCCGCGAACTCGCCGACCTGCGCACCGCTACGGACGAGCAGCTCCGCCAGACCCGGGACCAGGCCGCCGCAGATGTCCAGCAGGCACGCGACACCGCACAGCGCGAGATCGGCCAGGCCCGCGACCAGGCAACCCGGCAGGTAACCGAGGCGGCCAGCCAGCTCCGCCGGGCCGAGCAGGAAGCCGCACGCGCCCAGCAGGCCGAAGCCGCCGCCGCCGACCGCGCCGACCGCGCCCAGGTCCAAGCCGCCGAGGAGATCGCCCGCATCCGCGCCGACGCCCAGCGCGAGCGCGACGAGCTGCACGCCGCCACCAATGCCCGCCTGACCGCGCTCGAAGAAACCCGCACCGCCCTGCGCGTCCGCGCCGAGCGAGCCGAAGCCGACCTGGACACCGCACGCGCCGAGAACCAGCGCCTTACCCAGCAGCCCTGCCACGCAGCCAACGGCACCGAACTGGCCGAGAACCCGGCACCGCGCGCCCGCTCGGCCAGCCAGGCGAAGAACGCACCGGCCACGCCAGCCGCAGGCCCCCAGAACCAGACCTGAAGACCCGTCGTCACAGCCAACCTGAGGCGCTGACGCCAGGCCTCGACCCTGCCCGCTGACGGACAGGCCGAGCAGAGCCGGGTCCGTACCGGCAGGCTCGGGCGGCCGAACCGCAACGGAAGCGAACGGTCCGACGATGATCCGGAACATGCGCGGAACGGGCTCAAGCCTCATTGCTGACGACGAGCGGCAACCACCAGGTGAAGAGCCTACTTTCACCAGTTCGGCGAGACGGCCTCCGGAGCCGTGTGCTTGCCCGATCCGTGCCTTGCGACGCGTTGTCGCACGGAGTGAGTGAGTACGTCGAAGGAGGCTGGCTTATGCCAGGGACGTAATCCGGGCAGTGCCCAATAGCCCGTCCCCGCCCTGACGTGCGTGGCAGG
>Ga0335081_10006833_pt1 | contig 18190 bp, 12 predicted proteins | sample Lox_Sample_35_FD_206713 | JGI IMG/M metagenome (GOLD analysis project Ga0335081, IMG submission 206713) | Soil microbial communities from Loxahatchee National Wildlife Refuge, Florida, United States - Lox_Sample_3.5 | ecosystem: Environmental > Terrestrial > Soil > Wetlands | place: USA... | reverse complement strand
CACGGTGGCGCCCTGGCGCTTGGCCACGGCGATGTAGAGGGCGAGGAGGATGGCGGCGGTGGCGTTGATGGTCATGGAGGTGGAGACGCGGTCAAGGGGGATGGAATCGAAGAGGGCGAGCATGTCTTCGAGCGAATCAATGGCGACGCCGACGCGGCCGACTTCGCCGAGGGCAAGCGAGTGGTCGCTGTCGAGACCGATTTGCGTAGGGAGATCGAAGGCGACGGAAAGGCCGGTCTGGCCCTGATCGAGCAGATAGCGGAAACGGCGGTTGGTCTCGGCGGCGGTGCCGTAGCCGGCGTACTGGCGCATGGTCCACAAGCGGCCGCGGTACATGGTGGGATAGACACCGCGGGTGAAGGGAGATTCGCCGGGATAGCCGATATCGGCCTCGGGATCGGTGCGGGTGACGGCGTCGGGCGTGTAGAGGCGCTCTAATGGAATGCCCGAGAGTGTGCGGAATTCGTCTTTGCGTTCAGTACCGGAGGCGGGGTGAGTGGAGCGTTTGGTCATGGGTGAGCACTCAACGGACGCGGCGGGCGCTGCGGAAAGAGGCTACTGAGAAGGCGGCCATCATCAGGGTGAACGCGGCAGCGAGGCCGATGGACCAGAGGCCGGCGGCGCCATGGGCGTCCGTTGGGCGGGATTTCCAGTAGCGCCAGGTGGAAAACCCTCCGCTGATCGAGAGCAGCAGAAAGGCAGCACCGGCAACTTCATGGAAGAGCTGTCGCGTGACGCGCCACAGGGTTTCGAGGAACGTCTGGATGGCGCGCCAGATGGCCAGGAGCAGGCGCATGGCAGCATTGTAATACAGAGGGAGTGGCCGATGGCTCACTGCGACGCCCGGCAACCGGTTGCGCGTGTCGCAGGTGTAGTTGTGCACCAGGCCGTTGGGGATCAGCCGGTATTGGCGATGGCAAAAACCCTTGGCGTCCACTTTCCTCCGACGGGAGGGGGTTGGAACCACACGATCCCGCCCTTTATCGCGATTCCCGAGTTCGTGGCATACAGATCGGAAACTCTTGTATTTGAAAGCGCATGCTTGACTCTGCTGCTGAAAACAAAATCATACCTTTCCAGCAGTTCAGCGGGAGTTCGAATTGAGACAGCTCCATCTGGGGTCTCGACCCGCAGCGGAAATTCCATCATTGCGGTCACTGTCCGGCGGTCATCCTTTTGGACGGCACGCTGAAGCCTCAAGAACGAGTTGTCCAATAATTCAGTATCGCTCATGGATTCGACACCGGCCCGAGAGTATTTGCTCAGATAAAAATGAGTAATGGCCAGGTTTCCCGTCTGTGGGGCCAACCCGATCCAGATCTCGCCGTGACCGATGGCCAGCCCCTGAGTGTCGCAGTGAAGATCTTCGACGGACTGTATGCTCAGAATACGTTTGAGGCTTCGGGTTAGAATTTTCCTGTACCTCTGATCAAAGCCATTCTCATCGAGGTCGAGCGGGCCCCCTGGCACCGCGTAACCTACAGGGAATGCGATCATAGACTCGACGGTTTTGAGGTCGTCCTCTTGGACGGCTTCTTGCAATTTGGACAAAAAGGTTCGCACTTTGCCAGTGTCCCTAATCCCGGCCGCCTCGCAGAATCCCGGGTCTTGGGCTTGGGCCACTCCGGCAAGAGCGAGAGCAGTGAAGATGAATAAAGACGACTTCATGCCTTTAGCTAACAGGTCGCTTCTCGGTACTTCCCCGCACACTCATCCGTGCACGGGGATAGGATACCACTTAGTGGAATTCACCGGGGAGTATAGAAACGGATGCAGCGACCGTCAAGCGAAACTCGATTCCGAATCGCGAAGTTTCGGGGACGGGAGGCGCTGAAGGTGGCTAAGCGGATGGATTGAGGAGCTCGAGGGATTGCTTCGATGAGCGGAGCAAGGATTTCCAGCGGGTAAAGTCTTCGAGATTTTCGGTGACGAGGGTGGCCCCTGCTCGCGCCGCCTCCAGAGCGATTAGGAGATCGCGAAAGTGGCGGACAAAGTCCATTTGACCAAACGAAGCACGCGCCCGGCGCAGCAGGACGCCGGCGTTGATCCATGCTTCCCCAGGCGGAGAGGAGAAGTGGCCCAGGGACTGGTGGGCCCTGCAGAGTGCGTCCAGAGCGCGCTTCTCACGGCGGTCGCGCGTCCCGTCGTAAAGTTCCGCGGCCACCACGGCGGTCAGGATGGTGCGCTGGAAGACCCGCGCGTCCTGGCCGAGCCAGAGGTAGTCCTCTCCCCGGCAGAAGCGAATATAGATGCCGGTATCGAATACGAGCGGGCCTGAGGGCAGAGGAATCATCGAGCCTTGGCGGGGGCGCGGCCGAAGACGTCGAGCAGACCTCCGAACTTTTGCAAGTCGCGCAAGGCCGCGAGGCCTGCTTCCACGGTCAGGCGCTCCTCAATCACACGGCGGACAGCCTCGGAATTGCTGCGGGAGCGGAGCGCTTTGCGAAGCCTGCGGACCTTGCCTGTTTCCAGCAAAAGATTGGTGCGGGTGAGCGCTGTCCGAGTCATGACTGCCTCCAGTGTGTAGGTCCAGCTACGAATATACACATCTCTCAGGGGGCCCACAAGAGATGGGATGCGGGGCTAGCTCCCAACGCGGGACCATGGCGACAATTGCCAGGACCGGGGAGGGGTTGGATGAGATGTGCGAGCGAAAGGCCAAATTCGGGAGGAGGAAGGGATAACGCAGGGGCGCAGAGTACCCAGATGAGCGCAGAGGGGCGGACCCACCAATAAGGCCGGCGGGTGCGCGGCTACGAGGTGGTAGAAGGCGGGAAAAAGAACCACACGTAAACCCGACGTGTGGGGCACCGGGCCAAAATCATTCCCAGGCAGACAGATGAGCCGCGTGCGTGCTGGGAGGAAACGACCCGGAAGTTCTCCTTTTACGCCATAGAAACCCCGGTGTAGGATTCGGGAAGTCCAGCGCCATGAAGCAATGTCCCGTTTGCAATACGAGTTATCAAGACGAACAGCACACGTGTCCCACGGATGGCGCGGTGCTGGTGGCCACCGGCAGCACGGAATGGCAGCCGGGAACGCTGATCCGGGGGAAATACCGGGTGCTGGCCACGCTGGGCCGTGGCGGGATGGGCATCGTCTACAAGGTGCAGCACATCACGCTGGAAGAGTACCGGGCGCTGAAGGTGATGTTTCCCCAGTTGGCCGCGGAGCCGAAATTCCGGCAGCGGTTCCTGCGCGAGGCGCGTGAGACGCGGAAGCTGCGCAACACCCCGCACGTGGTAACGGTGGAAGACCAGGAGCAGGCCGAAGACGGCAGCCTGTACATCGTGATGGAGTACGTGGATGGAATCAGCCTGCGGGAGCTGATGCGGAGGACGGCCGGGCCGCTGCCGATTGCGCGCGCGTTCAGCATCGCGCGGGGGATGGGAGAAGGATTGCAGGCGGCGCACGCGCTGGGGATCGTGCACCGGGATATCAAGCCGGACAACGTGATGGTGACGCGCGACCCTTCGGGGCGCGACCTGATCAAAGTGGCGGACTTCGGAATCATGGCGCTCAAGGAGAGCTCGACGGAGCTGAGCTCCCGGCCTCTGATGACCGCACCGTACGCAGCTCCGGAGCAGTGGAAGGGAACGCCGGGAGCGGAGCTGGATGGGCGGACGGATTTGTACGCAGTGGGAAACACGCTGTATGAAATGCTGACGGGGCGGCTGCCGTTCCAATCGGAGAATCCGGTGGGATGGATGCACGCGCACATGATGGTGGAGCCGCCGCCGCCGAGCCGGTTCCGGCCGGAACTGGCGGAGCTGCCGGGAGTGGACGAGCTGCTGCTGAAGCTGCTGGCCAAAGACCGGGAACAGCGCCCGAAGGATGCGCAGGCCTTCCTGGCGCAATTGAACTACATCGAATCGCAGGCGCCGTGGGGGCAATCGGGCGGGCAGCCGGTGATGACGGGCGATCCGACGAAGCCGATGCGCGCGTACCCGACACCGGCGACGCCGCCTCCCGGCGCGGGAACGATGCAATCCCCCGCATCGTATGGCACGCGGGTGGGGACGATGCGGCACACCGTGTCGGCACCGATGGAGCCGGGAGACGGCGCGGTGAAGCGGGTGGTGGTGCTGTACAAGCGGAACGCGCAGCCGGATGAGGCGCTGCTGGCGTTTCTGGAGGCGCAGCTTCCCGCGCAGGGCTACCACGTGTTCATCGACCGGCATCTGCGGCTGGGCACGGAGTGGCTGCTGGAAATCGAACGGCAGGTGCGCTCCGCGGATGTGGTGGTGCCGCTGATTTCGACGGCGTCGCTGGGAAGCGAAATGTTCGAGTGGGAGATCGAGACGGCGCACCGGGCGGCGCAGGAACGGAGCGGGAAACCGTATTTTGTGCCCATCCGGGTGAACCTGGAAGGCCCGCTCGCGGAGCCGCTGGGATCGATCCTGGACCCCATACAGTACGCGATGTGGAAGGGGAACGAGGACAATGCGAGGCTGCTCGAAGAGGTGCTGGCCTCGCTGCGGACCCCGCCGAACCGGCGGGAGGTGCGGATCGAACCGGCAGGCGGGGCGGTGCCGCTGGATTCGGAGTTCTACGTGGTGAGGCCGACGGACGCGGAATTCCGGGACGCGGTGGAGCGGAGGGACTCGATCGTGCTGGTGAAGGGCGCGCGGCAGATGGGGAAGACGTCGCTGCTGGCGCGGGGACTGAACCAGGCGCGGCAGGCAGGCGCGAAAGTGCTGCTGACGGACTTCCAGAAGCTGAACGAAAGCGACCTGCAATCGGTGGACGCGTTCTTCCGTGCGCTGGCGGAATTGATCGCGGAGAAGATGGACCTGGATGTGGACGTGGGATCGGTGTGGAAGGCGGAGAAGGCGGCGAACGCGAACTTCGAGCGGTTTCTGAGGCGCGAGGTGCTGAAAAAGCTGGGGGGGCCGCTGGTGTGGGGTATGGACGAAGTGGACCGGCTGTTCAATTGCGAATTCGCGACGGACGTATTCGGGCTGATCCGCTCGTGGCACAACGAACGGTCGCTGGACCCGGAGGGTCCGTGGAAGGACCTGACGATCTGCATCGTGTACGCGACGGAAGCGAACCTGTTCATCAAGGACCCGAACCAGTCGCCGTTCAACGTGGGGACGAAGCTGGCGCTCTCGGATTTCGACCGGAAACAGGTGGGGGAGCTGAACGGGCGGTACGGGCGGCCGCTGGGGAACGATGCGGAGCTGGACCAGTTCTTCGAGGTGGTGGGAGGAAGCCCGTACCTGGTGAGGCGGGGGCTGCAGGAGCTGAAACGGCCGGACATGAATTTGAAGCGGTTCATCGAGGAGGCGGACGGGGACGAAGGGCCGTTCGGGGATCACCTGCGGAGGATTCTGGTGATGCTGGCGAAGAATCCGGCGCTGTGCGGGGCGGTGAAGCGGGTGGTGAACGGGGAGCGGGAAATCACCATGGACGACTTCGTGCGGCTGCGCAGCGCGGGAGTGATATCCGGCGAATCGGCAAGGGACGTGCAGCCGCGATGCCGGGTGTATGCCAGTTTTCTGAAGCGGCACATGTGCTGAGGCGGCCCGCCGCGGGCGGGAGAGCGAGCAGGCAGGCAGGCAGGCAGGCAGGGAAGAATGGGAACCCCAACCACAACGCTCGCGACGGCGAGCTTTTACGTAACGGGCGGAACGCTGAAGCGGGACGCGCGCTGCTACGTCAAGCGGCACGCCGATGAGGATCTGTACCAGTCGCTGCGCGATGGAAAGTTCTGCTACGTCCTGACCTCCCGGCAGATGGGCAAATCGTCGCTGATGGTGCGGACCGCGGTGCGCCTGCGGGAAGAAGGGGCGCAGGTGGCGGTGCTGGACCTGACGGCGCTGGGGACCAACCTGAAGGTGGAGCAGTGGTACCTGGGGCTGCTGAACCGCGTGGGCCAGCAACTGGACCTGGAAGACGAGCTGGACGATTACTGGGAAGAGCACCGCGAGCGGAGCCCGCTGCAGAGGTGGACGGGCGCGCTGCGGGAGGTGGTGCTGGAGAAATACCGCAGTCCCGTGGTGATGCTGATCGATGAGATCGACGCCACGCGGTCGCTGCCGTTTTCGAGCGACGAATTTTTCGCGGCCATCCGGGAGTTCTACAACCGGCGAAGCGAGGACGCGGAGCTGAACCGGCTGACCTTCTGCCTTCTGGGAGTAGCCACGCCCTCGGACCTGATCCAGGACACCCGGACCACGCCGTTCAACATCGGGCAGAGGATCGAGCTGACGGATTTCAGCGCGACGGAAGCGACGATCCTGTTGGAAGGCCTGGGGCGGAAGGAGGAAACGGCGCCGGCGCTGCTGGAGCGGATCCTGTACTGGACGGGGGGGCATCCGTACCTGACGCAGCGGCTGTGCCAGGCGGTGGCGAAGGACCCGAGCGTCACGGACACGGGGGGAATCGACCGGCTGTGCGAGGAGATGTTCCTGTCGCGCAGCGCGAGGGAAAAGGACGACAACCTGCTGTTCGTGCGCGACCGGATCCTGCGGAGCGAGGCGGACCTGGTGCAGCTGCTGGAGCTGTACCGGCGGGTGCGGGAACACAAGCGGGTAAAAGACGATCCGGCGCACCCGCTGCATTCCATTCTGCGGCTTTCGGGAATCACGCGGCTGGTGGAAGGGTACCTGCGGATCCGGAACCGGATCTACTACCGGGTGTTCGACAAGGAATGGGTCGAGTCGAACCTGCCGATGGACGAGGTGCAGCGGCAGAAGGCCGCGTACCGGCGCGGAGTGATGCGGACGGCGGTGATCGCTTCGGTGATCGTGCTGGCGATGTCGATCCTGGCGTTCTCCGCGTACCGGGAACGGAGGCGGGCGATCGCGGAAAGCGCGCGAGCGAGAGCCGAGGCGGAACGAGCCGACCAGACGGCGCAGCAACTGCAGAAGACGCTGGGGGAACTCCAAACGGCATGGGAACAGGACCAGGTGCTGAGGCAGCGAGCCGAGGCGGGGGACGCGGAGGCGGAGTATGTGCTGAGCCGCCGGCTGACGGCGACGCTGCAGCCGCCTCGGGACGGGCTGGGCTTTCGCGACGCGACCGAGGCGCTTGAATGGCTGGACAGCAACGAGAAGGCGCTGGGCTGGCTGCGAAAGTCGGCGGAGCAGCGTTATGCGGAAGCGCTGAACGCGCTGGGAGAACTCTACGGGACGGGCCGGGTGATTTCGACAGCCTACCGGGAGGCGTTGAGGCGGCTGAAGTCGGGGCGCGAACCGCTGCGGATGGTGACGTGCCAGAACAGCATCGTGCTGGTGCCGTGGAGGTATCCGGTGGATGCGAAGCCGTGCCAGGAAGCGGACGCTTCGAAGTTCGCGGTGATTGAGCGGGGGGATCCGCGCGAGGCGGTCAAGTGGTTCCGGGCGGCGTCCGCGCTGGGCAGCGCGAAGGCGATGTACAACCTGGCGCTGGCACTGCGGCCGTATGGGAACCGTGCGGCGGAGGACGAGGCGGCATCGTTGCTGCGGCAGGCCGCGGACCGGGGATATGCGCCCGCGGCCGCCATGTTGAATGGCGGGCAATTGGTGGCACAGGCGGAGGGGGGAACGACGGGGACGGGAGGCCCGGGCGGAGTGGCCCCGCCAATACCCGTGGTGCCGGCGGGTCCGCCGGCGGCGATCGTGAAGCAGTTCGACGAGATGCTGGCGGAAGCCAACAAGGCCATCGCCAACAAGAAATACGACAACGCGCGGAAGGTGGCCGCAGACCTGAAGGGCTTCGTGGGCCAGAACAAACTGGGAGAGGAATACACGCAACGCTCCGACGCGCTGCCGGACAAGATCGCCATGGCGGAAAAGAACGCAGCGAACGCGGCGTTCCAGGCCAATCTGAAGCAGTCGAATGCAATTTACGCGAAAATCGTGCCCGAAATCGAAAAGGGAGACTACGGGACGGCGGAGCAGGACATTCAGGCACTGGCGGCGATCGGGGAAGGAAGCGCGCACAAGGAAGACGTGGAAGTGCTGAGGGACCGGATCCAGCAGTACCAGGCGGAGGACCAGCGATTCTCCGCCGCGCAGGCGCAATTGAGCAGCGGCGACAAAGCCACGGTGACGAACAGCCGGGCGGTGCTGGACGCGATGGCACGGGGCGGGGGGCGGCATGCCGAACAGGCCCGCGCGCTGCTGCCCCAGGCGGAAGCGCGGCTGGCGGCCATTGAAGTGAAGGAAAAAACGGATCTGGCCAATGCCGCGGCCGCGGACCGACGGGCGAAGGTCGCGCAAGCCACTGCGGAGGTGCGGCGGATGGCAACAGCACACGATTTTACGGGAGCGCGGGCGAAGCTCAGCGAGCTGCAAAGACTGGGGGAGAATACGAGCGGGCTGAGCGCGGAAATCGAGGGGGCGGAAAAGGAGTATGCGGCCTCGCTGCGGGGAAGCACGTGCGCGGTGATGCGCGTGAAGCGGGAGAAGTGGACGAATCCGCTGGTGGCCGGGGCGGAAATCAGCCAGGTCTTTCTGGATGACGAACTGGAGCTGAGGGCGGAGGCAAATTGCGGAATGCCGGCCGACGTCCTGCAGGCCGCGCAGCCGGGCAGTGAAGCGAGACTGGCCGTGCAGATCGACGCCAACGGGAAAGTGACCGACGGGAGATTTCTGGAAGGCTTTGCGAATCCCGGGTTCGGGGCCATCGCAGCGGCGATGAAAGGATGGCACTTCAATCCGCCAAAGGTGAACCGGAAGCCGGTGAAGACCATCGCGGTAGTGGACATCCGCTTCAAGTGACGGCCCCGCGGGGCGCTCCGCGCCAAATCCGGCGCGACCCCGGCGTTCCGCGGTAAGGAGAGTGCGGCTCGCGGCGGAGAGCCACTCGTCCACGGATTACTTCTTGCGTTTCAGGTCAATGCGCTCGTCGCTTTCCTTGCCGCCGCCCACAAAATGAAATGTCAGGGTGACGTGGTCCGGAGCCAGAAACCGGATTTCAAATCCCTGGACGTGGCCGGCCTCCGGAGAGGCGAGGTTGGTGATGTCCACAAACGAAAAGGTGACGCGGGAAGCGCCGGGCGCGATGGCGGTGGCCTTGAACCTGGGCTGATTGCGCGCGCCGCAAAAATGAGTCATGCGGAGATCGTTGCCGTCGCGATGATAGACGCTGGTCATGGTGGGTGTTCCGTCGACGACCAGGTTCTCGACCACGGCGGATCCATTTCCGGTGAGGTAATACTGCGCATCCATTTTGCCGGAGGCGGCGCGCGCCCCGCTCCAGGTGAAGGTGCCCGTCCAATCGCCGGCGAGGGCACGGAGATTGTCGAAGGCCGCATCCTCCTGGGTTTGCGCCGACAGGATTCCGCTGACGCTCATGCAGATCAAGAGCAGCCAGAGCAATTTGTATTTCACGTGTGCCTCCATTGAGGAAGCCGGGCCGGTCTGGAAAGGCGCGGCCGGAAAAACAAGGCCCGCCCGTGCGAGGGGATCGCGACGGAACGTCCAGTGATAGCAGAGAGACGAGGGAACCGCCCTTCCCGTTTCGCTTGGCCGCCCGGCAGCAAGGGCGGAGCCCCCCGAGGGGCGATCGGCGAGAGATTATTCGTGGCGGAGGGCGAGGGTGGCGTTGACACGCATGGCACGGCGAGCGGGAACGTAGCAGGCGGCGAGCGCGACGGCGAAGAGCAGGGCGGCAACGCCGAAATAGGTGAGGGCGTCCGTGGGGGCGACGCCGAACAGCGAGTTGCGCAACAGGTGCGTGGCGGCAAGGGCGAGCACGAGGCCGGCGGCGACTCCGGCAAGGGTGAGGCGGAAACCGTGGCCGAGCACGAGGCGGAGAACATCGCGGCGGCTGGCGCCCAGCGCGAGGCGAATTCCAATCTCGTGAGTGCGGCGGCGAGTGGTGTAGGCGACCACGGCGTAAATGCCGACGGAGGCGAGGACCAGAGCGAGCAGGCCGAAGAGGCCGACGAAGGTGCCGGAGATGCGCTGGCGCGCGGAGGCCACTGCCGTGAACGAGGAAAGAGGAGCGGCGTCGTAGAGAGGCATGTCGGGATTCAACTGGTGAAGGCAATTCTCGACGGCGGAGGAGTAAGCAAGAGGGTCGCCATGGACGCGGGCTTCGATGAGGGCGACGGTGAAGTAGTCCTGGAACATGGGGACATAAAGAAAGGGCTGGGGGCGCTCGTTGAGATAGTCGTAGTCGGAGTTGCGGGCGATGCCGACGACGGTGAACCACTGTCCGAGGGTCCAGATGCGTTTGCCGAGAGCTTCCTGGCGGGGCCAGTAACGGGCGGCGAAGGCCTGGTTGACGATGACGACGCGCTGGGATTGCTGCGTGTCGCCGGGAGTAAAGTCGCGGCCCTCAAGCAAAGGAATCTCGAGGGTGTGGAGATAGCCGGGGCCGACGGTGGCGCTGCGCACGTCCATGGATTCGTGGGGCCGGTTGGCATAGTCTTCGATGCGGAGCATCTCGGTGTTTCGCGAAAAGCCGAGGGGGACGGCGTCGGCGAGGGTGGCGGATTGGACGCCGGGAAGGGCGGAGACTTTGGCCAGAAGCTGGCGGTCGAATTCGAGGCCCGTTTCCGGGGAATAGCCGGCGGCGTAGAGATCGTAGGCAGCGACGAAAACGTGATCGGGGTTGAAGCCGGGATCGAATCGTCTGGCGTTGCGGAATCCGCGGATGAACAGGCCGGCGGTGACGAGCAGGAGGAGGGAAAGAGCGAGCTGAGCGGCGACCAGAGAATTGGTGAGGCGAGCGGTGGGGCGGCCCCCAGCGAAGCTGCCGGCTTCCTCCTTGAGAACCGCGGCGGGAGCGACACGGGAAGCGCGCAGAGCGGGGAACAGGCCGAAGAGGAGGACAGTCAAGAGAGCGAGGGCGAGAGTGACGAACAGGACCGCGGAATCGGCGCGCAGCGGGAGGGAGACGGGATAACTGGTGGGCGGAACGAAGCTCTGAAAGCTTCCGGCGCTCCACCGCGCGATGAGCATGGCCAGGCCGCCCGCGGCGAGCGCGAGGACCGCGCTTTCGGCGAGGAGCTGGCGGATGATGCGTGCGCGTCCGGCGCCCATGGAGAGGCGGATGGCGATCTCCCGGCGCCGGGCGACGGAACGGACGAGGAGGAGATTGGCCACGTTGGCGCAGGCGAGCAGGAGAACGACTCCGGCGAGCGCGAGAAGCATGGGAAAGAGGATGTAGAAGTGGGCGTTGGCGCCGTTGGGGGCGCGCCAGAGCGGATAGACGCCGATCTCGACGTGGCCGTAGTGGTCGTCGGGAAACTGGTCGACCAGCTGCTGCATGAGAACGTTCAGTTCCTCGCGGGCCTGGCCGGGAGCCACGCCGGTGGCGAGGCGGCCCTGGGCCATCAGCCAGTAGTCGCCGCGATCGTCCAGGCGGTCGCGGTTGGAGATCACCTCGCGCTGCATCATGAGGGGAACCCAGAGGTCCATGCGCAGGCCGGTGAGGCTGCCCTGGAATTCGGGCGGGGCAATGCCGACGACGGTAAAGGGATGCTGGTCGATGTTTACTGTGCGGCCGACAAGCTGCGGATCGCCGCCGAAACGCTTCTGCCAGAGCGCGTAGCTCAGCACGACGACCGGAGCAGCGCCGGGCGCGCGATCTTCAGCGGGAAGAAAACCGCGGCCGAGGAGCGGATGGACGCCGAGCACGTCGAAATAATTGGCGGTAACCGCCGTGCCCCAGACATGCAGGGGTTTTCCGATGCCGGTGAGGTTCATGGGGCGGATGCCGAAAGCGATGAGGCCGGAGAAAGTGTGCGAGCGGGAGCGCAGGTCCTGGAAATCGCGCCAGGAGAATTCGCCGGCGGTGCTGACGTCGCCGCCGCGGGCGATGGACACGATCTCGCTGGTGCGCGAGGCGCCGGGGATGGGATCGAGCAGAGTGGAGCGGATCCAACTGAAGACGGTGGCCGTGGAACCAACGCCGAGAGCGAGAGTGAGCACGGCGACAGCGGCGAAGCCGGGATTTTTGGCGAGAGTGCGCAGGCCGAAGCGGAGATCGCGAGCGAAGTGGTCCCACCACAGCCAGCGGCCGCGCTCATAGAAGCGCTCGCGGGCCTGGGTGAGGTTGCCGAACGAGCGGCGGGCGGCGTCGCGGGCGTCGCGGTCGGAGAGGCCTTCGTCGCGGAGGCGGTCGGCCTCGAGCCGGAGGTGGGCTTCGACCTCGGCGTTGAAATCGTCGGGATTGCGGCGGCTGAACATGGATCAGCTCTGCTCCATCTCCGGGCCGAGGACGCGGCCGATGGCGGCGGCGAGGCGGCGCCACTTGCCGGTTTCGCGGACGAGCTGTTTGCGGCCGAGAGCGGTGAGGCGGTAGAAACGGGCGCGGCGGTTGTTGTCGGAAGTGCCCCATCCGGCGGCGATCCAGCCGCGCTCCTCGAGACGCTGGAGGGCGGGATAGAGAGCGCCGTGCTCAACGAGCAGGGCGTCGTCGGAATTTTGCTGGATGGCGCGGGCGATGCCCTGACCGTGCTCGGGGCCGAAGAGCAGGGTGCGGAGGATGAGCAGATCGAGGGTGCCCTGGAGGAGCGCGAGGCGCTCGCTGGAATCGGTACTGGCGGCTCGGGTCGACATTTGACCCGAGCATACGCTCATTCGGGTAAGATGTCAACCCGAGCGGTGGCGCGCGCGCAGCCGGGCACTACGCGGACGAGTCGGAGCCGGGGACGGATGGCGGGGGAGGCGCGGGGCCGGTACGCGGAGGAACGCCGAAGGCAGCGCGAATGGGGGGCTGGCCGAGGTAGTAGAAGGCCCAGTAGTACAAGCCGGCGGCGATGGCGGCGACAAGAAAGCTGGCGGCATCCTTGGAGGCGAAGGCCTGGATCAGATTCACGAGCGCGCTGAGGAGGCCAAAGATGGCGAGGCCGCGGGTAAGCGCGCGTCCCCAGTTTTTCATCTGGAGCAGTCCGGCGCCGGCGAGGAGATAGAGCAGGCCAAACATAAGGGTAAATACCAGGGCGGTGTGAAACACGGTGTCTTTCATATCCGCGAGCTGGGGCATCTGGCGGATGAACTCATCGAGGCTGATCTTGCCGGTATAGAGCAGCAGCCCCGCCATCACGTAGGAGGAAGCGAGGAAGAGGGCCAGAACGGCGAACAGGGTAACGAGGCGAGGGCGCTTCATGGTTTCGCGGAGGCTCCCGTCCGGTGAAGGCGCGAGAGAGGTAGTGTATCACCGGGGAACAGTTCGTTTGGGCAGTGGAGGCGGTGGCGGGCCTGGACGAATGACGGGGAAGAGGCCAGCGAGACTGTCAGGGGGACCAGTGGGCGGTCCTGTACGTTCGCGCTTTACCAGTACAGCGCAGAGAAGGCAGAGGAAACTACCGCGCGGCAGGCCACGCGCATAGACTTCCGCGTAGACGAGTATCGAGACGGCGGGCGCCCTCCCCCCGGCCCACAACCTACCCGGACATTGAGGGGACGCGGGCGGAACATCGAGACAGGGGAACGCGCCCGGCTGATCGAACCTACCCTAGAACCATGGCAGAAGACGCCCAAGTCAGCGCGGCCCGAGCGTTTTTACGCAGCCTGAACCTGCTGGTGAAGTCCGCGCGGATGTACGGGTTCGAGCACCAGCGCACCGCAGCACAACTGACCACGGCGTACCACGACCTGAAAACGGCGCTGCCGCTGAGCGGGACGGGAGGGCTGACGCTGGGCGTTTCGGGGACGAAGCTGCTGGTGGCCGGTGCGCCGATCGACATGAGCGCAGTGGAAAAGGGGTTCGCGGACATGCTGGCGGCGGGAGGAGTGGCCAGCATCTTTTTCTCGCATCACGCGCAGGTGGACGACGTGAAGAAATTCGCGACGGCCTTCACGGCCAGCGCGCCGAAGAACCCGCAGCTCGGCGAACAATTGAAAGAAGCGCTGGGGCAGGGCGAGCACTCCGCAATCAAAGTGAACGAAATCCGCTACGTGGCGTCGGACGGCTCGATGCCGGTGCCGAGCGGCGGCCCGGGCAGTGGAACGGGAGGGACGGTTATCTACGGCCCGGAGGGAGGGCTGGACGCGCGGTCGTTTGTGAACCCGGTGGTGGCGAGCGTGCTGAGCGCGGAGGAGGGGCCGGGGAGCCTGCTGTCCAACGATCTGCGCTCCATGATGGCGGACCCCAAGCGGCTGCTGCAAATGATCGCGGCGGCGGAGAGCGGCGGACAGGGGGGCGAGGGAGAGGGCGGCGGCGAAGGGCACGGCTCGGGCGCCGGTGCGGGCGGATATTACGGCGCAACGCTGGGCGATGAGTTGGTACGGGGCGCGGCGGTTGCGGAGGGCGGAATCGCCGGCGCGGGAGCGGGTGGGAGCGGCGGCGATGCGGGAACCGGCGGAGGAATGGGCGCCGGAAGCGGAGGCGCGGGGAGCGGTGGCGGAGCAGGAGGAGTCGGTGGAAGCGGGCGGGCCCTGGCTGCGTACGTACCTACCGAAGACGACGTATTGAGCGTGATTCAGGTGCTGACGCGCGTTGGGGCGGCGATGCCGAAGAGCGGAGGTGGCTCGACGGAGCAGGTGCGCGCGGTGCAGAAGGAGCTGGAGAGCACGCCGAGGACATCGAAGCTGACGCTGCAGCAGGCGCTCGCGCAATTGAGCGCGGCGGGCCCGGCGAAAAACCTGGACACGCCGATGATGCTGCAGCTGGCGGAGAACATGGCCATCCAGTTCGCGCTGGATCTTTACGAGCGAGGAGGCACGAAGGTCAACACGGTCAAGCAGATGCTGTCGAAGCTGGGGAAAGAGATCGACTCGCTGCGGAAGATCCTGGGCTCGCACGAAGAGAAGATGCGCAAGGCCGGCGTGGGAGTGGAGAGCTACGCGACGTTGCTGGACCGGCAGTTCTGGAACTCGCTGCCGGAGGCGGGGAAGCGGACGATGCTGCTCTCCGACGACGCGTGGGCGATCCCGGCGCGGAACGTGCGGTCGTACGTGGAGCAATCGCTGGACCGCGGAGATGGATCGCTGGCAGACAACATCCTGCGGAATTATGCGACGTGCCTGGCGTCGAACGACAAGGACGGGAGGGCGCGGGCGGCGCAGGGAATCCTGGAACTGACGGACCTGTACGGGCGGTCGGACACGAACATCCTGCACGGCGCGATCGAGCAGGCGGGAAAGGCACTGCAGGCGTCGCTGGAAGAGAAGGCGCTGGAAGTCGCGCGGGAGGTGGGCGAGGCGTTCACGCGTCTGTCGCGGCAGGCGGCGGAGCAAAAAAATTTCACGGCGCTCCGGGACGCGCTGGAGCTGCTGAACGTGGTGGAACGGATGGGGGGCGAGCAGAAAGCGTTCGCGCAGAGCCTGCGGACGCGGCTGGGGATCGAGAAACAGCTCGCGGATTTCATCGACAACGCGCTGCGCGCGCCGAAGGTGCCGGAGGGGCTGATCGAAATCACGCGAAGGCAGCCGCACCTGGCGGCGGAGCAACTGGCGCAGCGGATGATCCGCTGCGGGCGGAAGCGGGAACGGGAACGGCTGGTGGAAATCGCCGGCAGCCTGGGCACCGAGGTGGTGGACTTCCTGAGCGAAAAGCTGAAGCAGGGCCCGCCGGCGGAAGCCGTGTCCGTGGTGGGGATGCTCAGCCGGCTTTATCTCCCGGCGGTGGAAGAATTGCTGCCCAGGCGGCTGCGGGAATGGAATCGCTACTACCAGGACATTACGGTGAGGCAACTGGCGTGTTCGGGGACGCCGGAACGGAGCCGGCTGCTGCTGGACCTTTCGGAGGTGCTGGATCCGCTGGTGTTTCCGACGGCGCTGGACGAGGTGGGCATGTCGGGCGACGCGGGGGCGGTGAGTTTCCTGCTGCGGCTGGCGGCCGGCGAGATCGAGCGGATGAACACGCCGCTGCTGCGGCTGAAAGCGATCGAGTCGCTGGGGCGGCTGCGGGCGCAGGCGGCGGGGCCGCTGCTGCGGCAGGTGCTGGAAGCACGGCACGCGTTTCGGTGGCAGTACCCGCGGGAAATGAGAGTGGCCGCGGCGCAGTCGCTGCAGAAGATCGATCCGGGATGGCTGCAGCCGTTCCTTTCGTCGGCGGACATCGCGCGCGAAGATCTGCAGGTGGCGCCGATCGACCCGACGCCGGATTCGCCGGGAGTGCGGCAGCGGTCCTACCAGCGCATCAAGCTGGTGAAGCCGCTGGAAGCAAAGATCGCCACCAGCCAGGGCGAACACCGCATTGAAATGCGCGAAATGAGCCTGGGAGGCGGCTGGGGCGAGGGCGACAAACAACTGGCGCTGCCGCCCGGGAGCGAAGCGGACGTGGAGCTGCAAACAGGCTGGCGGGGTCTGAAGCAGCACGTACTGGTGCGGGACACGCGGTCGACGAAATTCGCGTATGAGATTGTAGAGATAGACCTCGAAGAGCGCGCCAAACTGAGGAAGTTGCTGGTGGACGCGCTGGCGCGAACGGCCTAGAAGTACCTTCCCCCACACACCAAAGACCGTCGAGCGGGCCGGAACCGCGGGCCGGGCGGGACCAGCCTGGTTGCCGCGCGGCGGCGGGAATTGGGTAGAATACGCGGATTCCGCGGGCACGGGAGGAGGGGCATATGGCAGAGATCATCCGGCAGGTGGAGCATTATTCCGCATCGGTGGCGAACAAGGTGGGAGAAGGGGCGCGAGTGCTGGGCGCGCTTCGCGATGCAGGCATCAACCTGATCGCGCTGTGGGGCTACCCGCGAGGCGCGGGGAAAGCGACGCTCGAGTTCATTCCGGAGAACGGAACGGCGTTTGCCGCCGCGGCGAAAGCGGCAAAGCTGAAACTGAGCAAAAAGCAGATCGCATTCCATGTGGAAGGCGACGACCGGCAGGGAGCGGTGGCGGACCTGCTGGCGAAACTGGCCGCGGCGAAAGTGAATGTGGGAGCGCTTCAAGCCGTGGCCGCGGGAGCAGGAAAATACGGCGCGGTGATTTTCCTGCCGCAGGCGGCGGTGGGGAAAGCGGCGAAGGCGCTGGGAGCGGGATAGAAAGAGCGGGGCCGTTCCGGGCATTCGAGAATTCCACCGAGGCCAAACTGGGCGCGGTGGCGAAGGCGAAAGGCCACCCGCCGGCGGCGGGCGGCCTTTCGCAGTCAAAGGGCTTCGCGCTGCCCGATCAGCGGGTGGAGGCGAGGGCGAGTTCGCGGGCGCGGCGCAGATCGAGTTTGCCGGTGCCGAGGTAGGGAAGCGCGTCGACGCGGAAGAAATGGTCTGCGCGGGGAATCCAGAGGTTGGGAAGGCCGCAGCCGGAAAGCTTTTCGAGACACTCCTTCAATTTTTCCTCCGGCAAAATGTGCAGGACGACGAGGCGCTCGCCTTTGCGCTCGTCGGGCACGGCGGCGACGACAAAGGTCTGCTCGGTTGTGCCGGCGAGTTCGTGGAGTTTTTCCTCGACTCGACCGTGAGGCACCATTTCGCCGCCGATCTTGCTGAAGCGGCTGAGGCGGTCGGTGATGGTGAGGAAACCATCCTCGTCGCGCAGGGCCACGTCGCCGGTCACGTACCAGCCGTCGCGCAATGCGTCGGCGGTTTTTTCAGGACGGTTCAGGTAACCCTGCATGACGTTGGGTCCGCGGACCAGAAGCATGCCGGGCTGGCCCGAAGGAGTGGCGAGCATTTCACCGCGTGCGAGCGCGTCGGGGTCCACGATGCGCACGCTGATGCCCGGCAACGGATGGCCGATGTGGCCGCGCTTGGCGCCGATCTGGCGGAAGCCAGGGCCGCGGAAGTCTGGCGCGTTCACCGCGACAACGGGAGAACATTCCGTGGCGCCGTAGCCTTCGAGCGGGCGGAGGCCGAAGGTATCTTCAAAGGCGAGTGCGACACGTTCGGGAAGTTTTTCCGCGCCCACCAGCACGTAGGAGAGGCTGCCGAACTGGTCGGGCGTACAGCGGCGCATGTAGGCCTGGAGAAACGTGGGAGTAGAGAGAAGGAAGGTGACGCGGAACTGTTCGACCAATGCGCCGATGGCGCGGGCGTCGAGCGGGCTGACGTGATAGACGACGCCGAGTCCTTCCACGGCGGGAAGCATGAGCGTGACGGTGAAGCCGAAGGAGTGGAAGAAGGGAAGGATGCCGAGGATGCGGTCGCCGCTCGAGAGGGCGAAGGATTGGGTGACCTGTTCGATGTTGGCGGCCACGTTGCCGTGAGAGAGCACGACTCCCTTCGGCTCGCCGGTACTGCCGCTGGAGAAAATGATGGTGGCGGTGTCTTCCAGGCGCGACGGGCCGGAACGGCCGAGTGCGCGGAATAACAGCCGGCGAGGAAAGAACCAGGAGATGACTACGGCGGCGAGCTTTTCGCCCA
>Ga0335081_10006832_pt1 | contig 18190 bp, 13 predicted proteins | sample Lox_Sample_35_FD_206713 | JGI IMG/M metagenome (GOLD analysis project Ga0335081, IMG submission 206713) | Soil microbial communities from Loxahatchee National Wildlife Refuge, Florida, United States - Lox_Sample_3.5 | ecosystem: Environmental > Terrestrial > Soil > Wetlands | place: USA... | reverse complement strand
CAAGCCCCAAACCCAACCCCCGGCTTCTACACCCTGTACAAATAGCTCAGCTTGACGAAGAAGCCGTCGCCGACCCGTGCCAGGTTCCGGAACCGGAAGGCGGCGGGGTCGTCGAGGCTGCTGCCGTAGCCCGCGTAGACCACGGTGCCGGGCGTGGGATGGTAGGAGAACAGCCAGTCCACCCGGAAGGCGTTGCCGGCGGAGGGCGCGCTGCGGGTGAAGGTCCCGGTGGCCGGGTCCCGGACCAGGATGGCGCCGCCGGTGCGGGAGTCGTCGCGCAGGGCGTCCACCTGCGTGGCGGTGTACTGGCCCACCAGCCTGAGGAAGATCGGCCGCGACAGCTGGTACTCGAGCTTGAGGCGCGGCACCCGCGTGAGCGCCACGGTGCTGCCGCCGTCGCGCCGGACGATCTGCTGATGATCGTAGATCAGCTCGGTGCGGAGCTGCTCGGTGGGCCGCCACGAGAGGTCGAGGGTGCCGATGATGATCCGCCCCGAGGCCCACTCGTAGAAGTTCTCGTCGTGCCCGAGGAGCAGGTACGCCGAAAGGGAGAAGCTCTGGAACCGCGGCGTCTGCAGGTTCACGCCGTAGTCGAGGTTGCCGATCCGCGCCTGGCCGGTGAACGGCACGGTGTCCACCACCGGCGGCCCGCCGCCGGCCGCGGGCGTCACCCGCTCGACCCAGTAGCTCGCGTACAGCTGGTTCGGGTACCCGAACGACTCGAACAGCACCGACGCCCCCACCTGCCAGCCGCCCTTGAGCGTGAAGCCGGTGTTGACGTGGAACTGGCGGGTGTCGGGCGGGTCGCCCCGCGAGAACAGCCGGTAGTCGTCCCAGGTGCCGGCGGTATAGATGTTCCCCGCGAAGCTCTCGAGCCACGACCCGGGCGCGCCGGCCACGGTGTAGGTGGGGCTGAACGCGACCTGCGCCACGCCGGGACGCGAGATGAACCCGCTCGAGGCGCGGAAGTCGTCGCCGATGCCGGAGGCGGAGAGATTGAAGCTCAGGCGCCGCCCCGAGCGCACCAGCGCGGCGTACCAGATGGGCGCATAGGACGTGGGGCCGCTGTCGCGGGTGGCGCTGCCGCCGCCCTGGAAGGTGAGGGCGTAGGCGTCGCCCAGCACCAGCCGCCCGTCCACGGCCGCCACCCGGTTGAAGGCCGGGCCGTCCACCCGGTCGGTGTAGACGAGCCCGAGGGCGCTCTTCCCGCCCAGGTCCTGCTTCAGGCGCAGGGCGTTCATCACCGGGTGGTCCGTCCCCGTGGCCGAGGCGTCGCTGCCGTCCACGCCCGAGAGGAAGGCCACCGACGTCCCGCCCACTTTCCCGGTGAGCTTCGCGGCGCCGTCCGGATCGACCAGCTGGCGGGTGTAGATGAGCTGGAACGGCGACGCGAACATCTCCAGCCCGTCGAGGAAGAACGGCCGCTTCTCCGGGTAGTAGAGCGACTGGCGCGGGTCGAACTGGATCTGCGGCACGTCGGATTCGACCTGCGAGAAGTCGGGGCGCACCGTGCCGTTGAGCGTGAGGTTGGCCGTGACGCCCCAGCGCGCGGTGGCGCCGACCCGGGGATCGCCGCCGCCGTAGTGCCAGCCGCCCGGCTGCTGGGCGCCGGTCAGGGTGCTGGTGACCTCGGGCGTCACGTCGAGCACGAGGCCGCGCCTCAGGTCGGTGAGCCCGGTCAGCGTCCCGCCCTGCCCGAGGAACGACGCATCGGTCTGCAGCACGCGGGTCCAGGTGTGCTGGTGGCCGGTGGCCTGCACCACGCGGATGATGTTGACGCCCCAGTCCTGCGGCTCGCGCGCCTGGTAGCGCAGCGTCTTGAAGGGGATGCGCAGCTCCACCTCGTAGCCCCACGCCGTCTGCCGGCCCTTGGACTCGAAGACGTAGTCGGGGCTGAGGTCGAGCGTGTAGGCGCCCGTCACGGCCGAGGAGATGAAGTTGATGGTCTGGCGGGCGGCGTCGCGCAGCGTGCCGTCGGCCTGCACGCCCAGGGGGTTCACGCCGAACACCAGCGCCTGGCGCCGGTCGTTGAAGGTGTCGAGCAGGATCTCGACGTAGTCGTCGCCCGTGATCTTGTCGCGGTCGGCCAGGGTCGCCCGCACGCTGGCGGAGTCCTGGTAGGCGCGGATGCCGAAGTAGATCGCCGTCGCCGAGTACCAGACCAGCACCTCGGTCGAGTCGTCCGCCGGCCGGTTGTCGTTGGGCAGGTACTGGGAGAAGTCGCGCAGCACCGCGGCCCGCGCCCACACCGGCTCGTCGAGGCGGCCGTCCACGACGTCCTCGGCGTCGGCGACGCGCGGGATCGAGACCTGGGTCGGCGATGGGGCCGCCGCGGCCGCAGCCGCCGGAGCCGCGATCGCCGGCGACGCCGGGCCCTCCGGAGCCGTCTGTGCCACCAGCAGAGCCACGAGGAGCGGCAGCATGGGTCGTCCGGGTGTCGGGGTGTCTGGGCGCGGACCAACTACCTACGGAGAGGCTCCGGCCGGGTTTCGCGCCGTCCCACGGTCGCCTGCAGGGCGGCGACCCGAAGGACGCGCATGACGCCTCCTCGACCCCTTCGGGCGGGTGCCTGCAGCACTGGCCGTGATGAACTGAGTCGGAAGGGCTGACGACCGGTCTGCGTTCTCGCGTCTGGCGGCTGGCAACCACTCGCAACTTGCCGTCTGGCAACTACCCCGCGCACTCGGGACTCAGCCCTGGGAACTCAGAGAATCAGCCGGTCTCCCACCACGCCACCTCGCCGAGGTGGTGGCAGCGCGTACAGGTCACCATCGGCTGCTGCTCGAAGACCCGCACCCGGTGCGCGCAGGCGGGGCAGACCGCGTAGACCCGCTCGATCTGCGCCCCCCGCTCGTTCAGCACGGTGCTCTGGGTCTGGCGCGAGCGCACCACGACCGTGAAGGCGTCAGGCCGGACGGGCCGGATCTCGAGGTACTTCCGCACGATGGCGACGCGCCGGCCGCGGATCTCGATCACGGCGCGGTCGCCTGACGTCTCGCCCACCACGGGATACCACGCCCCGGCGCGGGGCGATGGTCGCGCGAACGGGCGCGCCGTGGCCCACACGCGGGCCCAGCCCTGGGGCTTGGTGATGCCGGGTCCGGTCACGCAGACATTCTAGCAGTCGAGGTGGGCGGATGCGAGTGGACCGGGCACGCTCACCGCTCGCGGCTCCGCTGTCCTACGGCCCCGGGTCCCGCATGGCCGAAGCCCGTTTCAGGGAGACGATCTCTCCACCGGATACGTCAGCTGGCTCCACTCGGCCATGCTTCCGTCGTACAGCCGGACGTCCGGAAAGCCGAGGTAGCGCGCCACGAAATAGTCGTGACTCGCCTGCATCCCCGTGCGGCAGTACGCGACCACGGTCCGCACGGCCGGGCGGAGCGCGCCGGCCGGTCCCCACTGCTCCGCGACCAGCGTGGCTGCGGGCTTGAGGACCGGGTCGTTCGCGGAAACGAGGGAGTTCATCCAGAACAGGCTCCGCGCGCCCGGCAGGTGGCCGCTGCGCGCGTCGGCCGCGGCGCCCGCGTACTGGTCGGGCGGCCGCGCATCCACCAGCAGGACCGCGGAGTCGCCCAGGTGGGCCCGCACCCACGCCGCGGAGACGACCCCTTCGGTGCGCCACTGCCACTCGAACGGCCGCGCCGGCGGCACGCCGGCCGCCGTCTCCACCGCGCGATGCTCCGCCCTCCACCTGGCGAAGCCCCCGTCCAGGATCGCCGCCCGCGCGCTCTGGCCCAGCAGGTCGAGCGCCACCCAGGTCCGCGCGGCCAGGAGCCCGGGATCGTCGCCGTAGATCACGATGCGCGCCCGGTCGCCGACGCCGAGGTCGCGGAAGGTGGCGGCGAGCTGCTCGGGCGCCGGGAACTCGTTCGGCACGCCCCCCACCGTGGTGGCGACGGCCGACACCGGGAGGAACCGGGCGCCCGGCACGTGGCCGAGGCGGTACAGCGAGTCGGTGTGCCCCACCGCCAGCACCACCACGGCCGGCCCGCCGAGGTGGTCGGCCAGCCAGGTCGTGGACACCAGATACTCGGGATGGGGGCGCCGGCCCGCGGCCCCGCGATCGGGAGCCTGGGCGGCGAGCGGTGGTGCGACGGCGACTGTGGCGAGGAGAGCGGCGGCGAGTGTGCGCATGGCGACAGCCGGGTTGCAGGTTGTGGGCAGGAGGCTGGGGGGTCCCGTCCACAACCTACCACCGACAACCTGCAACCCACTACTCAGTCGCCGTACCGGTCGTACACCCGCTGGAAGTCCGGCATCGTCGGCTCGTTCTCGCCGCGGCTCACGCGGATGTGGATCACCAGGCGCTCGCCGTGCTTCTTCACCTCGTAGCCCTCGGTCAGCATGGCGCCGCTCTCGAGCTCGCGACTCACCTCGAAGCGGTTCTTGTGCCAGCGGCCGCTGATCCGGACCCGCGTGCCGCCGAGCGCGTCCGGCGCCGGGACGTCGCGCCCGTCGAAGTACAGCGTGTACGACACGCTGTCCCGCGGGCTGATGGTGAGGGTGCTGTCGGTCTGGGTGATCACCAGCCGCCGGGCCGGCCGGCGGAAGGTGCTGTCGGTCTCCTCGCCGCCGTTCCCCTGCCCTCGCGCCGAGCCGCCACCGCCTCCGCCACCTCCGCCGCCTCCGCCGCCCCCGCGGCCGCGGCCGCCGCCGAACCCTCCCCGCCCTCCGAAGCCGCCGCCGAAGCCCCCGCCTCTTCCCCGGCCGCCGCTGTAGCCGCCCCCGCCACCCATGCGGCCCGGCTGGTCGCTGTCCTCGGGGTTGTAGGTCCAGGTGCCCTGGAGGCTGACGCCCTGCGGCGCCGGCTCGACGGTCTGGGGCGTGAGATCGTATTCCTTCGGCTGGTGCGCGCAGGCGGCGAGCACGAACGGGATGGCGAGGCCGAGGGAGGTCAGCTTGGGCATCGAGAACCAGGGGTTAGGGTGTAGGCTGTGACGCGACCTATTAGACCCTCCCTTGCCCAGGATGTTTCGTCCCCACCTTCTGGTCGCAGGCCGGCAAGCGACGAGCCCCGCGAGTGGCTTCGCGGGGCTCGCCACGGCGGCATCGCCGGGCCCGGCCGCCTTCGGGCCGGCCGTTCGCCGGCTACGACGCCAGCGCCCTCGCCGGGGGCGGGGGCTTCTTGTGGTGGGCCACGATCACGCTGCGGCCCAGCGACACCCCGGAGCCCGCCACCGCCCCGACGTCACCCCCGAAGTAGGCCTCCTCGCCGTGGTCGGAGATGTCGAGGCCGGTGATCTCGTCGTGCACGCCGGCGCGGACGTCCATCGTCAGGTACAGCAGGCCGAAGATGGCCGCGGTGCCCACCGCCGAGATCGCGACCGCGGCCAGCACCGCGAGGGCCTGGACGCCGAGCTGGGCGAGGTTCCCCGCCAGCACGCCGTCGGCGCCGCCCGGGTTGATCGCGCGGGAGGCGAACACGCCGGTCAGCAGCGCGCCCGTCATGCCCGCCATCCCGTGGCACGAGAAGACGTCGAGCGAATCGTCGAGCCGGGTGCGCGAGCGGACCTGCATGGCGGCGTAGCTCACGCCGGCCCCCAGCACGCCGATGGCCAGGGCCGCCGGCGCGCTGACGTAGCCGGCCGCGGGCGTGATGGCCACCAGGCCGGCGACCGCGCCCGTGGCGGCGCCCACCGCGGTCGCCTTGCCGAGCCGCAGGGTGTCGAGCGCCGCCCAGGTCACGAGCGCCGCGGCGGCGGCGGCGTTGGTGTTGACGAACGCCAGGGTGGCGATGCCGTTGGCGGCGAGCGCGGAGCCGGCGTTGAAGCCGAACCAGCCGAACCACAGCAGGCCGGCGCCGAGCAGCACCAGCGGGACGCTGTGCGGCGCGAGCGGCGTGCGGCGGAAGTCCTGCCGCGGGCCCAGGAGCCGCGCCACGACCAGCGCCGAGACGCCGGCGCTGATGTGGACCACCGTGCCGCCCGCGAAGTCCAGCGCGCCGCGCGTGGCGAGCCACCCGCCCTGGCCCCACACCCAGTGGGCCAGCGGGTCGTAGACCAGGAACGACCACAGCACCAGGAACGCCACGTAGGCGCGGAACCGCATCCGCTCGACGATCGCGCCCGAGATCAGCGCCGGCGTGATGATCGCGAACATGCCCTGGAACAGCGCGTGCGCCTGGTGCGGGATCGTGGCGGCGTACGCGGGCGCCGGCGCCACGCCGACGCCGCGGAACAGCGCCCACCCGAGACCGCCGAGCCAGCCGCTGCCGGGGGCGAACGCGAGGGAGTAGCCGGCGACGACCCACTGCACGCCCACCACGCCGAGCGCGACCACGCTCATCATCATCGTGTTGAGCGAGTTCTTGGGGCGCACCAGCCCGCCGTAGAAGAAGGCGAGGCCCACCGTCATCAGCAGGACCAGCGCGCTCGACATCAGCACCCAGGCGGTGTCGCCGGCGGAGAGCGCCGCCGCCGCGGCGCCCGCCGCCGCCGCCTGTGAGATCATGCGACTGCTTTCTCCCCGGAGAGCGCGACTTCGTTGTTCAGCAGGGCGGCGCGCTGCACCTCGTCGGCGTTCACCGCCGTCAGCGCGTCGTTGTTCTCCTCGCCGGTGCGGATCCGGATCACCCGCTCGATGGGCTGGACGAAGATCTTCCCGTCCCCGACCTCGCCGGTGCGCGCCGACGACACGATCGCGTCGATGGTGGCCTGGACGAACGGCTCCGACACCACCATCTCGATCCGCACCTTCTCGTGGAACTCCATCGCGAAGGTGGTGCCGCGGTACTGGCTCAACACCGCCAGCTCCCCGCCGTGGCCGACGACGCGGCTCAGGGTGATGCCGGTGACCCCGGCACGGTAGAGCGCCGCCTTCACCTCGGGGAGGCGCTCGGGACGCACGATCGTGGTGATGAGTTTCATGGAGGCACGCTAGGCCATCTTGTGCACTTTGTCAAGATTCTACTAGACAAAATACAGCAAAGGCGACTCATCTTAGGTGATTTGTGTCACGCTTCGCGCGAAATGCACAGTAATGTGCAAACAAAGTGCAGAACTGCGGGCGCGCGCCGGCCGCCGGCCGTCTACTGGTCGCCGCGCACCACCCGCGTCGGCACCAGCGGCGCCCGCACCGCCCGCCACACCGGGAACTCGCGCACGCCGCTCGATCCGTACACCAGCCCCGAGTAGGTCCCGAACTCGCTGGCGAGCAGGCGATCGAGCAGGCCCCACCGCGCGACCCCCCAGCCCTCCGGCTCCAGCAGGGCGAACACCAGCCGGCCCAGGGGCTGCGCGGTCGGCACGAACAGGGTGCCGGCGGGCACGGTGCGGGCGGCGCGCCGGTAGTGCCCGGTCACGGCGAGCAGGTGATGGCCCTGGAACTCGCCCGGCTGCCAGGTCAGCTGGTCGATCGCGAGGGTCTCGACGGTGTCGGCCCAGTCGGCCGCCAGGCGCTCGACCCGGATGCCGTGGAGCCGCAACAGGCGCGGCACCTCGCCCGCGCCCGGCGGCAGGAAGTAGCCGGCCGGCAGGGGCCGGCTCACCGAGTCCACGAACCGGTCCCTGACCGGGATGCGCACCGTGCGGTACTGCCCGGTGGGGGCGAGCCGGGGCCGCCCGCGCGGCGTGGTGTCGCCGGTGGCCTGCAGGACCTCGAGCACCACGGGCTCGGTGTCGCGGGCGACCATCGTGTACTGCACGGCGAGGTCGGGACGGGGCAGCGCCCCCGCGCCCTCCAGCGTCGTGGCGCGGTCGGCCTCGCGCTCGAGGCGCCGCATCTCGTCCGCGTGCGCGGCGGCGTACTCGAGGATCGCGACCAGGAGGTCGTGGGTCACGCGGACGCGGGTCCGGAAGTCGGCGTGCGAGTACGCCTCCGACAGAATCGCCATCCGCCCGCGCAGCCCGACGTAGTTGGTGCCGTACCAGCCGAGCGGCGCGTAGGTGTCCCAGCTCTTCGGCTCGACGGGGTCATCGACGTCGCCGTAGACGAAGAGGGGCTCGTGGTAGCGGGCTGCGAGCGTGCGCTGCAGGGCGGGCAGCATCTGATCGCGCACGTAGCGGGTCGGCCCGGCCGGGCCGATCGGCTCCAGGGGCGGCGCGTAGGTCAGCAGGTAGCCGTGCCGGGTGCCGTCGGTCGTGTGGCAGTCCACCATCAGCGCCGGGTCCCAGGTGTCGTAGATCCGCGCCAGGGACGCGCGCGTCTCGGGGCCCTCCGCCTTGAAGTAGTCGCGGTTGAGGTCGAGGTTGAGCCCGTCGGCCCGCTGGCCCACGAGCACCGGGCCGGCCTGCTCGGAGCGGTTCACGGCCACCGGGGCGAACGCGTCGTTGCCGTCGGGGTTGTAGTCGGGCGCCGCGAGGACCACCAGCGTCTGCAGCAGGTCGCGGCGCGTCGTGGCCAGCTCCCGCAGCAGGATCAGGATCGCTTCCTTCCCCTCCACTTCACCCGCGTGGATGTTGCCCTGCAGGTAGACCACCAGCTTGCCCGCCGCCGCCGCCTCGGCCGGCGAGGTGACCGCGGGCTCCGCGGCGACGGCGAGGTAGAGCGGCCGCCCGTACGCGGTGCGGCCCATCTCCTCCACCGCGAGCGGAGCGCCGGCGCGCTGGAGGCTGTCGAGGAACGCGCCGACCTCGGCGCTGGTGGACGTGGAGTCGAAGTTCGAGCGCTCGGCAACCGTGCGCGGCCAGGTCTGGCCGATCAACGGCGCGGGCGCGAGCAGGGCGAGCGCGAGCAGCGCGCGGACGGAAACGGGCATCGGGAACCTGGGGGATATGGAGTCGGCCAATCTACGCACGACGAGGTGGCCGGGAGAAGTGTGCGGGGTGCGGAACAGCTGCGAGACGCACAGCTGCGAGTGGTTACGAGACGTGAGTTCCTGGTCCACGGTTCTGGGCCGGCCTCGGGTCCCCACGGGGCCGGGCGGCCATCCCCTGCCGCGCGGGGACCCCGCCTTCCCCGGCCCCGGACGCTCGCCCGGCAACGGCCCTGCTGCCTCCCGACTCACTTCTCGCAACCACTCGCAACCCGGCGTCTCGCAACTCGCCCGCGCACTGCCTCCTCCTTCCTGTTCTCCGGTATATTGACGCAGCCCGATGAAGCCCATCCCCCTCGTCCTGTTGATCGCCGCCGTGGCGGCGCCGCTCGCCGCCCAGTGCCCCGACGGCACGCCGGCGCCGTGCCGCGCGCCGGCGCGCGCGCCCGCCTCCAACAGCATCGCCGTGCTCTACTTCGACAATCTCTCGCGCGACACGGCGGACGCGTACCTGGCCGAGGGGCTCACCGAGGAGCTGATCACGCGGCTGGGGGACATTCCGCGGCTCACGGTGAAGTCCCGCTACGCGGTCCGCCGCTACCGGACCGACAAGGACGTGGATCCGGCGTCGCTCGGCCGAGTCCTCGCCGTGACGTACCTGGTGACCGGCAGCGTGCAGCGGGCCGGCACCGAGCTCAGGGTGCGCTGCGAGCTGGCGCGTGCCACCACGGGCAACCGCGTGTGGGGTCAGGAGTACGAGCGCGGCGACGGCGACATCCTGGCGATCACGACCGACATCGCGCGCCGCGTGGCGAGCGGCGTGGCGGGCCAGCTCCTGCCCGGCGAGCGCACGGCGCTGACCGCCCGGCCGACCGACAACCGGGACGCGTTCGAGCACCTGGTGCACGGCAACGTGCTCCTGGCGCAGCGCACGCCGGCGTCGGTGCAGCGGGCGATCGGCGAGTACCAGGCGGCGGCGCGCCTCGATCCGCGCCTGGTCTCGGCGTGGGCCCGGATCGGGCTCGGCTACGCGATCTGGCTGGACTGGGGCTGGAGCGACGACGGCCTGGTGCCGCCCGACAGCTTCCTCGCCAACGGGATCGCCGCCGCCTCACGCGCGCTCGCCCTCGACTCGCTCAGCTCCGACGCGTGGCTGGCCTGGGGCTACCTGCAGATCTTCGCGCATCCGCGCGACCTGGCGGGCGCCGAACCGGCGATGCGCCGGGCGGTGGCCCTCGACCCGCGCAACGCCGAGGCGTGGTCCCAGCTCGGCGATCTGCTCACCTACATGCAGCGCGATTCGGAGGTGCCGGAGCTGCTCCGCCACGCCCTGGCGATCGAGCCGGGGCGGCCCATCTCCCTGGTGAACCTGTCGGGCTCCGAGCCGCCGCGGCGGGGCCTCGCGCTGCTGGACAGCGCGCTGGCCATCGACCCCGCGTTCTACAACGCCTATCTCACGCGCGCGGGCGTGAGGCTGACGCTGGGCGACACGGCCGGCGCGCGGGCCGATGCCGCGACCTTCACGCGGCTCGCGCCACCGGGCACGGCATGGATCGCGCGCGCGAGCACCCTCGACGCCCCGATGGCCTTCGGCGACACGGCCAGGTCCGCGGCCGATGCGCGGCAGATGCTGGCCGCCCTGCCCCCGACGGGCCGCATCGCCATCCGGATCGGCACGCCGCTCGCCCGCACACTCTACGTCGCGGCGCACGACACGGCCGACGCGATCGCCGTCGGCGAGCGCATGCAGCCGGGGGCACTGCTGTGGCGGTTCGGGCTCAAGGACGTGGACACCGGCGAACCCGGGCTGCCGCCGCGCATCCGGGCGCTGGTCGAGGCGTCGCGGCCTCCCTGGGCCAAGCCCGCACGCTAGACGAGGAGCCGGGAGGCGGGATTCAGGTCAGTGGCGAGACGGCAAGCTGCGAGTGGTCGACCGCTCGGTACTGGGCGTCTTACAACTCCCCTGCAATCTCCTAACCGACCACCGCTCTCTTGGTGGGCTCCCACACGGCATTCACCTCGCCCCGCAGCGCGCGCAGCCAGGCGTCGAGCGCGGCGACGATCCCCGAGACCACGTAGGCGGGCACCGAGACGATCCTCGGCGCGTCCCGCCCCTCCGGCCACCACCACCCCACCGCGGCCAACAGCAGCGGCAGCACGCACACCGCGGCGAGCAGCCAGGAGTGGAGCCCCGCCGCCAGCAGCAGCCACCCGACGGCCGCCAGCACGAGTCCCCAGGGCGCCAGCCAGCGCACCAGCTTGTGGCTCGCCAGCATCCACGCGAACGCGCCGTAGCGCAGCGGATTGAGGAGCGCGCGCTTGTACCACAGCGTCTCGAGCCCGCGCACCAGGGTGCGCACCTTGCGGCGGTACTCGCCGTGCAGCGAGCGGATGCGCGGCACGAAGCACGCGGCCTCGTCGACCGACACGGCGCGGAAGCCGTGCTCACGCGCGATGAGGGCGCAGGCGAAGTCGCGGCTGAGGGCCGGGGGGAAATCGGTCACGTGCAGCGGCTTGCGGATGGCGTAGAAGCAGCCCGACGCGCCGACGATCGAGCCCACCCGCGTCTCGAGGCCGCGCACCCACATCTCGTAGCCCACGTAGCCCGACTCGCCGACGTTGAGGTCGGCGTCGAGCTGCGCGACGCTGAGGTCGCGCCCCGAGGCCACGCCGACCGTCGGATCGGCGAACTGCGCGATCAGCGGCTTCAGCGCCCCGGGCGCGATGCGCACCGAGGCGTCGGTGTTGACCACGATGTCGCCCGTGAGGTGCGCCCGGGCCAGGTTCTCCGCCGCGATCTTGCCGCCCCGCACCGGGGTGCGCAGCAGCTCCACGCCGCGGCCCGCGTAGCCGCGCACGATCTCGTCGGTGCGGTCGGTCGAGCCGTCGGACACCACCAGGATCTGGCGCCGGCCGGGATACTCGGTGGCCAGGATCGCGTCGAGGGTGGCCGCGATGGCCCGTTCCTCGTTGTAGGCCGGGACGGTGATGCTGATGGAAGGCCACTCGGCGGGCTCGCGCGCCGCCGCCGGCCGCGTGCGCACCAGGCTCAGCAGCTTGAGGACGATCGGGTAACCGAAGTACGCGTAGCCGGCGGTGCACAGGCCGAGCGCCAGGAGGACGATCGCCGCGGTCATGGCACCCGGTAGCTGGCCCCGTCGAGGAGGACCTCGAGGATGCGGTCGGCCGTGTGGCCGTCCCAGCGCTCGATCGGCCGCGCGGCGCCGCGCCGGGCCTCCAGCGCCGCCGTCGCGGCCGCCAGGATCGCGCCGCGCTCCGCCTTCACCAGGCGGTTGGTGCCCTCGGTGCAGGTGATCGGCCGCTCGGTCGAGGGCCGCACCGTGAGGCACGGCACGCCCAGGAACGTGGTCTCCTCCTGCAGCCCGCCGGAGTCCGTGACGACCAGGGCCGACTGCTCCACGAGCCCGAGCGTGTCGAGGTACGGGATCGGGTCGAGGAGCTTCAGCGCCGCTCCCGGCGGCGCCGTCCAGCCCATGTCGGCGATGCGCGCGCGGGTCCTGGGGTGCACCGGGAAGACGACCGGCAGCCGCGCGGCCAGCTCGCCCAGGGTGTCCAGGATCTCGCGCAGCGTGGCGGGCGCGTCCACGTTGTTGGGCCGGTGCAGCGTCACGAACGCGAACCGGCGGCCGTCCACCCCGACGCGCCGCGCCGCGCCGTTCTCGCGGGCCCGCGGCAGCGACGCCACCAGGGTGTCGATCATGATGTTGCCCACCAGGTGCACCCGCTCGCCGGGGACGCCCTCGGCGCGGAGGTTGTCGTTGGCGTCGCGCGAGGGCGTCAGCAGCCAGTCGGCGAGCCGGTCGGTGACCACGCGGTTGATCTCTTCGGGCATCGTCCAGTCGCGGCTGCGGAGCCCCGCCTCGACGTGGGCCACCTTGATGCCGAGCTTGGCGGCGACCAGCGCGGCCGCGACGGTCGAGTTCACGTCGCCGTAGACGAGGACGGCGTCGGGCTTGTCGGCGAGGACCACCGGCTCGAAGCGCTGCATGATCAGCGCGGTCTGCGCGGCGTGGGAGCCGGAGCCGACCTCGAGGTTGTGGTCGGGCCGCGGGATGCCCAGCTCGGCGAAGAACGCGTCCGACATTTCCGCGTCGTAGTGCTGGCCGGTGTGGACGATGACGTGACGGAGCCCCGGGCGCCGCGCCGCGGCGCGCGCCACGGGCGCGAGCTTCATGAAGTTGGGACGCGCTCCCACCACCGAGAGCAGCGTGCCAGGCGCGCGGCCCACGAACGACGTCCTACTTCACGAGCTGATAGAGGGCGTAGAACGAGATCGGAATCTGCAGCGCGTAGATGAGGAGCTGCGCCGTCTGCCCCGGGTTGGGCGGCGCAATGACCGGCACCACGATGGCATCTCCCGCCTGAAGGTCCAGGGCGCCGATGGTCCGGCGCTCCTGCATCGCCACCTGCAGCGAATCGGGCGACCACAGCACGTCGTGCCCCCGCTCGACGAACGCCTTGGCCAGGCTCGAGCCGACCGCGAGGCCGCCGGCCGCGGTGATGGCGTCGGCCACCAGCGCGTCGCGCGGCAGCGCGTAGAAGCCGGCCCGCACCACGCCGCCGGTGACGGCGATGCGGGTCAGCAGCTCCACCCGCACGACGGCCTGGTGGTACACGCTGTCCACGGCGATCGTGAGGCGATCCACCAGCTCGGAGCGCAGCACGCCCTGGAGGGGCACCGGCCCCACGACCGGCAGCACCAGCGCCGGTCCCTGCGCCACCGTGAAGCTGTCCGACAGGTCCTTCTGCTCCGAAACCCACAGCCGCAGGCGGTCGCCCACCCGCATGTCCCCGTCCCGGAGGCGGGTCTGGATCTCGTCCACGTCGCCCCTGGCCTCCGCCCGCAGCTCCGGGCTGTAGGCGGGGGACGCGGCGGCGGCCTGGTAGCGCGCCAGCACCTGCACTAGCGCCTGGCGGGTGATGCCGGGATCGCGATAGTCCCAGGGATCGGGCTGCTGCGCCGCCGCGGGCCGCGCCGCAAGGACGAGGCCGAGGGCCAGGCAGGCGCCGAGCGCCGGCCGGCGGAAGCTCACGGGGGCCGTCACGAGCCGCTCCCCTTCCCCGGCAGCGCCCGCAGCACGCTGTCGGCGCCGCTCTCCTCCGAGGTCTCGTAGCCGGGCAGGTACGAGTAGTGGTAGTAGTGCTCGTAGCCCTGGCCGGGCCGCACGTCGTTGAGGACCGCGCCCAGCACCCGGATCGGCAGGCGGCTCACGGCGCCCAGCTTGGCCAGGGCGAACTCCCGGTCGGTCACGCCGGTGCGCAACACCAGCACCAGGTTGCCGGTGAGCGTGCCGACGACCAGGGGATCGACCCCGGCGCCGAGCGGCGCGCAGTCCACGATGATGACCCCGTACTGGTTCCTGAGGCCGATCAGCAGCTGCGACATGGCGGCCGAGGCCAGCAGCTCCGGGCCGGCGTTCTTGCGGGTGCCGCAGGCGATGAAGTCCACGCCGTCGATGGACGTCTTCTGGACGATGTCCTCGCGCGAGGCCTGCCCGCCGAGGTGGTCGATCAGGCCCGGCTTGCGCGGCCGCTCGAACACCCGGTGGAGGCTGCCGCGGCGGATGTCGCCGTCGATGACCATCGTGCGGTGGCCGGCGTCGGCGAACGAGACGGCCAGGTTCGAGGCGAGGAACGACTTGCCGTCGCCGCCCGCGGGGCTGGAGATCACGATCACCAGCGGGCCGGCGGAGCCGTAGGCGTGCTGGAGGTTGAGCCGGATCGAGCGCAGCGCCTCGACCACCTGCGCCTGCGTCTCGGCGCCGGCCAGGCGGTTGCCGTTCCGCAGCCGCGGAATGGCGCCCAGGATCGGCAGGCCCATCCCGTCGGTGACCTGCTCCGGGTAGCGCAGCCGGCGGTCGAGCCGGTCGAGGAACAGCGCCAGCACCACCGAGCCGCCGAGCCCGCCGACGATGCCCAGCAGCAGCAGCATCTTGGCGCGGCTCGCCAGCGCCTTCTCGGGCGGCACGGCGCGGTCCAGGATCCGCACCTCGGGGATGCTGCTCACCTCCGCCAGCCGCGCCTCCTCGTAGCGCTGCTGCAGCGTGGTGTAGAGGTTCTCGGCGATCGAGACGTCGCGCCGCAGCCGCGCCTCCTCGATGGCGCGCTGCGGGATCTGCTGCAGCTCGTGCGACGCCGAGCCGATCCGCGAGTCGTCGTCCCGCACCCGCGCCCCCAGCTGGACCGCGAGCTTCTGCGCCAGCTCCGGCACCGAGTGCCGCTGCAGGTCGGCGATCTCCGCGTTGAGGCGCTGCAGCGGCGGGTACACGCTGCCGAACTGCAGCCGCATCGCGCGGGCCTCGGCTTCCTTGGTGGCGAGCTGGGTCAGCGCGGTCGACAGCTCGGCCGAGTTGCGCACCGACGGGATCACCTCGAGCTGCATCGCCGCGACCTCGGAGTCGCGCTGCGACATCGCCGCCAGGATGTTCTGGCGGTCGCGCTCGAGCTGGTCCCGCTCGACCCGCATCTCGAAGAACGACCGGAACACCGGGTCGCGGGTCTCCTGCAGGCCGGGCGTGACCGGCGACGCCTGCTCGGAGGGCAGCGTGATGGTGTGGACGCGGAAGGTCTCGAGCGCGCCCTCGGCGCGCCGCAGGTCGGTGTACGACGAGGTGAGCTGCTCGTTGAGGATCTTGCTCAGCTCCGAGAGCTTCTGCCGCTTCAGCTCCGCCGCCACCTCGACGAACCGGTCCGCCACCGCGTTCAGCGTCGTCGCCGTCGCGTTGGGGCTCGGGCCCATCAGCTGCAGCTTGAGGAAGCTGCCCTGCTGCGGCAGGATGGCCTGCAGCTCGTCCCGCAGCGTCAGCGCCGCATCGCGCGGGTCCCGCACGCGGAAGTGGATCTGCCGGCCCGGCCACAGGTCCCGGGCCGTGGGCACCCACTCGAGGCCCTCGGCGTTGCCCACCGAGTCGCCGACGGCGCCGCGCTGAACCACCCGCTCGGCCGCCGACAGCGTGAAGGTGCGCCCGTCCTTCGAGACGTCCAGGCGGTAGTCCGCCGGGGCGAAGGCCGACTTGAGCTGGAGCGTCGAGAACACCGCCCGGTCGGCCGGCTGCTTGGTCACGAGATAGAAGCGCTGCTGCCGGACCACCTCGTCCAGCACCACGAACGACTGCAGCAGGTCCACCCACGACGACCACTGCAGCAGGTTCGCGGACTGGATCGGGCCCGTGTTCTGCGCGCCGCTCGACGTGGGCACCTGGATCCACAGCGTGGCCTGCGCCTGGTACACCGGGGGCTGCATGTGGCTGAGGACGAAACCGGCCCCGGTGCCGGCCATGGTGATCAGGATGATCAGCCACTTCCGCCGCACCAGCGCGGCGGCGAGACGGCGCACGTCGAGCGGCTGCTCCTCGTCGGGCGGCGTGCGCGACGCCAGGTCGACCCACGGGCCCGGAGGCATCGCCCCCACTGGCACGGGCAGGGAGCGGGAAGACTCGGGCTGCTCGGGAACGCTGTCGTTCACGCTGTGACCACCCAGACTCGGTTGAAATCCATGTCGGGACTTTGGGCCTAATCTAGTACCCCGCAGCGGCCCGCGTACACCGGCCCCACCGTCCGTCCCGTCCGACGGGGAACGGGCCGCGACGGCGCGGTCGCATCGTGTCCCAAGCTCTCCCCTCCCGCACGCCGCGAGGAGGGGCCAAACTCACTAACTGATAATCCACCAAGACCTTCGGAATAACAAGCCGTCGCGGGACGCGCCGACGCGGACTAGCTTCTTGAGCCCGCACCGGATGCCCCGCCGGGGCCGGCGCTCCACCCCATCCTACGGACCGACATGCGCCTCGTCCTGCTGACCGGCCAAGGGCCCGAACACCGATACGTGACCGGGGTGCTCTCCCGCGCCTTCCCGGACGAGCTCGCGGCCGTCGTGGTGGCGGAGCCGCCGAGGCGCTCGGCGCTGGCCCGGTGGCGCAGCTACCGCCGCCGCTACACCCTCGCCCAGATCGCCTCGCGGGTGCGGGCGAAGGTGTACGCGCGGCTCACCGGCCGCGCCGCGCGGTGGGCGGCCGCGGCGGGCCGCACCCTGTTCGCGGGCGCCGACGACGGCGCGATGCCGCGCCCCGACCTGGTGCGCGTGTTCCCGGGCCACAACGGCCCCGAGTGCCTGGCGTTCCTCGCGGGGCTCAAGCCCGACGTCATCGCGGTGTATGGCACGGGGGTGATCCGCGAGGGCGTGATGCGGCTGGCGGGGCGCGCCATCCTCAACCTCCACACCGGCGTGTCCCCCCGCTACCGCGGCTCCGACTCGGTCTTCTGGGCGCTCCACAACGCGGAGCCGGAGTGGGTCGGCGCGACCGTGCACGTCCTCAGCCAGGCGCTCGACGCGGGCGGCATCATCGCGACGGTGCGCACGCCCATCGCGGGCGACGAGGACGAGGCCACGCTGTTCTTCAAGACCGTGGCGGCCGGGGCGCAGCTGTACGTGGAGACGATCCGCCAGGCGGCCGCGGGAGCCGCCCGGCCGGTGCCGCAGCGGCTCGAGGAGGGACGGGAGTACCGGTTCGTCGATCGCACCGTGGCCGCGGAGCGCCGCGTCGAGCGGCTGCTCCGGGGCGGGCTGCTGGCGCGGTACGCGGCCTCGCGGCGGCCGTGAGCCGCCTCCTGGTCGCCGTGCTCCGGGCGGCCGGCCTGCTGCTCTACCGGCTGCGGCTCCACCGCGCCGTGATGTGGCTCGGCCGCCGCCATCCCAAGGTCCTGCTGTACCACGCCTGCGAGCCGGTCGAGGGCCCCGCCACCTACGGGCTGGCCTCGAACACCCCGCCCGCCCGGTTCGCGGCCGACCTCGACTTCCTGCGCCGGCACTACACCGTGGTGCCGCTGTCGGCGCTCGAGTCCGGGCGCGCGCCCCGGCGCGCCGCGGCCATCACCTTCGACGACGGCTACCGCTCGGTGTACGAGCACGCGTTCCCGCTGCTGCGCGAGCGCGGGATGCCGGCGACCGTCTACCTCGTCACCGACGTGGTCGGCACCGATGGCATGGTCTGGGTCAACGAGCTGAACTGGCTGCTGCACGAGCGGGGCGAGGTCGCGCGGCCGGCCGCCGCGCGGGCCCTGGGCTGCCCGGCCGGCGCGACGCCGGAGGCGCTGCTCGACGCCGCGCGGGCGCGCTACGACGCCGAGGTCGTTCGCGCGCTGCTGGCGGAGATCCGGGCGGCAACGGGGCCGCCGCCCGCCGATCTGCCGCGCATGCACCTGAGCTGGGACGAGGTCGCCCAGATGCGCGCGCAGGGCATCAGCTTCGGCAACCACACCGCGAACCACCCGAACCTGGCCCGGCTGAGCGAGGCCGACCAGCGCGCCGCCATGGTGCGGGCCCGCGACGTGCTGCGCGAGCGGATCGGCGCGCCGACCTCGCTCGCCTACCCCTTCGGCGACCACGACGCGACGTCCCGCGCCCTGGCCGTCGAGACGGGCCACGTGTCCGTGATGGAGGTGGGCGGCATCAACGCGCCGCTCGACCTCACCCGC
>Ga0335081_10006831_pt1 | contig 18194 bp, 18 predicted proteins | sample Lox_Sample_35_FD_206713 | JGI IMG/M metagenome (GOLD analysis project Ga0335081, IMG submission 206713) | Soil microbial communities from Loxahatchee National Wildlife Refuge, Florida, United States - Lox_Sample_3.5 | ecosystem: Environmental > Terrestrial > Soil > Wetlands | place: USA... | reverse complement strand
GATTGCAGCGTCGCACAAAGGGAGCGTCTACGTTGCCTGGCTCGACGAACGAGATCACCCTCAACCCGAGGGTAGTTCGTCAGTCTATTTCGCTCGCTCAACGGATCGTGGTGCGACATTCAGCCCAAACCTGAAGATCGCACCGGCTGCTTGTCCTTGCTGTCGTCCGCAACTCTATGTCGCGTCTAATGGCGAAATCTACCTCGCTTGGCGGAAGGTATTCAATGGCGATGTTCGAGACATGGTGATAGCGCGCTCAAATGACGGTGGCAAAATGTTCTCGCAGCCAGTGCGCGTCGCAGTTGACGATTGGGTGTTGCATGCTTGTCCCGATGTGGGCCCTGCGATCGCCGTCAACGATGGCGTTCTCTACGTTGCGTGGTACTCGGAGGGACGGAAGAAGGCCGGCATTCGTTTGGCGATCTCACACGATAACGGCGCCAGTTTTGCACCGGCACAGATTGTCTCGGGTGATGTTCTAGATGCCAACCATCCGCGGTTGTCAGTGTCGGAAGACGGCCGTGTTCTCCTTGTATTTCAGGGTCGTCCCCTCCACGACACAACGACCTGGAGGTCGAATCAGGCATACCTTTTAGAGATCAAAGGTGACAACGCCGGTCGGCCAATTCAGGTAACGCATTCGGACAATTCTGTTCATCAACCTGAGGTACTGGCTGGTACGACCGGTCGGGTTTTCCTTGCCTGGACGGAGACGGCCAAGGATCAAAGCGAAGTGTTGCTTTCGCGCGGATGGATCAAATGAAGTGGAGTCGAGCAACGCTGATCAATTTTGCGAAGGGATTGCTTCTGTTGACCGCGGCGCTAGCTTTGGCAGGTTGCAATCGGAACCGTGAATTGCAGCACTACAAGCTTGAGGGCACCGTCGTGAGTGTGGAAAAGAATGTCCATGAGGTCACTGTGAATCACAAGGCAATTCCTGGTTTCATGGCAGCGATGAGAATGACTTATGTCGTCAAGGACCAAGCTGCAATGTCGAAATTGAAGCCGGGCGACGAGATCAAAGCGGACTTGTTCGTGGATCGAAAGAACTACGACACGTGGCTGGATGACATTCAAGTTAGCCAAGCTAGAAGTGGATCACCTTCAACACCGTGATTCAGCTAAGACGCTCTCGACTAAATGTTCGCGGGAGGAACGGGACTCGAACCCGCGAACGCCTTCGTGACAGGCAGGCGTTCCAATTAGCTGAACCATGCCCCCGCTGTGAAAATTTAGAGTCCTTTATTTATTATCGCTTCCCTCCGCTTCGCATGCATTCCCGAAAATTCCAAAACGTGCCGTGACAGCGAAGCATTTGCTCCTACTTAACAGACAATACACGACGCGGATGCTCCCTGAAGCGTGTTTAGAGCAGTCAGAAACAATTACTCGACCATAATTGGTCCACGAAATCTTACGCATTCTAAGCATTCGTCATGACCCTCACATCATGCGGTTGTAGAATTGCTCTCCGAGATCGCTCCTCTGATAGTTGTGCGAACTCGTTCGCGTAGCTGCGTGTCGAACTCTTGCGGCGACTCCGGCACTTGCCACTCATCGAAAAGGTCCATTGTTGCGCGAAGGGCAGCGAATTCTGAGGAGCACTTAACACACCGTCTGAGATGATGATTCTCGAACTCTGGAGCGGTTCGCATCAGTTCCATGACTCACACGCTTTCGGCAGACGGGAAAACGCAGACGATTAAGGGAACGAGCAACAAGCCCGACGATACAACCGACGATTTCACGGTTGTGATGAAAAAGGTAAACGGCGGCTCGGGTTGGGGAGGAACATGGGAGGATACCGACGTGAAATTCACCTCTCCCGATGAGTGGGAGATTCAAGCCTACGAAGGCGACGGCCTGAGTTTCCATGCTCCCGCTTACAAAGATACCCTGAGCATGAAATTCGACGGCCAGGATTACAGACTGCTGATTGTCGCAGCTGACTTCTTCCATTCGATCGGGAATTACTCCTGTTGGGTATTATGTCTCTGTTTGTTGTCAAATCTTCCCCTGTAAGAAGGCTGAACATATGACTGATCTAGGTGCAATAGTGGCACAGTTGAAAAAGGAGCGAGACAAGCTAGACCGAGCGATAGCAGCGTTGAGTGGAGTTGGCAGAAGTGGCGGCGGTGGCGGACGACGCAAGTTGTCTGCGGCTGCACGTGAGCGGATCGCAGCAGCGCAACGCGCACGGTGGGCGAAGTTCAAGGCGAAGAAGAGATAACAGATCGCCAACATAATGCTTCGTTTGAGGGCAGATCCTGCTGCCCTTTTTTCATTTGTGTCTCGTGAAAATTGGCCGAGCGGCAAACTCTTGCATCTTGACAACCTGAGTTCTTGAGCACAGAATTCGCCTCTACTCTAGGCGTAGGAAATCCCCATAAAGGCAAGGAGATTAGCATGAAAGGTAAGAGTGTTTGCATCGGTTTCGCAGTTGTGCTTTGTATTTCGATTTCGTCGGCTCAGGTAACCGGAAGCGGAACCAAAGGAGCGGTCGCGGTCTGGACCGGTTCAACCAGCATAGGCAATGCCCCAATCGCCGCGGTGAACAGCAACATAGGAATCGGTACGACGAAACCGGGAGCGAAGCTGGATGTGGAGAGTACCAGCTCGACGAAGCCCACAATAGCGAGTGGTAGTTCGAGATCGATTGCGGGATATTTCCAAACCAACGGCACCGCCTCAACGGCCCTCCAGGCCAATGCTGCTGCGACCACGGGATCTGCAAATGGCATTTACAGCGTCACCACGAGTCCTGATGGCTGGGGAATCATCGGCTCCAATAATGCGACTAGCGGCACCGGAGGCGGTATCCTGGGTATCTCTTCCAATGGGCAGCCGGGCCTGAACGGCTCCAATCTCGTCACATCGGGTTTTTCGTCGGGGGTCTACGGCTCGACTTCCAGCCCCAATGGAGTGGTAGCTTTACTCCGGGCCCAAGCCGGGGGCGATATTCTTACCGGGCAACTTGGGGTCGGCCTGGCAGCAGTGGACGTAGTACGCATTGATAGCATGGGGAAAGGCTTCTTCGACGGTGGCACACAAACAGGCGGCGCTGACTTTGCCGAGTCCGTGGCAATCGCAAGAGGTAGCGATCGGCACGAGCCTGGCGATCTGCTGATCGTGGACACGACTGGAAAGCGTCAGCTCAAACTCGCTACAGAACCTTATTCAACGCTTGTCGCTGGTATCTATTCGACAAAACCTGGCGTGTTGGCTACAACGCACAAGATGGGTGAGTCTCCCGCCAATGAAATCCCGCTCGCTATTGTTGGAATCGTTCCTTGCAAAGTTAGTACGGAAAACGGAGCGATCCAACCGGGCGACTTGCTCGTCAGCTCTTCCACTGCTGGCCATGCTATGAAGGGCACGGACAGGAGCAAGATGTTGGGTGCCGTTGTGGGCAAGGCGTTGGAACCTTTGACTGATGGCAAGGGTGTAATTCAGGTACTTGTCGCATTGCAATAGAGGATGTGCCGATTCGGAACCGCTCCGGGTCTCCGGGGCGGTTTTGTTTTGCCTAATCTTCAGCTCGCGAATAGCTTGCAACACGATGATGCGGAGTGTGTCTAAATCAATCAAGCCAGCAATAGAATCGCAACCACCGCTTGGCAATTCGATCTTAGGGTTGTGTTTGCGGTTCCGTAAGCACCAAAGGACGCAGAACCTCGGTTATCTAGCCCTGGTTCTTCAACGCGGCGACAGTTAGGATGATGCTCGTAGACGCCCCAAACTTCTTTGATGGCTTCAGCCTGGGCTTTCTCATGGGCTTCCTCGCTTTGATTCTAATGTCTGGTCTTTTTTGCGGTTATTGGCTTGTGCTGCATCCTAAACCCGCGTCACAGCGAGAGGTGAAGTCTAGGGCCGCCTCAGCATCACATTAGGACAGTCTCCCGCATAGCTGAACCCAAGCGGTCAACAGTCTCGCCAGACCACCACGTCAGTTGTCGAAATCAAGGATTTATCAACAGCAGCGATCGAATCCTACACGTTTGAATTGCTGCTCGTCCTCAGCATGGCTCACGCCCCTCCACCCATGGAGACAAAGACGGCTATGAATCCCCAGTAAGCGAGGACGGGAAAATTGGTCAGGACGCAAATTGCACCCGCGACCTTGCTGCCTTTGCTGAACGCAAAACTGCCGATGCCAATGCCGATGGCCCCGATTGCTGCCAACAGCCACACGCCGGCGAGATCCATATCCATCAAGAAGCGCGGGAGATAGTCCGTGTAAGGAAGGACAGCGCAAACAGGGCCAACGAGAGCAGCGATTCCGGTTGCTATGGTGATACCGGTTGTTGCCGGTCTCCACCTTCTGGCGAGCCATCGGCAGAACAGCACTTCAACGATGAGCGCCGCAACCAGAACTAGGATGACGACCCGACCCGTCATAACAATCGGAAGTTTATGCGAAGGTGTACTAGTTGTGTCGAGCAAATAAAGGGCAAAACATCAAGATGAGGGTAGTTAAGCCTCCGCTATTTTCTTCGCTGGCCAGCAGGGATTGATGAGTGCAACCAGGATGTGGCTGTTGAAAAGCTCCCTTTTCGGCGGAAAGGGTCAAAATTTCAGGGATATAAAATGCCTTGAAATTCGCGAAGATCATTTAAAACGCTTCCTAACGCAATTTTGTTTTTGCGATTTTCGGTCAAAAGAGTTTTGCAACAGCCACAGGATGTTACGCCAGTTGACCAAACGGAAGCTCCAACCCCAGCTTGGAGACCAGCCTCGACAGATTCAACGATGCTACTTGATTTCTTCAAAGTGCAGAGAGGCTGGAGTCCAGCGGTAGTGCAGCGTGCCGGAGCGCTGGCTCACGGTATGAGGGTTAGCCTTCTCGCCTTCGTAGGTGATTTCCTTGACCTCTTCGTGGAAGGTGGCCACGACTTCCTTGTCCCGGTTCTGCACATCGCGATCCAGGGTGATTTGGGCACGGTAGGTTGTCTGGGAATCGACTTCGGGATCGTCGCTATGGCTCGAGTCGTCCCGCATCGTCGTGACCGAAAGCAGTTCGGCAACGCCGCGTGGTAAATCCGCGAAGACCCGCCACGTTTCACCAGAGCGCGATTCAGGCCCATCGCAACAGGGATTTCCGGCTGGCTCAGTGACTTTGAGGGCTACACCCCGCGCGCCTTCGAGTGGCAGGAGCTCGGAGAACTCGACGTGATAGAGCGTGGAGTCATTCTCGGCCTCCGAACCGAGTGGCAAAAACTCCAGCTTTCCGGTTGCAAGGCGAAGGAGGGCCGGACGCTCGTCATAGTCCTTCTCATACTCGTGAGCGCGCGATACGCATGGTGCCTCCTCATCTCACTTCGACGGCGGGGTATTTCTCTACATATTCCTCACGGTTACAGCCATAGTACGAGACCGTGCGGGCGCTGAAATCAACATCGTATCGGACGACACCCGCACGCCACGAGGCACGTAGAAACTCAGGGAAGGTGCTGTTGCCAGCCTGATCGGTGCGCAGGGCTGCAATCAGAGCTTCGCGATCAAACGATGGCACATCTACCGTGCCGGACACGAGCGGGGTGCCCTGCGTGACGACTGCCCCTTCGTTCGTGATGAACAGGCTTTGAGCGGACGGCAGACTCCAGATGTTGCGCGTGACGCCCGCTTGGTGAAGCGTCTCTGCCAAATAAGGGAACCCTCCTACCTTGGGTCTGATCGCCATCGCCTTCCGCTGTGCGGCTTCTAGGTTCTCTATTGCCTTGCTCATCTGCTTTTCTCCTCGCTGCGCGATGTCATGTGAGATTAGCACTTCCCTCGAATCTCTGAGCAACACAAACGCCGTTGTGTGTTCGATTTCTTGTCAGCTTCGACTATGTAGGACGCGAGTGGTTATTCCAGCTTTGCGTACTCGGTTTTGGCTTGTTTCAGGATGGGGATGTCGGGGTCGGCGTCTTTACCGAGGTTCAGGAAGCGCAGCTCACTGCGGCAGCCCCACCTTCCGCACCAACTCAGCAAACCGTGGGTCGGAGCGTATGGGGTCGAGCACGAAGTCAGTCTTCAAACCTACCAACTCAGGATCGCGCTCCTGATAAGCCGTGTTGAGCCACTGGAAAGCCTGATCTTTGTGCCCCAAGTCGGCATACAGGGTAGCAATCAGGTACGCAGAGACGTAGCCAGTTTTACGTTGGCTTGCCGGGTTTCAATGCCTTTGATGAGAGCGCCGTTCCAGCCCGCTGAACGAAGTCCTTGCTCCATAGCTGAAGCGGCTTGAGAGTTTCGGTCACCGGAAAGCTGGCCCCAAGCCTTCCATTCTTCAATGACCTGCAGGTACATGCGTTTCCCCCAATACCCATAGGACAAACATAGGTGAGCGGGGCGTATGTCGGATCCTCCTCATTTGCCACTTTGGTCTGTCCGATCACAAAGATATTCCCCCGAAACATCGATCCTAATTCACACAGTCATTCGAATCATCAGGGCGCCGAACCGCCCGCATCGTGAAGGAGAATCACATCGCTGGTAGTATCGTGCCGCAGAACCGCCAGCCGCTTACCATCCTTCGACCACCGAAAATCGAGAATGGTCTGCGATTTGAAGTTCGTCAGTTGCTTTGCGCCAGAACCGTCGAGCGGGAGTATCCATACGTTGCTGACACCCCGCTCCTGGCGGACAAGCCCCAAAGCCTTGCCGTCCGGAGTGAAGCTGAAGTTGCCTCGCGAAGTTGGCCCGGGAGAATAGAAGACCGCTGTAAATTGTGGATCAACGTTGATCCATCGCGAAGTGGTCGACGACCCCGCACCAAAATCCGACAACTGAATGCGGTTCGAGTACGCCTTCGTCTCTGGCGCAATCACATACCAAAACATCGCGAGGGTCTTTCCATCCGGCGAGAGTGCTGCTCCTTTAAGGGCGGCGTTGGCGAGTTGCGTGCCGGGGACGCTTCGTGGCTCACCGCCTGAGGCAGGTATGCTCAGGAGTCCGCCACTTTTGGCGTAGTCGGTGTAATAGAGAGTTTGGTCTGGCGGACAGAACCAGAAGATCATCCCTGTGCTTCCCGGAGTGAGCGGTGATGCACCAGAGCCATCATTTTTGACTCGCCAGAGTTTGAATAGGCCCTCCTTTTCATCGTAGCCGGCGCCTGTCATCACAATCGAAGCGCCCGCATCGCAAGAGGTAATATCCTTAAAGTACGCTCCCGGCTCGTTCATCACGCTTTGCACGCCGCTTCCATCCGGATGCATCTGCAACAGACGAGAGACCTCCCCTACTACGAGGCGCCCGTCCGGCAGCCAGTCCATTCCCGAAAGCGTTTCCTGCGACGAAATTCCGGGTACCGTGACGGCCTCTCCCGCGCCATTTCCGGGTAACACATAGATTTGATCTTTGACTTGCAGTTGCACCGTAGCGAGTGTCAAACCGTCAGCGGAAATCTTGAGTGCCGGATGCTGACTGGCGTCCTTAGTAATGGAACGAAACTTTCCCTCCGGATAGGCGAATGCCCCGATCTGATACGCAGAGACTTGTCCCTTCCCCAACCGGACGTAAACTGCGTAAATCGTTCTGCCATCGGGAGACCATGCAACATCAAACGGGAGACTCTCCTTTGATCGCGCAAACGATTCCACCCGGTTTGTGTTCACGTTGAACATGTCAATCGCCGAAAGGAAGTCGCCCGTGTAGCCGAACGTTGAAATCGCAATGCGAATACCGTCCGGCGACCATGCGAGGCTTATGGGAGCATCTGCCAGCGGCGATACCAGCAGAGTTTTCTCGTCGCCGCCTTCGGCGAGTGCTTCCTGCAATCGCCACTTGCCAACTTCCGGATCATTCATACGGGCAAATGCGAAGTGACGTCCATCCGGCGAAAACGTCGGGTTGCTGTCTATATCTCTTACGATCAGCTCCGGTGCTCCTCCCAGCACCGGGGCTCGGTAGAGATCAAAGACCGTGGACGATGCACTTTGGGACTCCCTGAAGTAGATGTAGTTGCCATCATGAGAAAAGCCAGGACTCGCAAAGTCGCGGCCAGTTGCCGAAATCACCTCTGTATCGCTGCCAGTCAGAATATTGCGCAGGCGAAGGCTGTGTTGTCCGTTTTCGCTTTGAATGTTGAGCAGGAACTTTCCGTCAGGCGAGATCGCGGTTCCCACCGTGTTGCCGTTATTCGTCGCCTGCGTAATGGTGAAGTTTTGAAAGGGCACCGCAGCAGTACTATGCAAGAGGGAGTAAATCCCGAAACCTGACGCACCGAGCAGGATCAAGACAGCCAGAAGTCCAGCCGCAACGCCCCATTTATGCTGCTTCGCCGCGGTGAAGACGGCGGAACTCCTCGTCGTCTGCACGGGTTCGGTCGTTGCTGGACTGACGACCGCCTCCGCACTAACAGATGCGGCATGGCGGCTGGAGTGGGTATCTCGCTTCAAGCGTTCCAGATCGGCTCGTATTTCTGAGGCGTGCTGATAGCGCAGGTTCCGATCTTTCTCCAGAGACTTGTTGATGATCTCTTCCAGCTTAGGCGGAAGGTCTGGATTCAGCCGAACGGCTGGCGTGGGCGTCCCGTCCAGAATGGCCTTGAAGATCACACCGGAACTCTCGCCTCGGAAAGGCAACGACCCCGTCGCCATCTCGTACAGAACGGCACCGAACGAGAACAGATCGGTGCGGGAGTCCAGTTCCTTCGCCCGCACCTGCTCCGGCGACATGTAAGCGATGGTTCCCACAGCCGTGCCGGGACTCGTGAGATGGTCGGGGTCAACCTCCCCTGCGGACAGCGTTGGCGCATCGCCTGTGGCGCTCTTGGGTGCGCTGACCTTAGCCAAACCAAAATCCAAAATCTTGGCATGCCCTCGCTTCGTCACGAAGATGTTGGCAGGCTTGATGTCCCGATGGACGATACCAGCAGCGTGGGCTGCGTCTAGGGCGTCTGCGATCTCGATGCCCAGTGACAGCACATCCTCGATCTCCATCGGCTTGCCGCCAATGCTGTGCTTGAGCGTCATCCCATCGAGATATTCCATCGCGATGAACGACTGCCCATCGTGCTTGCCGATTTCGTAGATCGTGCAAATGTTGGGATGGTTCAATGCAGAGGCAGCACGCGCCTCACGGCGGAATCGCTCAAGAGCCTGCGGTTCTTGGGCTAGGTCTTCGGGCAGGAACTTCAGAGCCACGAAGCGTCCAAGCTCGGTGTCTTCTGCCTTGTAGACAACACCCATCCCACCCCCGCCCAGCTTCTCGACAATGCGATAGTGCGAGATGGTCTGCCCGATCATGGCGCTCAGGCTGCAATGGTAGGGATGAGGGGAAGGAGAAGTCAACGAGCGTAGGCAGGGGGCGTCCGTCCTCGCTGGCTCTGAGGCAATAGGAAGGTTTGGGTGAAGTTGCGGGTAAGAATTCTCGCGTTGCAACGACAGAGCAGTGATGTGGGGTGCAACTCTCGGCTTACCTTTGGCAGTTGGAGGTTCCGGCTCCTGTCATCTATAGTCGCAGGGCAGACGAAAACCCTTTGCGTGAAAGGTCTCGACGCTGGATTTCGAAGAAAACTGAGCATGGCATTTGACGAAAAGTTGGCGGCGCGAGTTCGCAAGTTCCTCAATCGTGGGTATTCCGTCGAGGAGAAAAGGATGTTCGGTGGACTGACGTTCATGGTGAACGGCCACATGTGTTGTGGCGTTTTGAAGAGGGACCTGTTTTGCGTTTGGCACCGCAAGACTAGGAAAGAGCGCTTTCGCATCTGACCGTGTCCAATGGAGCTGACCGGGAAGAGACTTATCAGATAGTGGTGCGCCAGCGCCTCAAAACGTAAAGACCAGAATGTGAGATGACGAAGCAGAACGCCAGCAGCCAGAACATAGATGAGCAGGAACCCGACCGTGAACGGGACGACCATGGTTTCCTTTGAAAGCGTGCTCTCGTCCGATTGCAACCACTAGAGTAAGAATGAATGCAAGGTGTACCGTGTGTGATCCCGCAAAGCCCAAGGTAAACCCGTCTTTGTGTGCCTTCAGCCAGCGTGTTGCGGCAGCAGGCATGAGACGGTAAAGTGCGTCACCCAGAAAAGCGCCGAGGAACAGGACAAACGAGATACGCGCTGTCGCTCGCATCGCCACGCGAATTGTTGTCTCCTCCATCATGTACTGCTACCGCTTGCCGCAAAACATACGCCCGGTGCTTGGTGCCGTCAATCTCCTGTCGGGCGGCTCTGAGCCTGGGAATTGAGCACCGGACCGCTGATGATCCGGTGCCCGCCGCCCATGGGCAAGGCACAGCAGGTGCTATTCCAACTTCGCGTACTCGGCTTTGGCTTGCTCCAGGATGGGGATGTCGGGGTCGGCCTCTTTCCAGAGCGCGAGGAAATTTTGGTATGCAGTTTTCGCCTTCGCCGTGTTGCCGGACATCACGTAGGCACGTCCGAGTTGGAGATGAGCAAGTGCTCCCAGCGCACAATTTCCCACAAGACTCCGATGGTCTACGAGCTTCTGAAACTCCGCGACGGCATCCCCTCCCCGGTGCAGCACCAGAAACGCCTCTCCACGAACATAGGCAGGATACAGGAAGGAACCGAATTCCACTGCCGGAGGTGGAGACGCCAATTCGTAAGGCGCAGCAACATGCAACATCTGCACGGCTCTGTCGGCATTCTTGTAATTGATCTCATTGCTGGCACGAATGGTCGGCAGCCAATAGCTGACGATCATCGTGTTCAGGGGATTCTCCTTTTCAAGCTCATCCGCAATTTTCTTCGCCTGCGTCGAATCGCCGGATCGTGCTAGAGCCAAAACCGCCAAAATTTTCAAGTCGCGGGCAGAGGCGAGCGCTTGCGCCGATGCAACCTCCTGACGAGAACGGTCGATGTTTCCAAACTCAGCTTCCCGAATGGCACCATTCAACTGCCATTGTGCCGCCGTCTCTTTCTCGCCATTCCGTTCCGCCGAGTCGATGGCTCTTTGCGTTGCTGCACGCGCTTCCGCCAAACGTCCAGAATAGGCCTTCGTGTCCGAATCGTACGAGAAGAAGAAGTCCTCAAGGCCTGCTTTTCCAGTTGCCCAAGCCAACTGCCTCTGCATCTCCGCCGCATCTCCTTCGAGGAACGCGACGACGTACCTGTTCTCGTGGGCCTCATCTCCATCCAGTTTTCGTGTGACCGACTGCTGATACGCGGCCTTGGCATCTTCCAAGCGATTCAATACTGCGTAAGTCCCGATCAGATTAGACCAGGCGAGTCCGAGATCGGGATTTACCCGTGTCGTTGTCAGTTCCTCAGCGAGAGCTTTGTCGTTCTCTCCCAGAATGCCGTAAACGTACGCCAGATTGAGGTGTCCTCCGTGGTCTCTGGGAAACTCCTGCACCCATAGTTTGTAGGTCTGTTCCGCCTTCTCAAGTTCGCCCGTTACCATGTCATAGTAATGGGCGGAAATGTAGAACCGTTCCCGCGGACTTACCCTGTTGGCTGGGAGTTCATGGGCTTTCTGAATGTATTCAGTCGCCAGATGGGACTCGCCCAGATTGGAGTACGTAGCTCCTAATCCCACATACGCCGCAGCAAAGTTGGGATCCAGTTCGATGGCTCGCTGAAAAAACGGGATGGCTTCAGCTTGACTCTTCGTGTTCATGGTCGTATAGGCGACGGAACACATCTTTAGTGCGTCGAGCGAGGGGGTCGTGATCTGCTCCAGAGGACTGTCGAACTTCTGAATTGAGGTCAAAGACTCGCCAAGTTTCTCGCGCAATTTCGTCGCAACTCCATCGAGCGTGTTCAGCACAGCCTCTTTCGATGAAGCGGTTGCCTGCTCCTCCGCGACCGACTCGCCCGACTCGCAATCCAGTGCTCGTAGTCCGATTACGTACTCGCTGCCCAGACGCGCAATGGAACCCGCGAGCATGGCTTTACTCTGCGTTCGCTGGCAAACCTCTCGTGCCAGATCGGGGCTCAGTCGGTCACCCGGAGATCGTCCCATCAAACTCAGTGTGTGACTTACCTTTTGCTCGGAGAGAACGTTCAAGAAGGGCGACTGACTGAGTTGAACTAAGAGCGCCTGCTTCAGAGCATCGTCGAATACGGAATCGCCAGTGGCATTGGAGAAGTCTGCAACAACAACCGTATCTGTTGCACTTAAAGCGCTTGTTTGGGGTGCTTTATAGAACCACACCGCAGTTGCACACCCGATCACTGCGAGCACTCCCACAGCGGCGAGCATCCATCTAGGCCGACCCGCAGAATGCGCAATGGGGGGCGATGCAGCGAGCAATTTCGCGGTTTCCGTATCACGCTTGACCCGTTGGAGATCAGCACGAATCTCGGATGCGTGCTGGAATCGTAGATTGCGATCTTTCTCTAAGCACTTTTTAATGATCCTTTCAAGTTCTGTGGACAAGTCGGGGTTGATCCGCAGCGCAGGGGCGGGTTCGCGGTTGAGGATCGACTCGAAGATAACCCCAGATGTATCCCCCCGGAACGGCAGCGTCCCAGTGCACATCTCATAAAGAACTGCTCCGAACGAGAACAGGTCGGTGCGAGCATCAAGTTCCTTTCCGCGCACTTGTTCAGGAGACATGTAGGCGACCGTGCCCAACGCACTGCCGGGACTCGTCAGATGTTCCTCGGATTCGATGGTCGGGGCGCTCATAGCAACGCTCTCCGTTTTGAGCGTGACCTTGGCTAATCCGAAATCCAGAATCTTCGCCTGCCCTCTGCTCGTGATGAAGATGTTTGCAGGCTTGATGTCGCGGTGAATGATCCCTTTCGAGTGTGCCGCGTCAAGAGCATCCGCGATCTGGATGCCGAGGTCGAGCACTGTCTCGGTCTCCAACGGCTTGCCCGCGATCATGTGGCGAAGCGTCTGACCTTCCAGCAGTTCCATTGCTATGAAGGTTCGCCCATCGGCTTCGTCAATCTCGTAGATGGTACAGATGTTCGAGTGGTTTAACGAGGATGCGGCTTTGGCTTCGCGCTGAAAGCGAATGAGAGCCTGTGCGTCGTTGGCTAGTTCGTCGGGAAGGAACTTCAGGGCGACGTGGCGATCCAGCTTCAGGTCTTCCGCTTCGTACACCACGCCCATGCCCCCGCCGCCGATTTTCCGGAGGATGCGGTAATGGGAAACCGTCTGCCCCACAGGTTGAGAGGGCGTGCCCATTGGGGGGAATGTTAGGTCGGATAGCGGAGGACGTCAATCGCTGTGCTAAGAAACCCAGCAACGCCTGGTGCAGCTCCCGTACTTACCTTTAGGTTCCTTCAGGATGAGTAGACTGGAGGGCTACTTGTTAGAACCCGACTCGATGCAGAAGGTCGGCAAAGCGTGGATCGGATCGGAGTTTGTCCAATCTAGGTTCAATTTATATCGACAACTCCGATCCGATGAACGAATACCCTTTCAAGAGCGGCGAATGCTGCATCTTTCTCCCCTAGCATCGCGTAATCAGCAGCCGCGCTGGGAGCCAATCCCCCGCGGGAGAGATCGCCTTCAGCCTCGTTGTCCTTGGCATCTTTGCTGAGGTACGCCTTATACCCTGACCTCTCGAAAGTTCGCATGAGTTCCGTGGCGCGTGCTTCGTGACCCTGATCCTGCCCAGAGCCAAGGCGGTCATAGAAACGCTTCGCTTTTTCCGGCTCAAGGTAGCGACCTGGATGGCTCGCGAACGCTCACACGCGAATCTTAGCAGCCTCCGCTCTCAGCAGCCCGTTTTGTCACTCAGTTGCCGGGCTTAGCAAACTGATCGTAGAGCCAAGCAAAGACTGCCCCAGCGATGAAGCCATCGACGGCCCCATAGAGAGTCCCGACGATAACCTCTGCAATGCTGCGAGTGGCATGGTAGCCGGGATAGACCGACGCCATTGTCTGGAGGAATTGCTGACCATAGTTTCCCCAGATCAAGTTGGCGAGACCCGTGCCCAACATCGCAAAGCCCCAAAGGATTCCAGATGCCATTGCCAGACCCTTTACGCCTAATTTCATGGCTTGCTCCTCTTCTTAGATTCTACGACCACTAGCCGACCACCAGCCATGCGGACGGACAGGGAGTCCTGCCTCGCGCATACAATGACGCCATCAAACTAAAACCAGCATTCCGCTCTCACCTCTCCGCTACCCCGAATCGGACGAATGCGTTTACTGGAGCGTACCGTCTTCACCCAAAGTGGCTCGGTTTTTCCCGATCACACCCACTTCCTTCCCATGGAGACCAGCGTACTTGATTGCCATTCCGAGGAGCGTGTATTCGTCCTGTTGGTAGTCGGCGGCAAAGGCGTCTTGGTGAGCAACACTAGTTCCGTGTCATTCGCGCAGGCTTGCGCGAAGTCAGGAAGCTGATGTCTGATAGTTGCGATCAGGCTAGCTGCCCAACCTGGTCCGAATGGACGGCGCAAAAAGTTGGGCAGGTCGCGGCGCCATAGAACCGCTCTTCACGCCGTCCTAAGCGCACTCGCTCCGCAAATCCGGGGATCAGGTCCACAACGCGCATGAAATGATATTCGATATTGGCTTTTATTGAACTAAATTCGCCGATGGGCCACCCGATGAAGATCGCGAACAAATCGTCGTCAGTCCGAAACCCGAAGATCACCCGGTTCGTGCGCAAGTACCATTCAAATCCCTCCGTAGGCACCCCGCTCCACCGATTACTTGAGCGCAGAGATTCACGTAGGCTTGGCTGGACAGCACCCTTTGGATCAAGCTCTGATGTCTACGGTTTATATTCTTGGAAACATAAACCGTATTATGTTGCGCTCTTCGTTATGTTGCTAAGGGCACGATCGTCGCAATGGATCGAATGCACTGACGGAAAGGAGACTAGATAAGTGGACCACGCTGTGCTGAATAGAGATTAGAAGACAAGGCTGCCATCTGCGCGTACAACCGCAGAGTCTTTGCCCTAAGTCCGTCCTCCGTGACTGTATGCACTACCCCGCTTGCCACCCTTTGGCTTGTCAGAAAGTGACAGCACTACCGGGGTGACTTGAACAGTCGAGCGGAGGATAGTGAAGCCCGGCGCTGCGTTCGAAGGGCGTCCCAATCCGACGCCCGCAGGGATCATTCCCGACAGAACGTGTTGTCCTTAAAACTAGAACGACAATCGGACGACAAGCTGCAATTGGTGTGACGGGTCGGTGTTGGCAATTCCCGCCAGGGGCGTAAGGAACGACGACGCGGGCGTTGTACTTTCGCCGTAGGTCGAGTTCACGTTGATGAAATTCTTGCTGTTCAGGACGTTGAGCGCCTCAATGCGGGTGTCAGCGCGGAAGCGCTCGAGCAGCGTGAACTGTTTGCCCACGGAGATGTCCACGGTTTTGAGCGCAGGTGCGCGGAAGGAATTCCGGCCCATGCCCACGGGATGATCCGCCGTGTAGCCGTCGCCATTGTCGTCTTGTCCAGTAAGGGGGTTGACGGGCAAGCCAGAACCGAAATTGCCGACAGGAGAAGAAATCGCCGTGCAGCGTATTCGTTCCGGAGGGAGTCGTGATCGAAATGATGCCGTCGCTGGAGCCCCCATACTGCGCCGAGGGATCGCCAGTAATCACCTTGACCTCATCGACGCTCGAAGGCAGCACGTTCGCCTGGGGAGTCACGGCGTAGACCCAATCATAATTAGTCGTGCCATCGAGCATGTAACTTGTGTGCCGGTAAGAACCCGCATTGATCGAAAGCCGCATCGAATCCTGATAGTCAGCGCCTAATCCGAGCGTCTGCCGCACGTGCGGATCGAGCAACGCATACTTTGCCTCCAGCTTCGCCTGCGGATGTCGAGCAACTTTCCGGCTTTCACAAGGAAGGAGGGCTGGATTGGCGGAGAAGGTTGTGATTGTGAAATTGCCAACGGCGGCAACTACATCGAGAATGCTGGCGTATGGATCGAGGGCGAACGAATTAAGGAAGTGGGCGGATTCTCTGAGGTGCAGTCTCATGCGCCTAAGGTGAAGGTAATCGACTTGGGGCGCGCCACCGTGTTGCCCGGACTGATAGATTGCCATACCCATCTTATGGCCCGTATAGCGGATGCAGAGGACGGCTACACTTTGACGCTGGCCACAAAGTCGCAAGCTTTTCGCGCGCTCGAAGGTGCTTTCGATGCGCGTCTGACTCTGAACGCCGGGTTCACCACTGTTCGCGACGTAGAGAGTGAAGGTTCCGGGTATCCGGACGTTGCACTCCGAGACGCAATCGACCAAGGGCTTGCGGAAGGGCCGCGCATGCAGGTGGCGACCCGTGGGACTGCGGCCGTTGGTCAATACGAACCCTTCGGCGTATCACCAGATCTTACCGACTTTCCCACCGGAGCACAGATGGTGAGCGGCGTTGAGGACGCTCGCCGGGCTGCTCGCGAACAAATTGGACACGGCGCTGATCTGATTAAGGTCTACGCAGACTGGCAGAATCCAACCCTTACCGTGGATGAGATGCGGGTTATCGTGGAAGAAGCACACAAACAAAAATTAAAGGTGGCGGCCCACGCTACTACGCCACAAGGCATCAAGAATGCAATTGCAGCGGGCGTGGACTCGATCGAGCACGGCTTCGGCGCTGACCGTGAAAGCCTCGAGATGATGAAAGCGCATGGAACTTTTCTGGTCCCGACTGTAGGTGTGGTGGACGCCCAGCTTGAACTCCATAAGAACGACGCCCTCAGTCCGGAACGGCGGCGGAGGCGCGATGCATTCTTGCAAGGTATACAGCAGTCCCTGCAGCAAGCGTTAAGTCTGGGTGTGAAGATGGCATCTGGCTTCGACGCCAGTTCTCCGACGAGGCAGGGTCAAAATGTCGATCAACTGGTCGCAATGACCAAACGCGGAATTCCTCCACTGGAAGTAGTTCGCGCTGCGACTCTGAATGCGGCCGAATTGATGGGTTGGCAGGATGATGTCGGCTCCGTCGAAGTGGGGAAATATGCTGACTTGATCGCAGTTGAAGGCAACCCACTTACTGATATCGCAATTCTCCAACATGTAGAGTTCGTGATGAAGGGTGGAACAATCGTAAAAGATGTCCCGATTCGCTAGATCGATTCGCGATGAGTCGTCCAGTTGACGTCAATTTCCTCATTGCCCGTGATCCATGCATCACCGCGACCACTGCGCTGTAATCACATGTTGCGTGTGCAACATACTTATGTTGTAATAGCAACATGGAGGTTATATGAATGTGATTCTGGAGGCGATCTTCAAAAGGAGAGCAGTTAAAGTCTTTGAGCCAGTTGAAATCTCTGAGGGCATTCGCGAGCAAATCCTTAATGCTGCCCGCCATGCTCCCTCCAGCTTCAACAGTCAGCCGTACCGGCTCTATTGGGTAGGATCTACGGCACAAAAAGCGGTGGTGGCCAAACTCTGCATGGGACAAATGCCTGCCGAAACCGCATCGGCCCTGATTGTGGTCGTTGTGGACATCGGTTCGTTGGCCGCGACCTCGCAGAGCCAATTGGAGTGGATGCGCGGCAGGACTGAGTTCAGCGAAGCAAGGATCCGCAACTACGAGCGGACAGCAAAGATCGGCCGGATCCTGTTCATGCCCGGGCCATTCGGCATCTTCGGCGCGGTGAAACGGGGGATCTTTTGGCTGCTAAATTTGTGGAAGGTGATGGGGATGCCGCCTACGTCCCGCCAGGACTTGTTCAAGTGGGCGACCAAGAGTACATCTCTGGCCTGCGAGAACCTGATGATCGCTGCCGAGGCGCTGGGCATCAACACTTGTCCCATGGAGGGCTTCGATGGCCGCAGGCTCTTGAAGTATCTCGGCTTGTCCGCCCGTTATCATGAGATTGTGCTGGTGATTGCGATGGGAAAGAAATGGCAGAACTACGTTGAACCGCCCCAGTGGCGCAGACCTCTGCACGCAACGGTAAGCATCCTATGAACATCATTCCCAAGAAAGAGGTTCCAGAAAACATCCTGAAAGATTCCGTCTTGGCCCACATCGCAGCGGCCTATTTTTCTGTAGGCAAGAGGCTGGAACGAAGAACTCAATGCTCGGCGACCCGCGGATTCATCCTCTCAACGCTTCGAGGCGGCGTTACGCTCAACCAGAATCAGATCGCCACGCTTCTCGGCCTTGATCGAACTGTTGTGCACCGGTCCATCAAATCCATGGCGCAGGAGGGACTGGTTTCGGAGCGAAAGGCAAAATCAGGCCGGGCCATTCACGTTCAATTAACTCGCAAAGGAAACCAGTACCGGGAACGCTTGATTAAGGCCCGGGTGGCCGCCGACGAGATCGTCCGGGGCCAACTAAGTTCGGGTGAACACGCAACAC
>Ga0335081_10006830_pt1 | contig 18194 bp, 11 predicted proteins | sample Lox_Sample_35_FD_206713 | JGI IMG/M metagenome (GOLD analysis project Ga0335081, IMG submission 206713) | Soil microbial communities from Loxahatchee National Wildlife Refuge, Florida, United States - Lox_Sample_3.5 | ecosystem: Environmental > Terrestrial > Soil > Wetlands | place: USA... | reverse complement strand
AGCTATTCACAGTGTAGGGGTATGTCAAGCCGGTGATGGTCGCAAGCGGAATCGCATTGATGTTATTCGCATCCTGCACATCGGCCCGGTACCAACCCGCCAAACCGGCGGTTGCGCAAGCATTTGGCGTCGATCCGCTGTACCCATTCCCGAGCATGATTTCATAGCCGTTGGTGAGAGGATGTCCTGGCCAAGAAATCTGAACGAGGTTTCCGGAGTTCGTAACCGTGTACGAGGTCGGCCCCGTACTCCAGGAGACGCCAGTTTGATTGGTAGCCGCGACTCCTGATCCGGCAAGTGGAAACACAGTCCCTGTGGTAGGGCTAGTGCGCGTAAATCCGAGGGCTGCCCCACCGACGTAGATGAGATTGTAACCGCCTCCGCCTGTCGGGTACACCGTAGGAAATGTGCCGGTAGTTGCTGTTAGAGTGGCTGAGCCGGCAGAGTTGGCGCCGGATATAGTAGCCGTCCCGGAGACTCCCCAGGTAAGCATTCTGTAGCCGTCCGTATCGAGCGCGGAAGGGAATCCGTCGTACCCGATGTGCCAGTTAATCTGGAGATTCGGGTCGGTTGTGTAGTTGTATGTCCCATTACTTGCCAGCGTCGGGAAGGTGAAACTCGTGATATAAGGCCCAAGCGGGTTGCCCGGAGCGGATGGAAACCCGTTATGGACCGGGGCGATAGACGCCACGGTCATCGGCCCGTTCAAGTTCGCGGTGCTCGCGCCGCTGATCTCGCTGTGGATCAGGTTCCCGGTCGAAAGCGGGTTGTAAAAGGACTGGAAGGATGCAGTGGCCGTCCCGTTGCTAACGACGATTTGTGTCAAGCCCCCCGGGTGCCCAGTGCCATCATCCCCGTTGGCCGTGCTGCTCACCATGTTTAGCACGGATGTACCATTGTGAAATGTGCTAAAGCACGATCCGGTCTGCTCGTCCACTGGTTCCAAAACAGTGGTGTACGGCGCAATGTCCGAGATCATTTGCCCCCATACCTGCTGCATCCATGGGTTCTGTTGCATTGCATAGGCTATCGTGCAAACACCTAACTCCGTGACAGTCCCATAGTAGGAGAACCACGCGTTTTGCCATTGGCTTTGTAACCGGCCAACTTGCATCCCGAGACTGTAAGCGCTGCAATTCGAGGGATACGTCGGGCAGTTATTCCAGTAGGCCGACATGACAGTCGAATAACTCATGGAACCAAGGGTTCCATCCCAAAGCTGCGGAACGATTCCGCCGCCTATAGAATTGAACCCAATATTCCGCATGATATTGGCAGCCAATCCGCCGCTCGAAGTAATAAATAGGTAGCTGGTGTTGAAGGGGCTGACCAGATAGACGCAGTTACCGCCAGTAAACGCAAACGTTTGAGAGATGCCATGGCCGACCGTGAAGCACGGGTAATGCGCGTGATCGGACTGCACCAGCACGACCGGATTGCGTACACGATCATGAGCGTTGTCGATCACGCTCAACATGGCATCTCCCGTCCCGACCGCGGTTACGGTACCGGAACTGGAAACGGTGGCGACCGCGGAGTTGCTGGTTCCGTAAAGGAGTGACGAAGCCGTAAGCGCTCGCGTGCTTTGGTCGCAGTTCAGCCCGTAAGGCGCCAGACTGAAAGTCTCTCCCGGCGCCAGGACGATGAAGTCAGACGCCAGCATGAGCTCGCACATGTAGGTAGAGCCCGAGGAAAAGTTGATCCACTGTACATCTTGGCCCATGGGCTGGGTGTTACCGGAATTTCCATCGTAAAAGCGCTCGCTGATAGTCGTGGTGAACGTGTAGGTTCCACTGGGAGTTCCCAGCCCGGTGAGGCACGTTCCGGCCGTCGCGTTCGCCTGAGAACTCGCCAGACAAAAATCATTCGCGTCGGTCAACACCGCGTACATCGTTCCGGACCATCCCGAGAGCGCGGGGTTCACGGTGACGGCACTCGACACATTCGTCTGCGCATCCTGCATCAAGGGAACATTGGTTACCGCAACCATGCCTGTGGCCGTGTTGATTGCCGAAGCCGGGGCCGTGAATGTAACCGTATGCTGACTATTGTTCGATGGGAGTTGTAAGGTGTTCGTGATCCGATGCAACCCATCCAGAAACCTCGGACTAATGACTCCTGCTCCGTTTGCGGTTAAACCGTTGACCACGAAATTCGCAACGCGCTGGCTCCACAGCCAGGAGCTCATGCCGACCCCGCTCCCGTTTACAATGACTACCGTGTACTCCGTCCCGATCGCCACACCGCCGGGATTGGTAAGAGTCATAGCAGTACCTGCCATGGCGTTCGCGTAACTATTTGCAATTTGCAGTTCCAGTACGCCGCCGAAGACCTTAGGGATGGCATAGACTGTCTGTCCTGCCATGCTTGATCCGCCGGCGTAGGGAGTCTGCCCGGTACAGGCCGAACCCACGAATCCCTGGGTGCAGCCGTAGATGTAGACCTGATCCCCTTGCGCCACCTGAATGATCGGAACGACCAAGGCATTGTTGGTATAGTCGATAGCCGAGTTCAGAGCATACAAGAATCCTTGGCCTTGCGTTATGGGATTGCCGCCGAAGGGATTGGTCTGCGGGAGACCATCGATTGCCACCAACGGGCTGTATGCGGAAGGCGCCAGGCTACCGGCGCTGCCGCCCGATGGCATGGTGCAGGTCAGCGGCGCATTCGCCGCGGTCGTCGTGCCCCCGTTCGCCACCGCGCCTCCGGCGTCAGAACAGGAAGTCACTGCATTCAATCCGACGTTATCGATTCGCAGGGTATACGTCGGCGAGGTAGCGAGCAGGTTGAGGTTGGCATCGTAGGCTTCGGCGTAATAAGCCAGGGCTCTCTCATCCGTGATCGTGACATTTAGAATCCTGCCTGACCATAAACCGTGATCCCGGCCCGTAAGAACATTCTCCAGACGGCCATCGACATACTGCCGCACGCTGGCCACCGCTGTCGTGCCAGACTCGGTGCACACAATCGACCAACCGTAGGTTTGGACCGTACCAGATGCCGGAGTGCAGGTGAGGGACGGCTGGCCGCACAAGACGGCAGGAGCAGCCAACAAAATAAGCAGAGTTTGTGTTCCGAGCGCGCGAGTCATTCGTCAGTTCACCGTATAGATGATGTGAGCGACCAAGAGTTTGGCCGTGCCTCCGGCTGTCCCGGATACCAGTTCCAGCCAGTCCCCGGCGTTGAGTGCCGTGTTCTGAAGCGTGGCGGAGCACGTCGTGCCTGTATCCTGACCTGTAGTTCCCCCGGTATTGGCACATTTCTCAAACCCGGATGATACGGCCAGCGCGCCTGAGATTAGATTGGTCACAGTTTCGGCCGAGCATGTTCCCGCAGTGAATGTGGTGCAGCGCCTTCTTCCGACGATCACGCTGGGCGAGCCGGCATCCGCGTCAACGTCGATTTCCACAACGGTTGCCGCCGCTGGAATCTTGCAGATATGTGCCTGGGGTCCTAACTGCGCGTTGGTCAAAGCGGATGACGACTGATCGCCGATCCGAATGTCACAATAGCGATACGTGTCGGCAGTCCGGCGAGGCAGCGTGGATAACACGAAGGCCCCCGCCCCTGCCAAAGCAGCCGGGTTGTAGCTCGCCAGCACGGGGACGCTGGCCAGGCAATCGCCCGCCACCGTATTCGAAACGCCATCCGGCCGTAGAAGGTACTTGTATCCCAGGCCCACATTGACCTGCGCCGACGCGGGACAGGCCGTAGCAGCGTTGATCGATATGGCTAACGGGAAACCATTGGAATCCACAAACGCAGTCGGCGGTGGAATCATCCCGCTCAAGCCGCCACACAGTCCCTGTGTACCAGACCAGGTCACTGTGCAGGCATTAGGAGCCATCGTTTGCCCTTGCGCCTGCGTCAGAACGACCGAAGTGTCCGGCGTCCAGGAGCATCCCGTCGCTGCGCAGACATACTTCAACCCGGTGCCAGGCGTATCCGGATAGCGGGCAAAGTAATTCGTGCCATCCGTCGAGAGGAAGACCGACTGGCCGGGAAGAAGCGCATGAGTACCGGTCCAGTCTGTCGTCTGGCCGTTGATCGTCAGAGAGTTGCGAGAAATGGGACACCCTTGTGCGTTCGTGTTCAGGCAGAGAATGGTTGCGTTCCAAGTGGTCGAAGGCGGCGGTGAAGCGAGAGTGATGGTCATCGCCGCCGAACCGGTAACAACTACCAGATGGCCTGCATCGGTTGAGCTGAGCGTCTGGTTAGCGGAGTAGGAGCTTAGACCGCCGCCACCGCCTCCTCCCCCACCGGCCGGAGTGGCGCAAGTTTCCGACCCATCTGTGTTGATCTTTTGCAGAAATTGGCCGCCGGCGCTACAGTCTTTCGACTGCACGCCGCCCAACGTTGCCGCGGCCGGAAGCGGCAGTCTCGCCGCAGGCAGTGTCCCGCTCGAGATGTTGGCCGCATTGGTGGTGTCGGTGGTAGCGCTGGGCGCGAGCCCCGAAATCTGAGCCGCCGAATAGTCGCCGCTCTGAGCTGTCACCGCTCCTGAGCGACCGAACACGCTTGGTACCGGCGGAGAAGCGCAAGTTTCCGACCCATCCGCGTTAATCTTTTGAACGAATTGCCCGGCGCCACTACAGTCTTTCGACTGCACTCCACCCAGCGCGGCGGCGTTAGGAGTAGGCAGTTGAGCAGCAGGTAGTGTACCTGTCGTCAGATCCGAAGCACTGACGGTAACGTTGCTCGACAAACCATGGCCGTTCACCGTAGTACCGCTTCCGACCTTTCCATTTAGCTGTGTCTGAATGCTGGAGGTGGCATCTACGAAAGCCATAGTGGCTGCACTTACGCCGTCGATGGAGATGCCGCTGATCTGAGTGCCAAAATGGGCGGGCGTTAACTCGACCAAAGCCGCATTTCCGGCCGTAACAGTTGAGCGAAAAACACCCACGACCCGCGACGAGATGGCAATATTCCCCGAAGAGGTTTGCCCGGGGTCTTTGGCATAATTGACCGTTCCGGTACCGATAACCGCAAGATCCCCAGACGTCGCTCCACCCGTATCAGTCAGGACGTTCACTGTCCCGTAGCGCGCCACTTCCACAGTGCCGTTCGCAGCCACTGTGGACATGCAAACTCCGTAAACCCCGGTCGTACTCGCAACAATTTTTGCGCCGGTGGCATCAGTCTGGCAAAGCGTGTTAGCGGTGACTCCGGTTGCTCCTACGGTCCAAGTCTCGGTGAGTGGTGAAGAACCGGGGCCCACCGAAGGCGCAGTGATCGTCTTATTAGTCAGGGTTTGCGTGTCACTAGTGCCAACAACGCTGCTGGCAGGCGCCGCAATCCCAGTAGTTAAGAGGTTATTTAGGCTGCCCCAGGTAGCGATGTACCCGTTGGTTACCGCGCCGGGCCCCGAGACATTCCCACTTGCCGGTACGGCACAGGTCTCCGAACCATCAGTGTTGATCCTCTGAAGGAACTGGCCGCCGGCGCTACAATCCTTTGACTGCACGCCGCCCAGCGTTACCGCCGTGGGAGCCGGCAGTCGCGCCGCGGACAATATCCCGCTCGAGATGTTGGCCGCGTTGGTCGCATCGGTAGTCGCACTCGCCGCCAAGCCCGATATCTGCGCCGCCGAATAATCGCCGCTCTGCGCCGTTACAGCGCCGGTTCGGCCGAATACGCTCGGCACCGCATTCGATGTTAGACAGGTCGGGCACGACAGCGTCAGCGTGCCGCCCAGCGCTACGGCACCGCCGCCGCTCAAGGGCGCTGTCGTGTTCACTGTGTGGGAGCCGCCACTGGGCAGCCACCCTACAGCCAGCGTTCCGCCTACCCCTGCCTCCGGAACGGTGTTCGCCGCAGCCGCTGTCGATACAGCTAGTCCGGTTGTCAATAGGTTGTTGCTTGATCCCCATTGCGGCAGGTATCCATTGCTCACCGTGCCCGGCCCGGAAACATTACCTCCGCCCGCCGGAGTGCCGCAGGTTTCCGTGCCGTCGGTGTTGATTTTTTGCAGGAACTGTCCGCCGGCGCTGCAGTCTTTCGATTGCACACCGCCCAGCGTCGCTGCGCCCGGGGCCGGAAGCTGCCCCGATGGCAGAGTACCGGCCGTGAGATCCGAAGCGCTTACCACTACGTTACCGGACAACGGATGGCCATTTACGGTGGTGCTGGTGCCTACCTTGTTATTGAGTTGAGTCTGTATCGAACTGGTAGCATCGAGGTAAGTCACCTCTGAGGACTGGGAATACGCCACTCCAAGCCCAGCAACAAGGAGAGATGCCAGTTTCTTCATGTTTGTTCCACTTTCTGAGTTAAAGGTTGCCGCTAGTAACTGTCAGCGCGGACGTATAGTTGGTACTGCTCTCCGGAACATGTGCCGCTGGTGAGTGTCGTCGAGTAGGTGATGTTGCCGGATGAGATCAGCGCTGGCGTGCTCACGAAAGCCCCGGAGTTGAGCGTAGTCAGAGACACGGAGGAGCTTACCGAAGTTTTCGTTCCGCTCGGGTCTGTCCAACCGAGCGTCGCCGTGATCGAACATCCAGTACCACTGGTAGCGGGCGCCGTAGGGACAAGAGTTTCCCAAATGCGGTAGCTTCCCGGCGCCGGACCGGTTACTAAGGCGGTCGAGCCGATGGACGCAGTCTGCGCAGTCAGCGTAGTACTGGCGAGCAGACGAGGGAACGGCAGGCCGAGCAGCGTCCGGATGCCATCTTCGATGTATTGGCCGTACAGACTGTTGCAAAAGCCGTTGCTCGGATGCGTGCCATCTGAGGAGCATGCGGCGTTGGTGGTGTAGATCGACCCTGTCCCGATCACTGGATCTGCTTCAAATCCGGTGTAACCGTCTGCGAAGCCGATCCAACCCGTCGCCATCGCGCTGTTGAGCGCAGCGCGGTCCGAGGCGAAGTTTGCGTTGCCACAACCCGAGCGAGGCAAAATCGATATCCATAAGATCTTGCCACCCGCTGCATGTACGCCGGACGCCACGGTCTTGCGCGACACCAAGGTTGCCGGCTCCTGCCCGGACGACAGGCACATATCATTGGTTCCGCCCTGGTCCACAGCCACCCATGTCCTCCCCATGGGACTGTATACGGAGGCTGGAAGCCATGCAGGGAATTTCGTTGCGATGGTGGACTCGGACATCTGCGCAACGCCGAACTGCAGAAACGTGGCGAATGGAATATGTCCGGATATCGCGTGCAGCGGCTCATCGGCTGTGAACCCATCCATGATTGAGTCGCCCATGCCAATCACATAGACCGTGTTGTTCGTGTTGTTGAGGAAAATCCCGCGCGTGGAGAGAATGTAGGCGATGGAGGCGACATCTGCTTTGATGGTCGAGGCGGCAGGCGCAGCGGTGTAGGAAGTAGCATAATAGATCGTCCCCGAGTAACCGTAACCGCTGAATCCAGGCAGACCGCCGATGCCAAGCGTAGAATCATTCGATGTTGGGTTGGCGATATTGGTAGCGTAAGTCGATTCCACACCATCCCAATACACATGCGTCGCACCGGGAGTCGTGCCGTATACGGCACTCAGACAATGGTTCCCGCCGGGGCTCTGCGCAAGCTTTACGTTGGGAAATGAATAGCCGCCCCATCGTGGTACGCCATCCCACTGGCTCAGGATCATCCAGGAGTTGTTATTGGAACCGGCGAGCAGTGTTGCTTGCACACTGGTGGGATTTCCGGTCGCATAGCAAACGGTCCAGCCTGCGGCTCCGGTGAATGGCGCGGACAGGCATTGACTACCCGCGAACACCATGCCAGTGGCGCCCCACGAGGGATTGCCATACCCACTACAGCTAAAGGTTCCGTTATGGCCGGCCGACGAGAGATCAATCAGAGTAGTGCCGGATCCAGGCGTCATCATGTCGAACGTCCACACCCGCCCGCTGGTAGAAAGCGCCGCTCCGGAGCTGATCAGGCCGCTGGCCTGGTTCGTCCACATGTTAGCGGGCCCGCAGACCCATACCGATTGACCGCTAGCGGCATCGGTCTGGGTGAACGAGTCTCCCGCCGCGCAGTTTCCGTGGGGATAGCCCGTCCCGGTAGTGAGTGCCGGTCCACTGTTGGAAGCAGTTGCGCAAGTGGTCGTACCGTCGCTGTTGATCTTCTGCAGGAACTGTCCGCCGGCGCTGCAATCTTTTGACTGCACGCCGCCGAGTGTCACAGCCCCGGGGGCCGGCAATCTCGCTGGGGGCAATGTCCCGCTCGAGATGTTGGCGGCGTTGGTTGTATCGGTGGTCGCACTCGCGGCCAAGCCCAAAATCTGCGCTGCGGAGTAATCGCCGCTCTGGGCCGTTACTGCTCCGCTGCGGCCGAACACGCTGGGCACGGCGTTCGCGGTTAAGCAGGTGGGGCACGACAGCGTCAGCGTACCGCCCAGCGCCACGGCGGCGCCGCCGCTCAGAGGCGCCGTGGTGTTCACCGTGTGGGAGCCAGCGCCCGGAAGCCATCCCGCCGCTAGCGTTCCACCCGCTCCGGCTTCGGGAACCGTATTGGCGGCGGCGGCGGTCGATACCGCCAGACCCGTGGTCAACAAGTTGTTGCCGGCTCCCCACTGCGGCAGGTAGCCGTTGGTCACGGTGCCGGGTCCCGAGACATTGCCTCCTCCCGCCGGAGTGCCGCAGGTCTCGGTACCATCACTGTTGATCTTCTGCACGAACTGCCCACCCGCGCTGCAGTCTTTCGACTGCACGCCGCCCAACGCCGCAGCGCCGGGGACCGGCAGTCTTGCCGCGGGCAGCGTCCCGCTCGAGATGTTGGCCGCGTTGGTGGTGTCCGAAGTGGCACTGGGCGCGAGGCCCGAGATCTGCGCTGCCGAGTAGTCTCCACTCTGCGCCGTCACTGCTCCTGTGCGGCCGAACACGCTCGAAATGTTGCTGCCTCCGCTTCCTCCCTCGAGCGTCCAGACGTTCACGGAAGTGCACGCAAAGAGGTTCTGTCCGGCGGTTGCCGCGGTGTTGAAGAATGTCTGCCCTATCGAACAAGTGGCCGGCAACACCGTTCCCGTCTGCGACGGTTTGGTGGAACTGGCCCCAGAGAAATCGACGCTCTTCGCTTGGGTGCGCAGATCGACGCGCGTCTGGCTCAGCGCCGACGCTACCACCACGCAACCGAGCGCAAGTTTGTAAAATCGCATGAATTTTCTCTACTCTTCGTTTACCGTATCGAGCCCCTCGATTTTTTCTGATGTCGCCGAAACACCTTGAATTGCAAGCTCAAAAAGATCGCGGCGGCTCGTGATTCAAAGCGCCGCAAGCGGCCGGCGCACGCGTATGGGTTATTGTGGAACCATGGCAGCTTCCGGAGCGACGTCCCGGTCCCGGGCCGGCCAATGGAGCCGTGCGGCCTGGGCGCTGGCGCTTCTCTTCGCCAGCCTCCCTATCGCGGGCTGGCTGTTTCTGGGCGGCTGGGGATTTCCCGGAGCGGGTGAGCTCACTGGTATTTGTTTCCTGGCGGGGCTGTACCTCTATTTCCGCAGCCGGAGGGCCGCACGGGTCCCGGATCCCGCTGCCATGCTGGAAAGGGCCCTCCGCCTGGCCGCTTCGGGTCAGGCGCAGGAAGCGATCGGTTTACTGACAACCACCATCCGCCTGAGTCCGCGCTTCTGGCAGGCGTTCCAACACCGCGGCACGCTGTACCTGCGAAGCGACGACACAGATCGAGCGATCGATGACTTTACGGCAGCCATCCGCCTGGCCCCGGATGAGGCTCAATTGTATTCCCTGCGAGCGCAAGCTTGGAACCTCAAAGGTGACGCGGCAGCCGCACAGAGCGACTCCGAGGCCGCCGTCAGCCTTAGCAGTCAGAACCATCTGAAGGCAAACCGCTAAAGGGTCCCATTACCCATCCCGTACCCACGTGACTGTCGCGCATGTGGGCATTCGCGGCAATATGGCGTTAACGGAACGGCCATTCGCTGTTCTCCACAAGCAACCGACGACGACGCGCGGCCCCGGATTGGGGAGTTGAATCCGGGGCCGCTCTCCTATCGAATTGGAAGGAATCTATGATGAACGACGAGTTTTTGGAACCCGGCGTATACGAGTCCAACGCGGTACCGTACGTGGAGCCATTCGTGGCCAAATCCTTCAATGAGTGCCCGGTTTGTCTTGGCGAGCACGACGAGGAAATACACGCCGCCACTCTCAGCGTGCGCAGTTGGTTCCGCGACGAAGTCACCAAGAGCTTTCGCATCCAGCCGGAAGTGTTGGTCTAGCACGCCTCTCACGAACCCAATTCCTGGCGCGGTTTCAACCAAAAGCGATATACGAGTGCACCCGCTCCCACCGTGGCAAACGCCGAAAGGGAAGCTGTGGGCCGTGTGGCCACCCCGTACAACATCATGATCACGCCCACCACGATGTAAGAAGCCGGTATCAGCGGCCACGCGAAGTTTAGCGCGCGCAGACGCTGCCATCCGGATCTTCGGCGGCGAAACACAAAGAGGGAAGCCACCGAAAGCACCGTGAATAGCGTAAGGCTCATCCCGATATACACCAACAACTCCGGAAACGGTGTCAGCGTCATCAACATTGCGCACGCTCCCTGGCTGAGGATGGCCACGACGGGCGTATGCCAGCGCGGATGCACGGACGCGGCCCCGCTGAAAAACGCGCGGTTCTTCGCCATGGCGTAGTAGACGCGCGGCCCGATCGTGACCTCGGCGTTCACGGTGGAGATGATCGAGAGCGCCATCAGGCCAGCAAACAATCCCGCCACCCCAGGCCCGAACAGATTGGAAGCTGCGAGACTCCCGACCGCGATCACACCCTTCATGTTTTCGAGAGGCGTCGAGTAAATGAAAATCAGGTTCAAGCCAAGATACAACGCCGCCACAATAGCCGTGCCCACCGCCAATGCAGCCGGCAGCGTGCGCTGGGGCCGCCGCACCTCCTCGGCAACATAGGTAGCGGCGTTCCAGCCGCTGTAGCCGAACATCACGTATAGCAAGCTGACAACAAACTGCGCGGGCAAACTCACGGTCGAGGTGCGCAGGGCCGGCTCCGAGAAATGGCTCCAACTCCCGGTCCCCGCGGCGAAGCCGAACAATACGAAGCTCGTGATCACCAGCAGCTTGGTGCCTGTGAGCACGTTCTGCACCTTGGCCACGCGCCCCACGCCAAAGCAGTTGAGGATGGTAAACGCAGCGATCAGCGATGTAGCCACCAGTTGTCCGCGGCCCAGCCGCAGCGACCATGTGCCCGACCCAATCTGTGTGGCCGCGCTCGCCGCAAGGCTGGGGAAGAAGTGCCCGAGGTAATCCGAAAAGGCCAAGGCGGTGGTCGCGATGGGCGCGGAAAAGCCCGCGAAAAACGAAACCCAGCCAGTCATGAATCCCCACTCCGGGCCGAAGGCATGGGTGAGATACACATACTCGCCGCCGGAGCTCGGAAAGTTGATTCCCAACTCGGAATAACTGAGTGCGCCGGCCACCGCAAACAGCGCCCCCACTGACCAACAGGCCAGGATCAGCTTGGCGCTGCCGAGATCTCCCGCCATAAATCCGGTGGTTGCAAAGATTCCGGTTCCCACCATATTGGAGATCACTAGGGCGGTGGAACTGAAGAATCCGAGCTGCCGAAGCAAACCCGTGCGCGTAGAAGGCACGTTGGCAATGGGCATGGAGGCCTAAGGCCATTTTATGCCACGGGTCATCACGATACGCTGTTCTTCCGGGTTAACCAGAAGGCAGTACGCAAGTACAATAGTTCTCATGATCGCTACCGTCAACCCTGCCACCGGGGAAACCGTGCGCACCTTCGAACCGCTCACTGACGAACAGATCGAAGATAAGATCGCGCGCGCGGACTGCGCTTTCCGCAGCTATCGCCGTACTTCCCTTGCCGACCGGGCGCGCTGGCTGCAGCGTGCCGCGGAGATCCTCGAAGCCGAGCGCGACAGGCTGGGCCGCATCATGACGCTGGAGATGGGGAAGCCCATTACCGCGGCACGAGCCGAAGCCGCGAAGTGCGCCTTGGCATGCCGCTACTACGTGGAGCATGGCGAGCGGCTGTTGGCCGATGAGACGGTCGACATGGGTGGTGGCCGGAGCTTCGTGCGCTACCAGCCTCTGGGCGCGGTGCTGGCGGTCATGCCCTGGAATTTCCCCTTTTGGCAGGTGTTTCGATTCGTGGCTCCGGCGCTGATGGCCGGCAACGTGGGACTTCTCAAACACGCTTCGAACGTGCCCCAGTGCGCGATCGAGATCGAAAACGTAATCCGCAGCGCCGGTTTTCCGGATGATGTATTTCAGACGCTGCTCATCGGTTCCAAGCAAGTTGCGCGCGTGCTCGACGATCCTCGTGTGAAGGCCGCTACTCTGACCGGCAGCGAACCGGCGGGCCAGCAAGTGGCCAGCCAAGCCGGCCATCAAATCAAGAAAACCGTCCTCGAACTGGGCGGCAGCGATCCGTTCATTGTCACACCGCATGCCGATCTCGACCGCGCCGTGGCAGTGGCAGTCGAAGCGCGCTGCATCAACAACGGCCAATCCTGCATCGCCGCCAAACGCTTCATTGTCGACTCGCAGATTGCACCCGAATTTGAACGCAAATTCGCCAAGGGCATGGATGCCCTGCGCTTGGGCGACCCCATGGAGGAATCGACTCAGCTCGGCCCGCTCTCGACCGAAGACATGGTGAACGACCTCGACGAACAGGTCCGCAAATCCGTCGACATGGGCGCGCGCGTGGTGACGGGCGGCAACCGCCTGCGGCGCCCCGGCTACTTCTTTGCCCCCACGGTGCTGGCCGACGTGCCCGTGGATTCCCCCGCCTATCGCGAGGAGCTGTTCGGGCCGGTCGCCGTGATCCTCGAATCCCACGGCATCGAGGATGCCATCCGGTTGGCCAACGACACTCCGTTCGGGTTGGGCGCCAGTGTGTGGACGCATGACGAATGGGAACAGCAGCGCTTTATCGATGAGATCGAAGCCGGGATGGTGTTTGTGAACAGCATGGTGGCTTCCGACCCGCGCCTGCCTTTCGGCGGCGTCAAGCGCTCCGGCTATGGCCGCGAACTGAGCGGCTACGGCATGCGCGAGTTCCTCAATATCAAGAGCGTGCGGGTGGCGTAACGCACCGTTAGCATTGCCGCGCTCAGATCCGGGCCGTATAATCTCGCTATGCGGTATCTGGCATTATCTCTTCTGGCTGCGGTTGCACTATGCGCCCAGGAACGCGGCGATCATCCCGACCTCACCCTGGTCGGACGGATCAAAACCGAGGCCTTCGACAATTCCCGTGTGATGGAGACGCTCGGGTATCTTACGGACGTCTACGGGCCCAGACTCAGTGCTTCTCCCGAGTTCCGCGAGGCGGCCGACTGGGTGGTGAAGCGCCTGACGAGCTATGGGGTCGAGAACGCGCATCTCGAAAAGTGGGGACCGTTCGGCCGCAGCTGGAGCCTCAAGCAGTCGTCCGTGGAGATGTTAGAGCCACGCTATGCATCGCTCGATGCGCAACCTCTGGCGTGGTCCGATCAGACCAAAGGGCCGGTTACCGCCGATGTGATCCTGGCGCCCATGGGCAACACGCGCCGGACGCAGGACCCCGTCAAGCTGGCAGCAGACTTCAAGAAATATCAGGCAGATTGGAAGGGTAAGCTGCGGGGAAAGATTGTTCTGCTGGCGTCGAAGGGCGAGCCAACACCCGATTCGCAACCGCTCTTCAGCCGCTACACCGACAAAGAATTGGGCGACCTTGCCGCGGCGCCGACACCGGTGGCCAAGCTCTCGGACGTTCGCGATCTGAAATTTCCCGATGACCCGGCCGAAGAACGCCGCTACCTCCAGAGTCTTCCGGCCTCGGTTCGCGACCAGCTTTTCGATCAGCGGGACGAACTGAACCGGAAACGCGCCAAGTTCTTCCGCGAAGAAGGCGCCGTGGCCGTCTTCAACAGCAGCGACGCTTCTCGCGATGGGCTTCTTTTTGCGCAGAGCGCCGGACCATACGATGCCAAGGATCCGCTGGCCATTCCGACCTTCGTCGTAAGCCGCGAACAGTACAACCGGATTGTGCGGCTTGTCGAAGAGAAGATTCCCGTGAAGATGCGGATCAGCCTACAAATGGAATCCTCCGATCGCGACGTCGATTCCTACAATGTCACGGGTGAGATTCCGGGCGGAGCGAAGAAGGACGAGGTGGTGATGATCGGCGCGCATCTGGATTCCTGGCACGCGGGCACGGGCGCCACCGATAACGGCGCCGGCAGCGCCGTCATGATCGAAGTGATGCGGGTGCTCAAGGCGTTGAACCTGAAACTCGACCGCACCGTGCGCATCGGATTGTGGAGCGGCGAGGAACAGGGAATCTTCGGGTCGAAGGCCTACGTGAAGGAGCATCTCGGCAATCCCGAAACTATGAAGCTGACTGAGGCGCATGCGAAGTTTTCCGGCTACTTCAACCTGGACAACGGCAGCGGCAAGATTCGCGGCGTATATCTGCAAGACAACGATGCCATGCGGCCGGTCTTCGAGCAGTGGCTGTCGCCGTTCCGCGATCAGGGCGTCACCACGGTGACGATCCGCAACACTGGCGGCACTGATCATTTGTCGTTCAATGCTGTCGGCCTGCCGGCCTTCCAGTTCATTCAGGATCCGCTCGAATACGAAACGATTACCCATCACTCCAACATGGACACGCTCGATCACGTGCAGGCGCCCGATCTCATGCAGGCCGCAGCGGTGATCGCGACGGTGGTGTACGAGGCTGCGAACCGCCCGGATATGCTTCCCCGGAAGGCGCTGCCTGCGGCGCAACCGAAGATCAGAATTACCGGCGACGAGACCGGCGCTTCCCGCTAACCCCGTGGAAGTCGCACTGGCTCGCATGTCCACGGAGGACTGGCCTGCCGTGCGCGCTATTTACCTGGAAGGCATTGCCACCGGAAACGCCACCTTCGAGAAGGAGGCACCGACGTGGGAGCGCTGGGACGAAAGCCACCTCCACGTTTGCCGCTTGGTGGCGTGCGCAGCCGATGAAGTGGTCGGCTGGGCGGCCCTGAGTCCTTACTCCAGGCGTCCGGTGTATGCGGGAGTCGCCGACTTGAGCATCTACATCTCCGCGCCAGCGCGCGGTCAAGGTGTCGGCACCGCCCTGCTTTCTCACCTCGTCGAAGACTCCGAACGCGAAGGAATCTGGACACTCCAAGCCGGCATCTTCCCCGAGAACACAGCCAGCATCGAACTGCACCAGCGCGCCGGTTTCCGCGTCGTAGGCGTCCGCGAAAAAATCGGTTGGATGCACGGCCGCTGGCGCGATGTGGTGCTGATGGAACGGCGCAGCACCGTGGCTGGCTGATCTCCATACTTCCCTAAAAGTACCTATTGACCTAAAATAATTGGGGTGTTAAGGTAATCTTAAGGTATTTATGGAACAGGAGCTGTACACGGTCGATCAAGTCGCCGATCTGTTGAACCTGCACGTGCGAACCGTCCGCGGATACGTCCGGGAGGGGAAACTGAAGGCCATCCGCATCGGAAAGCAGTACCGGATTTCCGGCGATGACCTGGCCGCCCTGACCGGGCGTCCGGCGGCTTCGTTCGTGCGCGAACCGGTCCGGCGCGAACGGTACGTCGAGGTTTCGAGCATCGTGGAGATCGATGCCATCAGTCCCGAATTGGCGAGCCGCCTGATGAACACGCTGGTGGCTATGGCCAACAGCCACGGCGCAGACGAGCAACTGCTGCGCGTCGAGACCATTTACAACGAGGAGCGTGGGCGGTTGAAAGTGATTCTCACGGGCAACCTCGGCACGGTCGCCTCGTTTCTGAAGGCCACGGACTTCTATCTGGAGAATCAGACATGACCAGCCTCTACAAAACCGCGGAAAGCGAGCGGGTAATTCGCGAACGCTACCTGCAATTTCTCAAGTACTGGCCAGTGCCGAACCAGCAACTGCGCGTGCCCACGCGCGAAGGCGAGACCTTCATCGTGGCGTGTGGTGACGAAAAAGCGCCACCCCTGCTGCTCTTCCATGGCGCCGTAGCCAATTCCTCGATGTGGATGGGCGACGTAGCGCGGTGGGCCGCGCACTTTCGAGTTTATGCAGTAGATATGATCGGCGAGCCCGGCTTGAGCGCACCATCCCGGCCGCCTCTAGCGTCGGAAGCCCACGCGCTGTGGCTGGACGACGTGATCGAGGGCCTGTCGGTCTCCCGTGCCTCGCTGGTCGGCATATCGCTCGGCGGATGGCTGGCGCTGGACTACGCGACGCGGCGGCCGGAACGAGTGGCCGGCGTAGCCGTACTCTGCCCCGCAGGTGTGGGCCGACAGAAGATAGGCACGGCTCTCAAGGTCGCATTGCTCAGTATCTGCGGCGCTTGGGGCAAGCGCAAGGCAAGAGAGATGATTCTCGGCCGCGCGCCATCCAACCCATCCCCCGGCGTCGAAGCGTTCATCAATTTCATGTTGCTGATCCAGCAGAATTTCCGTCCGCGGATGGTGAAATTGCCGATCTTCCGCAACGATGCGCTGGCACGATTGACCATGCCGGTGCTTGCGATCCTGGGCGGGAAAGACGTGCTGCTCGATTCCGAGGAAACCAAGCGGCGCCTCCAAGCAACGGTTCCGCATGCCGAGATTCGCTGGCTGGCGGAGACCGGCCACCTGATCGCGGGGCAAACCGCGCCCATACTCGAGTTTCTGCGCCGGCCCGCTATGATGGGAGGGAGCCCGTGCCATGAGCCAGTCCACACCAGCAACGAAACTCACCTCTAACGCGAAGGCTGCGGGATGCGCAGCGAAGCTCAGTCCCAAAATACTGGACCAGGTTCTGACGTCCCTGCCCCGCTGGGCCGATGAAAACGTATTGATCGGGTTTGACACAGCGGACGATGCCGGCGTTTACCAATTGACACCCGAACTCGCTTTGGTGCAGACCGTCGATTTCTTCACACCGATCGTGGACGACCCGTACACGTTCGGCGCTGTGGCGGCGGCCAACGCGCTGAGCGACGTGTACGCCATGGGTGGGCGGCCGATCTCGTCGCTGTCGATTCTGGCGTATCCTGCCAAAGGCGATCTGGGCGACCTCGAACAGATTCTCAAAGGCGGCGCCGAAAAGATGCACGAAGCTGGATGCTCGATCCTCGGCGGGCACAGCATCGCTGACGACGAAATCAAATTTGGCTACGCGGTGACCGGGACAGTGCATCCAGCGCGCTTCAAGGCCAATGCGGCAGCGCGTGCCGGAGACGCTATTATGTTCACCAAGCGATTGGGGACCGGCGTGATCGCAACCGCCCTCAAACGCGGAGTTGCCGCCGAAGAGCACGTGGCTGAGGCCACGCGGTCGATGTTGGCCTTAAACCGGCGCGCCTGCGAGGAGATGCTGCGGTTCGATGTGCATGGTTGCACCGATGTCACCGGCTTCGGATTGATTGGGCACGCGCGGGAAATGGCACTAGCCAGCGGTGTGACTCTAGAACTGGCCGTGGATCAGCTGAGGTTCCTGCCGGGCGCACTGGAATATGCCCGGCAGGGCGCGATTTCCGGTGGCCTCAAGAACAACCGCGAATTCGCTTCCTGCGTGGTGGAGACTGCGCGCGAACTGCCGGTCGCAGTTGAAGATCTCTTGTACGATCCGCAAACGTCGGGCGGTCTACTGATTACGCTGTCCGAGACGGATGCGGCGGCCTTCGAGCGCTGTTTCGAGGCAGCGTACCGGATTGGCCGCGTGCTGCCGCGCGGGGAGAAACCGATACGATTGATCTAGTGTCGTGACTCGTCGGGAAAGCAAGACAGGCCACAAAAAACGATGGCCTGTCCCACAAGAAACATTACTTCCACCGTGTATCGATCGGTTTAGCTGGATCGGCAGTAATCTGCAAATCGGCGCAGTGATGGTAGAAGTAGCCGCCGTCCCTATTGAATCCGTGTTCGGCCATGAACTGAATAATCTGCAGCGTGCATTTCGCGCAGGTGATGTTGGGCAGCATAACATCCGCCTCAAAGGCGTCGGTTACCTTGGCCGTATGCACAAAGAGGCCATCGGCCAGAACCGGAATCGCGAGCGTGCTGGCAATCGGTGAGGAGACCGACCATGGCCCCTTCTCCGAATCGCGCGTCTTCACATCCGGGTCGGGCGGCAATTCTGCGCGCGAGTTGACCGCCAGCGCAATCCGGTAGTGCCCTGGATGGAAGATGGTCTCCTGCAGCTTGATGTGGAGGTTCTGTCCGCCCTGAACTTTGGTCACGGCGTTGGTCACCACCCCGGCGTTGG
>Ga0335081_10006829_pt1 | contig 18195 bp, 24 predicted proteins | sample Lox_Sample_35_FD_206713 | JGI IMG/M metagenome (GOLD analysis project Ga0335081, IMG submission 206713) | Soil microbial communities from Loxahatchee National Wildlife Refuge, Florida, United States - Lox_Sample_3.5 | ecosystem: Environmental > Terrestrial > Soil > Wetlands | place: USA... | reverse complement strand
GTATCCGGGGTAGATGGGGGCCTTGCTCCCGAACCCGCCGCCGATGTCGGGCGAGACCACCCGGATCTTGTGCTCGGGCAGCCCGGCCACCAGCGCGTAGATGGTGCGGTGGGCGTGCGGGGCCTGCGAGGTGGACCAGACGGTCAGCTTGCCGCTGACCGGGTCGGCGTCGGCGACCATGCCGCACGTCTCCAGCGGGGCGGGATGGGATCGCGGGTAGAGCATGTCCTGCCCGACCACCACGTCCGCGGCGGCGAAAACCGCGTCGGTGGCAGCCTTGTCGCCCGCCTGCCAGTCGAAGATGTGGTTGTCGGCCTTGCCCGGCAGGTCGTCCCGGATGACCGGCACGCCGGGATCGAGCGCCCGCTCGGCGTCCACCACGACCGGCAGCGGCTCGTACTCGACGTGGATCAGCTCCAGCGCGTCGCGGGCCGAGTACCGGTCCTGGGCCACCACGAACGCGACCTCCTGGCCCTGGAAGCGCACCTTGTCGGTGGCCAGCACGGCCTGCGTGTCCTGGGAGATCGTCGGCATCCAGGCCAGCCCGGCCTCGGCCAGGGCCTGCCCGGTGATCACGGCCTCCACCCGGGGATGGGCCTCCGCCGCCGTGGTGTCGACCGCGACGATCCTGGCGTGCGGCAGCGGGCTGCGCAGGATCGCCCCGTGCAGCATCCCCGGCAGCTGGATGTCGTCCACGAAGGTGCCCCGGCCGCGGATGAACCGGGCATCCTCTTTGCGCGGCACCGGCCCGTACGCCCCGTTCATTTCATTGCCTCCCTCGCGGTGCGTCGTGCCGGAGGCGCGCCAGCGAGCACCTCGCTCGGTCGTGCCGGAGGCGCGCAAGATGGCGCGGCGGGAGGCGGTCCCCGGCGCCGGGACACCGCTGACGCTGGGTCGTGCCGGAGGCGCGCCAGCAAATACCGTGGCCCGGCGCCTGCGGCACGCTCATTCAGGCCCCCCGGATGCCAAACGAGGGCCGCCGTGACCGTCGCTTCCCTGGTGCTCCGCTGCCCAGCGCACCGAGCGCACGATGTTCTCGTACCCCGTGCACCGGCACACCTGGCCGGACAGCGCCTCCCGGATCTGCTCCTCCGTGGGGTCGGGGTTGTGATCGAGCAGCCAGCGGGCGGTCAGCATCATGCCCGGCGTGCAGAACCCGCACTGCAGCCCGTGACAGCGGGCGAACCCCTCCTGGACCGGGTCGAGCCGGCCGCCACGCTCCATGCCCTCCACCGTGAGCACCCGGCGGCCGTCGGCCATGGCCGCGAGCACCGTGCACGACTTCACCGGCAGCTCATCCAGCCAGACCACGCAGGCGCCGCAGTTGGAGGTGTCGCAGCCCCAGTGCGAGCCGGTGAGCCCGAGCTGGTCGCGCAGGAAGTGGATCAGCAGCAGCCTCGGCTCGACCTCCTGGGTGGACACGGCGTCGTTGACGGTCACGGTGATCTGCATGTCAGGCGTCCTCGCCGCGCGCCCGGCGCAGCGCCTTGCGCAGCGCGCGCTCGGTGAGCTCGCATGCCAGGTGCCGCTTGTAGTCGGCCGGGCCCCGCTGGTCGGAGACGGGACGGCAGTGCCCGGCGGCGATCTGCCCGGCCCGGGCGAAGCTCTCGCCGGTGGCGGGCGCGCCGCGCAGGAACTCCTCGGCCTCCGGCGCGGCGAACTGGGGCGCGCCGACCGCGGTGAGGCCGATCCCGGCGTCGGCGATCACGTCGCCGTCCAGCCAGATCGCCACCCCGGCCGCACCGACCGGCCAGTCCCCGACCCGGCGGCCCACCTTCTCATAGGCGCTGCCGCCGCCGGCGGAGACCGGGATCCGGATCTCGGTGAGCATCTCGCCCGGCGCCACCACGGTCTCGTAGGGGCCGGTGTGGAACTCCCGGGCCGACACCGTCCGGCCGTCCGGGTGATCCGGCCCGTGGATGACCATGCGCGCCTTCAGCGCGGCGAACGCCGCCGACAGATCCTCCGACGGGTCCGCCTGGCAGAGCGAGCCGCCGACCGTCCCCCAGTTGCGCACGACCGGGTCGGCGATCACCTTCTCCGCGTCGTGCAGGATCGCGCAGTGCCTGCCTGCCACATCCGAGGCGAGCAGCTCCGCGTGCCTGGTCAGCGCGCCGATCCGCAGCTCGCCGCCGTCCACCTTGATGTAGGAGAGCTCGCTGAGCCCGTTGATGTCGATCAGGGTCTCCGGCTGCGCGAGCCGCAGCTTCATCATCGGGATCAGGCTGTGCCCGCCTGCCAGGATCCGCGCTTCCGGGCCGTACCGGGCGAGCAGGCTGAGCGCGTGCGCGACGCTGGATGCCTTCTCGTACTCGACATGCGCCGGCACCTGCATGCGCCCTCCCTCGGACTCCGCCCGCGTGCGCAGTCTACGTGGGCAAATGCAGACGGCCCGCGCAGTAATAATGGGATGGTTATGACCCTCACGCAGCTCAACGCGTTTGTGCTGGTCGCCCGGCTGGGCTCGGTGACCGCCGCCGCCAGCGCGCTCGGCGTCAGCGAGCCTGCGGTGTCGCAGGCCCTGTCCGCCCTCCGGCAGCACCTGGGCGACCAGCTGCTGACCCGCGGCCCGGCGGGGATGACGCTGACCGCTGGCGGATCCCGGCTGCTCGCCTCCGCGTCGCAGATCGTGGTGCTGGGCGCCGAGGCGCACGCCGCGGTCCGCGCCGCCCAGGGCGCGCCCGAGCAGATGCGGGTCGTCGCCACCTCCACCATCGCGGAGTTCGTGGTCAGCCCGCTGATGGAGGCGTTCACCCGGCGCTACGCGGGCTCGGTCGAGGTGTCGGTCGGCGTGGCGGTGACCAAGGAGATGGGGGTGCTGGTCGCCAACCGGCTGGCGGACGTGGCGATCAGCCCCGGCGTCAGCGACGACCCGGCGCTGGCGGTGGTGACCGAGCCGATCTTCCGCTACCGCCTGGTGGTGGTCACCGCCGGCCAGTCCACGCTGCGGGGCAGCCCCCGCCAGTGGCGCTGGCTGGTGGACCCGTCCGGCACCGACCCCGGCACCGGCACCGGGCAGCTGCTGGCCAAGCTCGGGATCGGCGAGAACATGATCAGGGTGTTCCCCAACCAGACCGCCGCCTGGGCGGCGGCGGCCGACGGCGGCGGGGTGGCGCCAGCGGTCGAGCACCTGGTCGCCCAGCAGCTGCGCCGGGGCGAGCTCTCCCTGGTGGAGATGCCCGGCCTGCCGGTGGACGCCTGCTGGCACGTGAGCATGCTGGAGCGCCAGCACCGCAGCGCCGGCGCCAGCGCCTTCCGGCGGTTCCTCGGCACACCGGAGGCGATGCACCTGATGCGCTCGCCCGCGGAGGGGGTGCCGCCGTCCCGGTTCCGGCCGCCGGTGTACGTCACGATCTGGAGCTAGCAGACCCTGAGCGGCTCCCGGCACCGCCCAGGAACCAGTAAGCCCTGGTGAAAGACCCCTTAAGCAAGAACTTATTCGCAGGTTGCGGGGCTGGCCGGGCACAGCGATCATGTGAGGACATCGCAGGTGACAATGCCTGCTGTCATCGCAGTGCCAGGAGCGGCCCGATGCGGATCGAATCCAGCGGTCACAGCCAGGGCAACCCGCGCCTGTACGAGCTGATCGAGAACGCGCCGAAAACCGGGAAGAGCCCGACCGTCTGGGCCTGGCCCGAGCTGATCGACTATCTCAAGATCGCCGGCCAGCCGGTGCCGGGGCCGTGGCCGCCGCACCAGGAAAAGCGCCCGGACCCCGACTACGAGTCACTCCCGGTGGCCGTGGCCGACCCGGAAGCCCGGCGAGAGCAGGACCCATCCTGAACATGGGAGTCCCCGGGCCAACGGCGGCCCCGGGAATCACTGACCGGAGCGGCTCTGGCCCGGGCTGGCCCTGAGCCGGAGGAGCACCGCCCCGCGTTGCAACGTCCAGTAGGACATCGGAGGACCCATGTATCCGTCTCGGTTCCGCTACGAGGCACCGCGTTCGCTCGGCGAGGCGATCGGCCTGCTGCGCGAGGGCGGGGACGAGGCGAAGGTGATGGCCGGTGGCCAGAGCCTCGTACCGCTGATGAAGCTGCGCTTCGCGTCGCCGGAACTGATCGTCGACATCAACAACATCGGCGGTCTCGACTACCACCGCGCGGACGCGGACGGCACGCTCCGCGTCGGCGCGCTCTGCCGCCATGCCGACCTGGAGCACTCGGACCTGCTCCGGAGCACCCAGCCGACCATGGCCGCGGCCGCGCCGCTCATCGCCGACCCGCTGGTCCGCAACCGGGGCACCCTGGTCGGCTCGCTGTGCCACGCCGACCCGCAGGGCGACTGGGCCTCGGTCGTCACGGCGCTCGGCGGCTCGGTGATCGCGCAGGGGCCGGAGGGCAGGCGCGCCATCCCCATGGCGGACTTCGTCACCGGGCCGTTCGAGAACACGCTGGCGCTGGACGAGATCGCGGTGGAGGCCGTCATCCCGGCCGCGCAGGGCGCCCGCGCGGGCGGCTACCTGAAGCTGGAGCGCCGGGTCGGCGACTTCGCGACCGTCGGCGTGGCGGTGGCGCTGGAACTGTCCGGCACCACCGTTACCAGGGCGGGGATCGCGCTGACCGGGGTCGGCGGCTCCACCATCGCCGCCACCGGCGCCGCCGCCGCGCTGGCCGGTCAGGCGCTGACGCCCGAGAGCATCGAGCACGCGGCCGAGCTGGCGGCGCAGGCGGCCCAGCCCAGGACCGACCATCGCGGCAGCGCGGAGTACAAGCGGCACATGGTCCGCACCTTCGTGGTGCGGCTGCTGAGCCGCGCCGGGCCCGCGAGCGGCGACGGCGACCCGGCGGAAAGGGCGGCCTGACATGACCACCGTTTACGACGACCTCGGCGACCAGGACACCGGCGAAGCGCCGATGCGCCGGATCCGCTTCACGATCAACGGCGTGCGGAAGGTGGCCGAGGTGGAGCCCCGGCTGCTGCTCGCCCACCTGATCCGCCGGGGCCTCGGGCTGACCGGCACCCATATGGGCTGCGACACCACCAACTGCGGCGCCTGCACGGTGCTCGTCGACGGCAAGGCCATCAAGTCGTGCACCATGCTCGCGGTGCAGGCCGACGGGCATGAGATCACCACCGTGGAGGGCCTGGCCACCGCCAGCGAGCTGCACCCGCTGCAGGAGGGCTTCAAGGAGGAGCACGGGCTGCAGTGCGGGTTCTGCACCCCGGGCATGATGCTGGCCGCCAAGGCCCTCCTCGACGCCAACCCCGACCCGACCGAGGACGACGTGCGCTGGGCGCTGTCCGGCAACCTCTGCCGCTGCACCGGCTACCAGAACATCGTCAAGTCGGTGCTGTGGGCCGCGGCCAGGCTCCGGCCCGCGCCCGCGGGCGGCCCCGAGCCCGATCCGGCCGCCGAGCCAGCACAGGAGGCGTGACGTGACCGCACTGGACGAGATCAAGATCGGCGGCCTGGGCGCGAGCCGCAAGCGGGTCGAGGACAACCGCTTCATCCGCGGCAAGGGCAACTACACCGACGACATCGTCCTGCCCGGGATGCTGCACATGGAGATCCTGCGCAGCCCGCTGGCGCACGCCCGCATCGTCTCCATCGACACCAGCCGGGCGTGGCAGATCCCCGGCGTGCACCTGGTGCTCACCGGCGAGATGATGGCGACCCGCAACCTGGCGTGGATGCCGACGCTGTCCTATGACACCCAGGCGGTGCTGGCCACCGACAAGGTGCGGTTCCAGGGCCAGGAGGTCGCCTGCGTGATCGCGGACGACCCCTACATCGCCAAGGACGCGTGCGAGGCGATCGACGTCGAGTACGAGCCGCTGCCGCCGATCGTCAACCCGGAGCAGGCGCTCGCCGACGGCGCGCCGGTCATCCGCGACGACAAGCAGGGCCAGGACAGCAACGTCATCTACAACTGGGAGGTCGGTGACGCGGCCGGGACCGAGCGGGCGTTCGCCCAGGCGGACAAGATCTCCCGGCTGCGGCTGCACTACCCGCGGTCGCACCCCTCGCCGATCGAGTGCTGCGGGTCGATCGCGGACTTCAACCGGGCCACCTCCAAGCTCACCGTGTACATGACGACCCAGGCCCCGCACATCATCCGGGCCGCGGTCGCGCTGGTGGCCGAGCTGCCCGAGCACATGATCCGGATCGTCTCGCCCGACATCGGCGGCGGCTTCGGCAACAAGGTGCCCGTCTACCCCGGGTACGTCTGCTCGATCCTGGCCTCGATCCTGCTGGAGGTGCCGGTCAAGTGGATCGAGGACAAGACCGGCAACCTGATCTCCACCGGGTTCGCGCGTGACATCTACCTGGACGGCGAGCTGGCGCTGCGCGACGACGGCAAGATCCTCGCCGTCCGCATGCACGTCGACTCCGACCACGGGGCGTTCTTCTCCGACGCCCAGCCGAGCAAGTTCAAGATCGGGCTGCTGCACTCCGCCTTCGCCTGTTACGACATCCCGGTCGGCCACGTCACGGCCCGCGGCACCTATACCAACAAGGCCCCCGGCGGGGTCGCCTACCGGTGCTCGTTCCGGGTCACCGAGGCGATGTTCTTCCAGGAGCGGATGGTCCAGGCCGCCGCGCACGACCTGGGCATGGACCAGGCCGAGTTCCGCCGCATCAACTTCGTCTCCGACGACCAGTTCCCCTTCCGCACCCCGTTCGGCTTCCTGACCGACTCGGGCCAGTACGGCAAGTGCCTGGAGGTCGGGCTGAAGGCGGTCGGCTACGAGGACTTCCGGCGGCAGCAGGCCGAGGCGAAGGCCAAGGGCCGGCTGCTGGGCCTGGGCATCTCCACCATGACCGAGCCGCTGGGCGCCGGGAACAGCCGCGAGTACGACATCCTCGGCATCAAGATGTTCGACTCGGCCGAGCTCAAGGTGCACATGACGGGCAAGGCGATCCTGCGGACCGGCGCCAAGACCCAGGGCCAGGGGCACGAGACCACCTGGGCCCAGATCGTCGCCCACGAGCTGGGCCTGCCCGCCGAGGACGTGGTCGTCGAGGAGGGCGACACCGACACCGCCCCATTCGGCATGGGTACCTACGCGTCGCGCAGCACCCCGGTCGCCGGGGCGGCGGTGGCCATGGTGTCCAGGAAGATCCGGGCCAAGGCGCGGAAGCTGGCCGCGCACCTGCTGGAGGTGTCCGAGGAGGACGTCGAGTGGGAGCTGGGACGGTTCTACGTCCGCAGCGCCCCCGACCGCGGTGTGACCATCCAGGAATGCGCGATGGCCGCCTACAGCAACATGCCCGACGGCATGGAGCCGGGACTGGAGAACACGGCCTACTACGACCCGCCCAACCTCACCTGGCCGTTCGCCGTCTACATCGTCACGGTCGAGGTCGATCCCGAGACCGGGGTCTGGGACGTGCTGAACATGGTGGCGGTGGACGACTGCGGCGTCCGGATCAACCCGATGATCGTCGAGGGGCAGATCATGGGCGGGCTGACCGAGGCCTACGCGATGGCCAACATGCAGTTCATCACCTTCGACGCCGAGGGCAACTGCGTCGGCTCGAACTACATGGACTACCTGCTGCCCACCGCCTGGGAGACCCCCGGCTACGAGCTGCACAGCGAGGTCGTCACCCCGAGCCCGCACCACCCGATCGGCGCCAAGGGGGTCGGTGAGTGCGCGGCGGTCGGCGGCCCGGCGGCGTTCGTCAACGCGGTGATGGACGCGATCGCCGACACCGGGGTCCGCAACATCGACATGCCGCTGCTGCCCGACCGGGTCTGGGAGGCGATCACCAAGCGCCACGACGTCTCCGGTGCCCCGCCGGTCCGGTCGGACGACTGACAGGAGCGCCATGCGACAGTTCCTGGCAGTGCCACAGGCGCCGGGCCACGACGCCAATTGGCGCGCCTCCGGCACGACCCAGCGTCAGCGGTGTCCCGGCGCCGAGGACCGCCTCCCACGGTGTCATTTTGCGCGCCTCCGGCACTACCAAGCGGAGCGCCCGCGAGGGAGGCAATGATGGACGGCTGGGGTGTCCTGGAGCGGGCCAGCGAGCTGGCCCGCTCGGGGCAGGCGTTCGCACTGGCCACCGTGGTGTGGCGGCAGGGCCCGTCCTCGGGCCAGCTGGGCAGCCGTGCGATCATCACGGCCGACGGTGAGGTGCACGGCTGGATCGGCGGGGCCTGCGCGGAGCCGGTGGTCATCCGCCAGGCCCGGCAGGTGATCAACGACGGCGAGCCGCGGCTGCTGCTGCTCGGCACACCGGACCAGTTCGGCGAGACGGTCCCGGAGGGGATGACGGTCGTGCCGATCGCCTGCCAGAGCGAGGGCGCGCTGGAGGTGTTCATCGAGCCGGTGCAGCCCGCGCCGCGGCTGGTCATCGTCGGCCGCTCACCGATGGCGCAGACGCTGGCCGCGCTGGCCGATGCGCTCGGCTGGCGCACCGCGTTGCTCGACGGCTCCGGCTTCTCCGCGGCCGACGCGGACGAGAGCTCGATGGTGGTCGTCGCCACTCAGGGCCACGGCGACGAGGAAGCGGTCGAGCAGGCGGTACTAGCCCGGCCCGCCTACCTCGGCCTGGTCGCCTCGCAGCGCCGTGGCGCGGCCGTCCTCGGCTACCTCGCCGACCGGGGGCTGCCCAAGGACCAGCTCGACCGGGTACACGCCCCGACCGGGCTCGACCTCGGGCGGACCTCACACCGGGAGATCGCGGTCGCGGTCCTGGCCGAGTTGGTCCAGCTCCGCGCCGCGGGCAAGATCGCCGGGGGAACGGCCGGTGCCGATGCCACCAGCACGGGCGCGGCCAGCAAGGGCGGATCCCAGGCCGGTCAGGCACCGCTGGCCGCGCCGGCTGAGGCCACCGACCCGGTCTGCGGGATGACCGTGGTGGCCGGCGACTCCAGTTACCCGCTGCAGCACGACGGGGTCACGTACTACTTCTGCCGGGCCGGCTGCCGCCGCGCGTTCGAGGCCGACCCCGCCGCTTACGTTAAGAAAGGGACCCGATGCTGATCAAAAGCGACTTCGAGGTCGCCGCGCCGGTCGAGAAGGTCTGGCAGTTCTTCGACAACATCCCGCAGGTGGCCGCCTGCCTGCCGGGCACCGAGCTGACGAAGGACCTCGGCGACGACAAGTACGAGGGCCAGGTGGCGGTCCGGATGGGCCCGGTCCGGCTCCAGTTCGGCGGGAAGGCCGAGATCACCGAGCGGGACGAGGCCGCCAAGCGGGTCGTGATCCATGCCAGCGGGGCCGAGCTGAGGGGCCGGGGCCAGGCCAGCATGATCGTCACAGCCACGCTCGCGCGGGCCGGGCGCGGCACCAAGGTCGGCGTCGCCCAGGACCTGCAGCTTTCCGGGGCCGCCGCCCAGTACGGCCGGGGGATGATCTCCGACGTCACCGCGGTGCTCATGCGCGACTTCTCGGCCAACATGGCGGCCCGGATCGACGCCGCCGAGCGCGGCGAGACCCCCGCGCAGGCCGCCGCCGCCTCCCCGGCGGGCGGGTTCACGCTGGGGCTGCGGGCCGCGATGATGGCCCTCCAGCGGGTATTCGCCCGCTTCTTCCTGCCCTACAAGCCCAACCCGACCTGAGAGGAGACGAGCCATGGTCTGGTGGTGGATCGGCAACGCCGTCCTGCTGGTTGTCATACTCCCGGTCGTCATCTTCCTGCTCAACCGCGTGCTCGCCGCGCTGGAGCGGATCCGCGGCGCGACCGACGAGATCCTGTCCGGCGGCGTCGCCCTCATCGGCGAGCTTCAGGGCGTGCCGGAGGCGCTGGCCACGACCGACGAGACGGTCAAGGAAGTGGCCAACGGCGCGGTCCGGTACGCGGGCTCGGTCGCGAAGCTTCTCGGCTGAGCCGGAAAGGAGAAACAGCCATGCCAGCAGCTGCCTGGGTGACACTGGTCATCGCGGCGCTGATCATCGCGGTCGCCGCGGTCGGCCTGCTCCGGGTCATCTTCCACCTCCGGGCGGTCCGCGCGACCCTGGTCGCGACCACCGGGGGGGTGCAGGCCGTCGCCGAGCTGACCAGCACCGTGCCGGAGCGGCTTACCTCGGTCAACGCAAGCCTGAAACCCGTTCGCGATTTCTGCGAGACGGTCTGACGCCCCGGCTAAGGAGCAGCCAATGCACGCACATGTTCTCGCCGCCGGGACGTCCACCACCGGCTGGGTGGTGGGCTACACGATCGGCATCGTGATCGTGCTCGTGGTGGTGGCGCTGGTGGTGCCGATCCTGGTGCTGGCGCGCCAGATCGGCAACGAGGCGCCCAAGATCAACGCCGCGCTGACCGACGCGGTGCACAACACCGCCCCGCTGGGCGCGCTGCGCACCACGATCGAGCACGCAACGATCATCATCGGCGGCCTGCAGCGCGGGCGCGCCAGGCTGGGAGGTTAGCGATGGGCACCGTGGCAATGTCCTCGACCACGCACAACCTGTGGCTGACCGCGAACATCCTCGGCCTGGTGGTGGTGGTCGCGGTGGCGGCCCTGCTGAGCCTGCTCATCTACTTCGTGAAGGTCATCGACCGCCGGGTGGTGCAGGTGCGGGACACGCTGAAGGCCGCGTCGGCGAACACCGCGGACACGGTCCTGATCCCGCAGGTCGCCGACGGCGTGGACGCGGTCCTCGCGGAGGGCCTGCAGCACCATCTGTTCCTCGGCCGCGTGCTCGGGCAGGTGAAGTCATGACCGGGCTGGTCGTCTTCACGCTCATCGACATCGTGGCGCTGGTCGCCGGGCTGGCGTTCTACCTGTTCTGGGTGGGGTCGCTGCTGACCAGGATCGCCACCAACCTGGAGGAGTGCGGGCAGATCGTGCGGGAGATCGTGGAGCACGCCAAGCTGATCGGGCCCGGGGTGGAGCACATCAACGCCACCGGCGGCGTGGTGGCCGGCGCGCTGCCGCTGCTGTACGGGATGGCCGAGGGGATCGTCGCCGGGGCCACCTACGTGCCCTCGGAGCCCGCCCCGCCCGAGCCGGCCCGCCCGGCCTCCGGCCGCCGCCGCTCCCGCCTGCTCGACGCGGTCGGCTTCACCGCCAGGGACTGACGGCACCGGATGCGCTGAACGGCGGTGCCCAGGGACCCCCAATCTCCCGGCGGGGGTGGTCCGGGCACCGCCGTTAGGCATCTTCCTGGGGGCTGGTGCCCGGGGGCGGCGGCGGTTGCGGGGTACCTGGCCCGCGGCGGGTGAGCGGGCCGGTGTTGGGCGCCGAGCTGTACTCGCCGATCCACTGGTCCTTCCAGGACTGGCCGTACCGCTCGGTGTTGCAGCGCGGCTGGTAGATGGCGGCGAGCTCGCGGGTGATCTGCTCCCGGTGGCCCGGGCCGCCGCCCGGCACCTCGTAGGTGCAGATGTAGACCTTCCATTTCGACCCGGCCCGCCGTATCCAGCAGTGGGCGCGGGGGTGGGAGAAGGGGAAGCGCTCGGTGGACAGGTCGCCGGAGTGACCGACGTAGATCACCGCGTACTGGTCCGGCCGGGTGCCGGGCTCGGGCTTGTAGCAGATCGCGTACACGGCCGGCACGGCCGGCGGGGTCCACCCGCCCAGCAGGCGCGGCCCCTCGAACGGGTAGCCGGCCAGCGAGCCCAGCCTGATCATCCGCCGGAGTCTCCGTCCTGCTCCTCGTCTTCGCCGATGACCTCCACCCGCACGATCGGGTACACCGGCAGCCCGGCCGTCGCCACCGCCCGGGTGAACTCGGCGGTGGCCTTCTCGACCGCCTCGTCGCGGGTGCCGGCGTCCACCAGCAGCTGGGCACCGTAGCGGTTGGTGCCGATGCCGGTGGCAATGCCCGAGCTGGCGGCGACGGCGTCAGCCAGCTCGACCACCTCCTCGCGCGAGAGCACGCGGTCGCCCTCGGTCTCGATCCCCACACTCCACCTCATATGTACTCCCTTTGCCCCGGCTCCTGCGGGCACCTGCCCGCCTCCTGCCCCGTCCGCCTCCTGCCCCGCCCCCTCCTGCCGGGCTCCCGCCCGGCCCTGCCCGCCTCCTGCCGGGCTCCTGCCCGGAAAGTGTGCGCAAGGGGCTGGTGCAGCAGCCCATGGCGCACACGAACTGGATCCGCCTGCCCGGCTAGCCAAGCTTCGGGAGCAGGGTCGCGAGCTCTTCCAGGCTGCTCAGGTCATGCCCGGACAGGACCAGGTCGATGTGCTCGGCGGCGACCATCATGCCCAGTGTGCTCGGCCGGAAGTCGGGGTTGTTGCCCTTGTGCGGGTTCATCCATACCAGCGTGTGGCAGAGCCGGGAAAGCCGCCCCATCGCCGTGGCCAGCAGCGCGGGGTCGCCGCGGTCGAGGCCGTCGGAGCAGATCACCACGATGCCGCCGCGGGCCAGGCCCCGGCGCCCGTGGTCCCGGACGAAGGCGTCCAGGGACGCCCCGATCCTGGTCCCGCCCTCCCAGTCGCACACGCTGCGGGCCGCCTCCGCCAGGGCCTCGTCCGGGCTCCGGGTCGCCAGCTCGCCGGTGATGCGGGTCAGCCGGGTGCCGAAGCAGAACACCTCGACCCTGGCGGCGGCCCGTCTGGCCGTGTGCGCGAACTGCAGGAGGTGGCGGGAGTAGTCGGCCATCGAGCCGGAGATGTCGAGGATGAGGATGAGCGGGCGGAGCCGGACCTTGCGCTGCCGCCAGTACAGCTCGGCGGGCTCGCCGTAGGCGCGCAGCGAGGCGCGGATGGTCCGCCGGAGGTCGGGTACGCGGCCGCTGCTCCCGGCGACGGTGCGGCGGGTACGCCGCCGCGGGGGGGTCAGCCGGATCCGCGCCATGATCCGGCGCAGCGCCGCCAGCTCCTGCGGGGTGCAGGCGGCGAACGACTTGTGCCGGAGGGTTTCCACGTCGGAGGCCATCAGGCCGAGCACGGCCTCCTCCTCCCGGCCGCCGGCCTCCGGGTCGGTCGCCGGGACCTGCAGCACTGCCTCGATGTCCGCGCCGGCCCGGGCCCTGATCTGCAGCAGCTCCCGCGCCGGGCTCGCGGCGCCGAGGAAGAAGGCGCGGAACACCTCGTCGTAGACGCCGATCTGCTCGTGCCGGGCGACCAGGGTGGTGCGGCCCGCCCAGTACAGGTCCAGCAGGTCGGTCGGGTCGAGCGCGGTCATCGCCGCGCAGTAGGCCATCACCTCCCCGGAGCCGACCGCGAGCCCGGCGGTGCGGAGCTCACGTGCGAAGCCGACCAGCAAGCCGACGATGGGCGTGCGCCCCAGGCCCGGCCCGGACTCAAGGACCGCTCCGGGGCCTCCGCTAGGCACCGGATGTGATCTCTTCCAGGTTGTCCCGCACCACGTCGAGGTCGTCGCGTTCCTTCACGACGGCGCCGAGGGTGTCCTGCGCGAGCTGGGGGTCCAGGCCGGTCCCGCCGAGCAGGTCGATGGTGCGCGCCCAGTCGATCGTCTCGGCGACGCCGGGCGGCTTGGCCAGGTCGAGCTCGCGCAGCCGGTTGACGGCGGACACCACTTTGCGCGCCAGCGCCTCAGAGATCCCCGGCTCCTTGATGAGCACGATCTGCACCTCGCGCTCGGCGGGCGGGTAGCCGATCCAGTGGTACAGGCAGCGCCGTTTCAGCGCGTCGTGCAGCTCCCGGGTGCGGTTGGAGGTGAGCACCACCAGCGGGGCGCTGCCGGCCTTGATGGTGCCGATCTCGGGGATGCTGATCTGGAAGTCGGAGAGCACCTCGAGCAGGAACGCCTCGAACTCGTCGTCGGCGCGGTCCACCTCGTCGATCAGCAGCACCGACCGGTCGCCGGACCGGACCGCCTCCAGCAGCGGCCGCTCCAGCAGGAACTTGGGGCCGAACAGCTTGTCGACCGCGTCGTCCCCCATCGCCTGGTGCTCCGACAGGGCCCTGATCTGCAGCATCTGCCGGGTGTAGTCCCATTCGTACAGGGCCTGGCTGGTGTCGATGCCCTCATAGCACTGCAGCCGGATGAGCTTGCGGCCGAACACCGCGGCGAGCACCTTGGCGACCTCGGTCTTGCCCACCCCCACCTCGCCTTCCAGCAGGATGGGGCGCTGCAGGGACATCGCGACAAACAGCGCGGTGGCCAGGCCGCGGTCGGCCAGGTAATCCCCCTCGCGCAGCAGGTCCGTCAGCTCGCCGACGGTCTCCGGGCGGCCGCGCGCGCCGGGCGGGTGCTCAGTTCGCGGCATCTGCGTCAGCGTGCTCCGCTGGCCCGAGGACAAGGTCGGCCACGCTTCCGCCACCGGGGTTCAGCTTGCCCTCACGCTGCAGCCTTTCCCGCCAGGCGGCACGCAGGTCGCCGTCGTCCTCGGCCATGCCGCCAAAGCCGACGCTGGCCATCCGCTTGCAGGACTTCCCGGTGCCGAACGCCTCCTCGAGGTCCTCGGCGCTCTGCCCGCGCGCGCTCCACATCCCGCGCAATACGTCGAGGGTCTCGTCCGGCTCGCGGCTCATCGTCAGGCACCTCCGGCGGGCACTGCTGTCCGAAACTGACTGTAGATGGTGTTGCCCCCGGGGGCGACAGCCGATTAAGTGATCTCTTATCGGGCGGCCGCACCGCCACAGCCAGCGCTCTTTCATGATAGGCGCCCAGGCCGGTCCGCCCTCCCGGTGCGCGCAGCCTGGCGGCCCCGGCCTGCCTCGTGAGGCACGCCGCCGGGATGCCTGCTACCGCCGCCGCCCGAGGACGAAGTACGAGATCGGCAGGATTCCGGCGGAGCTGACGACCGCCACCACCGTGGCCCACGCCCACTTGCGGCCCCGGATCTGGCTCGCCGGGCGGCGCTTGATGTCGATGAGCGCCGCGACCCTGAGGGTGCCGTCGGCAACCGCCGCCGCAATGAGCAGCTTGCGGGTGCCCTCGCTCAGATCGCTCCACTGTTTACTGGCGGCCATGGCGTCCTCCGCAGGCACGGCAGGGATCCCCGATGGCCTGCACCTTACCTCGCCCGGTGCCAGCGCGGGCGGCAGCACCTATCCGCGCTGCCGCCGGCGGGTGCCCCAGCTGGTGCCGGGCCTGCGGCTGACCGGCCGGCGCGGGGTCGCCAGCGGGTAGCGTGACCGGAGGTGACCGGCATGGCGGGCCGGCCGGATCGGCGGCCGGGCAGGGGCCAGGACGCCAGCGCGGTCTGCTGATATGGGGTGAAGGACGTGTACCGCAGCGCACTGCCGCAGCTGAGCGGCGAGGTGTTCCTCACAGACTCGGGGCTTGAAACCGACCTCATCTTCAACGAGGGGTTCGACCTGCCGGAGTTCGCATCCTTCGTCCTGGTTGATGACGCGCGCGGCATGGCTGCGCTGGAGGCGTACTTCCGCCGGCACGCGGACATCGCGGTGCGGCACGGCTGCGGCGTGATCCTTGAGGCACCGACCTGGCGGGCCAGCCGGGACTGGGGTTCACGGATCGGCTACCCGGCGGCGGACCTGCGCCGGGTCAACGAGTCCGCCGTCGGCCTGCTGACCAGGGTGCGCGGCGGCTATGTCGATGCGGCCAGCTCCCCGGTGGTGGTCAGTGGCTGCATCGGCCCCCGGGCCGACGCGTACAGCCCGGCGGACCGCATGCCTGAGGACCGGGCCGAGGACTACCACGCCGAGCAGATCGGGATCCTCGCGGCGACCGACGTGGACCTGGTGCACGCGATGACGATCACTTACGCCGCCGAGGCGATCGGGATCGCCCGGGCCGCGGCCCGGGCTGGCGTTCCTGCCGCGATCTCCTTCACGACCGAGACCGATGGCCGCCTGCCCGATGGCACGTCATTGACCGACGCGGTCGCCGCGGTGGACGAGGCCACCGGCGGCGCGCCGGTCTACTACGGGGTCAACTGCGCGCACCCTTCCCACTTCGGGCCGTCCCTGCCCGGCGGTGCCACCGGGGCACGCGTCCGGAGCGTGCGCGCGAACGCCTCACGGAAGAGCCACGCTGAGCTCGATGAGTCGCCGGCCCTCGACGACGGGGACCCGGTGGAGCTGGCCGGTGACTACCTGCGGCTGCGTGCACAGCACCCTGGGATCTCGATCCTCGGTGGCTGCTGCGGCACCGACGCGCGGCACGTGCAGGCCATCGCGGATGCGGTCCTGACGGCCACCGGCGCACCCTAGGAAGGTTCGGGGCCGTGTACGTTCACCGGTCACATTCGCCCGGCGGCCGGGTTCACCTCAAAGGGGCCCGGCCGCGGAAGGAGCGATGAACGACATGTCCCGCACGCTTAGCCTGATCGTCCGCAATCTGGCGTTCACCGTGGTGGTGCCGGGGCTGGGGGGAGTCCTGGTTCCCTGGTGGATCCTGGCGCGCCATGGCGGCGCCACCGCGGCCGTGTGGGAGGCGGCCGTGGTCATCGCCGCTGGGGCGGCCCTGTACGTGTGGTGTGTCTGGAACTTCGCCGCGGTGGGGGGCGGCACTCCTGGCCTGTGGGACGCGCCGTCGCGGGTGGTCGCGGCCGGGCCCTACCGCTGGGTGCGCAACCCGATCTACCTCGGCGCGCTGCTGGTGGTCCTGGGGGAGGCGTGGCTGTTCATGTCGCTGCCGGTGCTGGCATACGCGGGCGCCATGGCGGTCTTCTTCCACCTGTTCGTCACCGGCTACGAAGAGCCGCGGCTGGCCCGCCGCTTTGGCAGCAGCTACCTGGAGTACCGGCGCACGGTCCCACGCTGGATCCCCCGCCCGCCGCACCGGGGCAACACCCCCGATCGCCAGGAGCATCCGGCCCGCTAGCGGCCGCTGCCCGGCGAGACCTGGCTAACCGCCAGCCGCAGCGCCGCCACGGGACCGGCCACCTGGTATACCGGGTGCGTGACCGTGCCGTCAGCGAAGAACCCGCCAGCGAGCCGGCCGCTGCTGGCCCTGCCCTGGGAGGGTGGCCTGATCGGGTGGGCCGTCGTCGGCGGCGCCATGCTCGCGGAGGTGGTCGGCGGGCTGGTCACCAACCAGATGCCGATGGCGATCGCGGCGCCGGTGCTGGTACTGCCGGTCGCGGTGGCCGCCGGGTTCGCCGCCGTGCAATGGCTGCAGGTCGGCTTGTCCGGAGCTGAACGCGCGAGCTGGTGGCACCTGACGGGCATCGCCTTGGCTCTGTTCGTCTGGCTTGTCTTCCCGACCACGCCAGGGGTTCTCACCACGAACAGTAACGCGCGCGCCGCCTGTTACAGCATTTACACCGCGACACCCGGCTGCCTGAGCCGCGCCACCCAGGCCATGGACGGCCATCACCTCACCTGGTGGCTGACCGGGGGCTTGATCCTCGCTGCGGCACTGCTCGCCCGCCGGTCCCGGATCGCGGCCTGGGCCGCGATCCCGCTTGCGTTCGCGGGCTGTCTCCTCGCTACCCACTTCCTCCAGCTGCTGCTTCTCTACTACCACGCTGTCCCCGGGCCCATCTGACATGTGCCGCCAGATCGGGGCCGGCCGGGGCCGCCGACTGCCCCAGCCTCGTATCCTGCTGCCGTGCCGCTGGCCTTTCCCGGGGTGCGGCCAGCCGCACAAGGTGCGACCATGGTGCCAGTACCGGCCTCTGGGGCAGCACAGGAGCGGAGGAGCTGAGATGGCGGACGGCGCGACTGTGCCTGTGGCGGTCGTTGCCAGCCGCACAGAGGCGGAACTGATCGTCGGCATGCTGCGCAGTAACGGCCTGACCGCGGCTGTGTCGGCAGACGATGCCGGGGGACAGGAACCGCAGCTGCAGATACAGGGCGTTCGGGTGCTGGTCGCCCCCGCTGATGAAGCCCCGGCCCGGGAGCTCCTGGCCGCCGCCGACGACATCCCCTCGTAGGCCGGCCGGTCCAAGGCGCGCGGCGGGCAGCCCGGTACATCAGGGTGAGTCCATGGGACCGGCCTAGGCAGCGGCTGGGGCCTGGCCGGACCGCCTGTCCCATCCATGAAATGCGAGTGGTCTGGCCCGGGCCGGGGATACCTGGCCGCCTACGGATGGGAAGGCGACGACGGCGCCGACATCGAAGATTTCCGGTAACGCAGACGATGCTTACCCGGCGATCGTGATCTGAAGGAAGCAGGGAAGCCCGCTTAGTGGAGATGAGTGATGTAGCCCGCCTGGCCGACGCCTTGGCGGGGGTGCGCCGTACCGCGCCAGAAGGGCTGGCCCAGTGGCGGTACCACGGCAGGCTGGTCGCGCGCCAGCTTGACGATGCCCATGTGGTGATCCGCGCCGATTTCGACTACCGCGACTCGATACTGCGCCAATTTCCCGGAACCTTCAGCGTGCCGGCCCGGTACATCAAGCACATGATGGTTGTCGCGGACATCGCAAGAGGCGACGCTGGCGCCATCGAGGATGCCCTCGAAGCGGCTTGGC
>Ga0335081_10006825_pt1 | contig 18203 bp, 20 predicted proteins | sample Lox_Sample_35_FD_206713 | JGI IMG/M metagenome (GOLD analysis project Ga0335081, IMG submission 206713) | Soil microbial communities from Loxahatchee National Wildlife Refuge, Florida, United States - Lox_Sample_3.5 | ecosystem: Environmental > Terrestrial > Soil > Wetlands | place: USA... | reverse complement strand
TAAGCCAACCCAGTGCTCTTTCTTGGACAAATTCACGCAGATCTGTGAACAAGTAAAACGGCAAGTAGCCCCTACGACGGCGCTTAGGAACGCAGTCCTGACGAAAGCGGAGGAAATCAGACGCCGTTTGGAGAGCCAGTGCAATCATGGGGGTTTGACAGCTGAAGTGCGTGTTGATGGATCCTTGGCTAAGGATACTTGGCTGCGTGAGAAAGCCGATGTCGACATTTTCATGCGCGTATCGCCACAACTCACCAAGCAACAGCTGAAGGATGTCTGTTTACCAATCGCCAAACACGCCCTGCGTCCCAACAGAATTATTGAGCGATATGCGGAGCATCCATACGTAGAAACTAACGTCCCACTAGGCAAACAGCGGTCCGTCCGGGTCAATGTCGTCCCATGCTACAACGTGGAGAAAGGACAGTGGCTTAGCGCCACAGACCGAAGCCCATACCACACAGAGTACATGGTACAACACCTCACCCCGAACCAGAGAGACGAAGTGCGATTGCTCAAGTCGTTTCTGAGAGGCGTGGGATCGTATGGCGCCGATATCAAGACTGGAGGATTTAGCGGAATGCTTTGCGAGACACTGGTCGTTTCGCTCGGCAACTTCAGACGGGTGGTGGAAGAATTCGCGGGATGGCAGACAGGGCGCTTCATCGACCTCGAACACTATTATCAGGATAGGAGGACTGAAGTGCAGAGCATCTTCCAGGAACCCCTCATAGTCATCGACCCCGTCGATAAGGGAAGAAACCTAGGCGCAGCCGTGCGTGAGGAACAGTTGTGGAATTTCGTCGCAGCTTGCCGCCAACTACTCAGAAAACCGGCAATGTCCCTCTTCCACGAACCCAAGATCCGACCATTATCAAGAACCGAGTTTCTCAGAATGCTAAGAGAGCAACGCTCAACCCTTCTCTGTATCAACGTGGGTAGGATTCCAGCGGTCCTTGACATACTCTGGAGTCAACTTTACCGAACCGAGAGGGCTCTAGTGACTTTGCTCGAAAATAACGACTTCAAAGTAGCCAGCTCAGCTGCATGGAGTGACGAGAGATCCCTCAACGTGATACTGCTGACCCTAGAAGAGGAAGAACTACCGCTCTCGAAGCGGCATTTGGGACCACCGATCTCAAGACCAGCGGAGAGTTCCTCATTCCTAACCAAGCATCTGACGAGCACTCGAACAATATCCGGCCCATGGATTGAAGGTGACCGATGGGTGGTAGAAAGAAAACGCGATACCACATCCGCACTACGACTTCTCTCCATATCTCTGAAATCCGGAGGAAAAGAGATTGGAGTCGCTTCGCTCCTGGCAGAGAACTTCAAGAGACGAATCAACATTCTTGCTGGTGAGACGATTGGACGACTGGTCTCTGAGAATGATGATTTTGCGAAAATCACGCGAACCTATTTGACGGGAAGGCCAGCCTGGCTTGAATAGTGATAAAGTTCTGTGGATACCTATCGGGAAACTGACTGGTACTCGGCAGGCGCGAGTTCTGACCTACCCTAGGCTGGATGTCAAATTGGAGAAGCTACGGATCGGTGAGCTCGCAGGCCTGGGTGTAGAGAAACTGGGTTTTAGTGGTCGAATCTTGATCGATGGTGTCCCAGTGCTCGGAAAGGGTTGCGTGGGAGTAGTCGCCAACGCAATCGTGGGAGATGAACTGGCGGCGTTGAAGATTCGGCGCGTAGATGCCGATCGCCCTTCAATGCAAACGGAGGCAAGGCTGCTACGACTAGCTAATGCCGTTGGAGTGGGTCCGCAATTGTTGAGCTTCAGTCAAAACTTTCTCGCAATGAAACTCTTTCAGGGCTTACCGTTGTTCCGGTGGGCTGAGACTTCTAAGAGTCGTGCTAGGGTTAGAGATGTTTTGGCGGAACTATTGCAAACTTGCTTCAAGCTGGATGCGATCGGTCTGGACCATGGAGAGCTGAGTCATGCACCTAGGAATGTTCTCGTGAGTCAGGTGGATGAGCCGTGCGTTGTAGATTTTGAGAGTGCCAGCACGACGAGGCGGGTAGCTAACGTCACTTCGTTGCTCCAGTACTTTCTGTTTGGGGATATCGCACGACGATTGCAAACTCCGAAACTCTTCACTAAGCGGAGGGAGGTCGTGAAATCATTGGGCGAGTATAAACGAGAGATTAGCGTAGAGAATTTTCAAACAATCCTAGGAATTCTGCGGTTATAGTGAAACATTCTTATTGCCCCAGCTTCGTGTTGGCGTCGGATGGGGCCGTCGTCTAGAAGAGATTCAAGCTTAGGTCTCTGGACAGCTTGGTCTGGGAACACGATTCCGCCAACAGGATACCAGAGCGCGAAGGCGCGCGGTGAACCTGGGGCGCTGGCGTCCCCAAGAACACCAAAGTCTTGGGGCCAGAAGTCGTGGGTTCAAATCCCACCGGCCCCACCACTTTAGTACCTCTAATTCTATCCTTCACGAGCGTACCGACGACGCAAACGATTCCTGGTATGACGGAGACAAAGAAGATTTGCGAGAACGGCATGTATGGGATGAGTAGAAGCGCGATCGCCGGGCCTATGGTGGCTCCGATGATGTCAAGGGCACTCTGAAAGCCCAAAGCTTTTCCCGCAGTACCCGGTGGAACTGAATCGACCAATAGAACGTCTCTTGGCGAAAACAGCATTCATCGAGCCTATGAGTTGGAAATTTGTCTCCTCTCGATACTAAATCTCTCGTCGCGCTAGCCATTTTTGCTGCGATCTACGGTGTTCTCGCTTTCCGAAACGTGAAAGGATGGAAGTTTCCAATTTGGTTGATTCTGCTAATCGGCGCGGCGGCCATGGTTGCGTCAGGATCAATCAGTGTAGGCGACGCGTACAAGGCAGTTGATCTTCATGTCATACTGTTTCTCTTCAGCATGTTCACCCTTGTCACAGCACTCGACATTGCAGGAGTCCTAGACGCATTCACAACTAAGCTCATGCTTAGAGCGAAGAAACCTGAGGATGTGTTGTATCTAACCTTCTTCGGTTTTGCAGCAGCGAGCGCGATTCTGATGAACGACACGTTAGCGTTGATGGGCACACCGGTCATGATCTCGCTTGCGAAGAAAATGAAAATTTCATCGAAACCACTTCTGCTCACTTTGGCGTTCGCCGTCACCATCGGAAGCACGCTCACGCCAATGGGAAACCCGCAAAATCTGCTCGTCGCCCTAGCCAGTGGGATGCAGGCGCCTGTACTCACATTCGCAAAGTACTTGCTCGTCCCAACAATAATCAACCTCCTGTTGACCTATTGCCTGCTAACACGATTCTTCGGACGCGAATTCGCTAAGGCGCGAAAGAATTTCCGGGAACTAATCGATTTCGAAGCCACAGTACAAAAAGACGTCTTGAAGGATACTCGATTAGCAAAGCTTGCTATTTCAATCACTGTCTTGACTATTGTTGGGATATTTTTTGTGAACTTTCTCGAAGAGGCTGGGGTTGCAATTCCTTTCGGTATTGCCGAGGTGTCCTTGTTCGGGGCGGTTGTGTTATTGGCTTTTTGTGGTCGTAGTAGGGAGGTTATTCAGTCGATCGACTGGGGCATCCTTGTCTTGTTTGCTTCACTTTTCGTGCTCACGCAGGCCGTTTGGAACAACGGAATCATCGCAGCTTTCGCCAGTTATCTTCCCGCGATCAACGTTGGGAACCCTCATGCATACATTGCTGCAATTCTCGTTCCGAGCGTCTTGCTAAGTCAGGTCTTGAGTAACGTACCGATGGTAGCGCTGTACATTCCGTTGCTGAAATCGCTGGGTTTCGGTTCACAGAGTATCCCTGCTTGGATAGCGCTTGGAGCAGGGAGTACTTTGGCTGGCAACCTCACGTTGCTTGGGGCAGCAAGCACACTCATAATAGTGGAGGAAGCCGAAAAGGAAGGGCAGACCGTCGGGTTCTTTGATTTTCTCAAAGTAGGAATTCTGGTCACGATCGTAACTGTAACGGTTCTCTACTTATCCTTGATTCTAGGAATCTGATACAACAACCGGCGGTACTGGATGTCGACCTAACAGTTTAGTGTTAGGCGCGCATTATTCATGAACGATAGTAGTTTGTCAGATCCGAAAACTCAAGCCGACGATGAACTTCCGGTGTTCATCCAGTCAAGCGGGGAAAACCACGGGGGTTCAAATCCGGCCCCCTGTATCCTACGATGAACCCAGTACACTCTTAGCTAGCATTTTGATCCTAACTATATTGGAGAGTTCAAACCCCAAACTGCGCCCTATCAGGACGTGCGTTTTGAATTGACTAACCCAAAAACGGCCGTCGCACAAATCATGAAGCTCAAAGATTTGATTGCCTACCAAAGCGGAGCAGTCGTGAGCAAGACTCTAGTGGGCGAAGAAGGAGGTACTGTAACAGCCTTTGCCTTTGATGAGGGCCAGGGATTGAGTGAGCACACAGCACCCTACGCCGCATTGGTAATTGTCATAGAGGGTCAGGTAGACATCAAGATTACCGGTGAAAGTTTCCACTTGAGTGAAGGCGAGATGATCATAATGCCTGCAAACAAACCGCATGCACTCAAAGCAGTAACCAAATTCAAGATGATTCTAATTATGGTAAAATCGAGGTAAGCGGAGACTTTGTCCTCGAGAATCGTCGCTCGCCCACTCGAACTTGAGGAACTCATTGCTCTCCTCTCCCAAGAGCATCAGGAACAGAGAAAACGCTTGTCAGAGCTTGCCGACGTTTCGGAGAAGAGAGACTATGCGAGAGGAGCGGAGCTGGCAAGAGAATTTGATAATTCAACCGTTCAACACATTGTTGACGAAGAGAATGTATTGCTGAAGCTTTTCATCGATACTTATGGGCGAAAAGGGGCGGATGATGCCATCAAGGTGTTCCAGCAGCATCGAACGATGCATAAACTGGCTGAAACAATCTCGGAGAAAGCTATGAAATCGCCTGAAGAACTTGGATCAACGCCCTCCGAATTCGACAAACTGGTTCGTTCGCATTTTGATGCCGAGGAAAAACGCATCTTTCCTTGGGCTTTGCAGACGCACCAAAGGATACGGAAGAACAATTCAAAGCCGTCAGTGTGAGGGTGAGACTGCTTCTAGAAGCTAGTCACCGTTCCTATTTCATTTCATGAGAGTGACCAGTTTTCGTCGCTTCATACGCTGTTTTGTCGCAATTTACGCAGTACATTCGTCCCTGGACATATCGGACTGGCTGTCCACATTTTGGGCAAGTCTGCGTTGACATATGACCGACTAACTTGCCGGATTCAGTTAACGTTTTGGATTATCATGCTCTACCAAAAAGTCTGATTTTGTCAAACATGTTAGGGACAGCCCTTATAGTCGGCTCGCGAGAATCGATGGTTTTGTGAGAAGAAAATGACCACAATAGAGCTAACCGACAAGGAGTTGAGATTGGCTAAGGCGAATCTCGCTTACGCGCTTGAGAATTGTCCTGTTGAAGGAGGAATAATGAGCGAGGCAGGACACTTCTCGACCAAGGAATCGTTCGAGACATTACTCAAGAAACTTCAGGCTGTTGCAGTTCAGTCCGTCAATAGGCTGGACGTGAACAATGAAGAACTTGAATTCCTCATAGCCGCTTCAACCTATGCTCTTGAGTATTGTCCTGTCGAGGGCGGCATGATGACTGAGGACAAACAATTTTCAACCAAGAACGATTTCGGCGCACTGCAGCAAAAGCTCAAGACCTTCACACCAACGCCGACACAGTCACGGTGAAATCGTGCCTTGTCCGCCATCCAAGTATTGGAGGATGAGCATAAGGTAATCCTGCGAATGGTGAAGGTACTCACTGCTATGCGTAAACGTCTTGAAAGTGGCGGAGACATTGATGCCGCGACACTGGCAGAGGTCGTAGATTTCTTCCGAGCTTTCGCTGACAAAGGCCACCACGCAAAAGAAGAAGACGTTCTCTTCCCGACGCTGGAAAGGAATGGAGTCCGTCCGCAAGGCTGCCCAATAGGCACACTCACAAGCGAACATAAGCAGGGGAGAGCGCTTATGACCGTGCTGAACGATGCGATCGAGAAGTACGCCAGCGGCGACTCAGCCGCAAACGCCACGATCTCTGCGACAATCAAAGGCGCTATAGACTTGTACACGGATCACATTTGGAGAGAAGACTATCTTCTCTTCCCCATGACCGAGAAAGTTCTGTCCAAGCCAGAGTTAGAAGGCGTCACAAGAAAATTCAAGGAAGTAGAGACGAGATTCGGTTCAGATTTTCATCGTAAATATGAGCAGATTGTGGAGAACCTCGAGAAGTCATTCAACACCAACGACAAAGGAGGTGTTTGAAGATGCCTAAGAAAGAAGAACGCCAGAAGACCAAAGTAAAATCTAAGGTGTATTGCGTCTCCTGCAAGAAGCCTATACAAGGAAAACCCAGCGTAATGAGATTACAGATTACCCACAAGAATCCTAGAATGATGGAATGCGCAAAGAAAGTCGGATTCACGTCACCTAACTGGGCTTTAGAAGAAGAAATGCAAGGCACCATGCATAAGCAATGCTTCAACCAAGCCATGCTGATCTGGGAGATCGCTTTCCACACAAGGGCCCTCAGCCCACGCCGCCACCCCGGTGAACCCCCTCACCCACCCCACCAAGAATGAGATATGAGGGGCGCCTGCCAAATTGTTGAACTTTTGTTTAATCGTAAAGTGGAACCCTGATGGAACCCACGATATTGGTGGGTTCGTATCCCACCGGCCCCACCACTACCTAAGCGAATTTCTGAGGCTACGAGAATCTTGAGTTGCATAGCGAAGCGGAGAACGAAGCCGGGTATTCAGATTTGGAAAAGGCAATCCACGACTCATTTGTGTCTGGAGACAGAACGGCATTTCCGAGGTGAAGATTGCTGCTGACGTATGCGACTGGCGAAGGAAAGGTATGTTGAGGGAGTAGGCGAAGCAGTGTCTGAAAAACGTAGCAGGATCTTTTTTCTACTTGGTGCCGAAATGTATTTGGTATAGGTGACGCGTCGTCCTCAGTGAGAAATTCATGAATCAGGTCAGGGAAAAGGGGGCTAGTCGAAGTGCGGAGCCTGGTAAGTTTCGGTTAAGATATTCAAACGGAGCTATTGTTGCAATATTTTTCATCGCAGTCTTAGCCAGCGCGTCCTCCGCATACGCCACGACCACCATGCAAACGTCCACAGCCAACGTCAACCCGGAGCAAAACTGCGGAATGTATGGCTGCTACCCAGGTTACCCGGGTTACGGGGCAGGCTACTATCCCTATAGCGGCTGCTACTATGGAAGCAGCGTTTACTACGGGAATGGTGGTTCCGTGTCCAGCCAAGTTCAATGCTATGGGAACATCTACCAAGCCGCCAACGGGTGTACCTTGCTAGTGGTTGCGGCGGCAAATGTGCCATACTACGGAGGCACCGCTCTTCAATACTACACCCTCCACAACTTACCCAACAACACACAATCAGGCGCGCTAGTGCGAGTTGAAGGGCAAATGTACAAGGGCTACAACACAAGTCCAACCGGAGCAGCATGCCCAGGCAACTACATTAACGTCACAACAATCACAAACCTGTAACCGCAAAAACCAGCAGCGCCTGCCGAAACTTTTCTTACACTTTTGTCCCCGAGTAAAGGACTGGCCGACTAAGTTGGTCCGCTAGATTTCTCGAATCCGCGAAATTCAACTAGGTAGGTTCGAATCCCACCGGCCCCACCGTTCACTGAACCTGGTTGGCGTTAGCTGTGGAGCCGATGATTGACTTTGCTGTCGGAGTTTCAGATGGATCAAGTCTGACTTCTGTCTAATGTTTGTGGCTAGTTTATGCTGACTCGGCGAGGCTAGAGCTGACACGACCGGAAAGCTTTGTTGCTATTCTCAATCAAGACAAATCCAGTGGGTACATAGGTCATGAGAACATTCAGAGCTACGTGAACGTCGCACTTACTGAGCTCGCTCGATAATGCTTCATTCTAGGTTTGAGCAAGAGCGTTCTCAAGGTCGGCTATGATGTCCTCAACGTCTTCTATTCCAACGGACAGGCGCACCATTCTATTGCTAAGCCCAATTGCCTCTAGCTCCTGAGGAGTCAAGTAGTAGTGGGAGGAGTAAACTGGCATTGAGATAAGCGACTCAACCCCTCCCAAACTTAGTCCGTGAATTATGAGTCTCAATCCCTCTATGAATCTAACAGCCGATTTTTCGCTTTCGAGTTCGAAGCATACCATGCCGCCGAATCCGCTCATCTGCTTCTTTGCTAACTCATGCTGAGGGTGCGATCGCAGTCCTGGGTAGAAGACTCGTTTGACTTTGCGATGATCTTCCAGGTATTCTGCTACCTTCATGGCATTGGAGTTGTGTTTGTCCATTCTTAGGTTAAGGGTCTTCAGTCCACGCAGAGTGAGGTATGCTGCGAATGGGTCAATAGTGCCGCCGTAAATCTTGAGGGTCTTTCTCGCCTGGGCTATGAACTCAGTCGGTCCTACAATCATTCCGCCAATCAAATCATTGTGGCCCCCATAGTATTTGGTTGTACTCACAATTACAATGTCGGCTCCGATTGTGAGTGGTGTCTGGTTTACTGGCGTTGCGAATGTGTTGTCGACGATCAGCTTCAAACCGTGATTTTTCGCTATGCGAGTCGCTGATTCTATGTTTGCGATTCTTAGGTCGGGGTTTGTTGGGGTTTCAATGAAAATTGCCTTCGTTCTCTCAGTTACCTGCTTCTCGGCCGCCTCTATGTTTCGCGTATCGACGAAGTGTGTTCTGATTCCGAGTTTCGGCAGCGTGTGCTTGAGGAAGGTGTAGGTTCCTCCGTACACCATGTCCGAGGAGATTATTTCGTCGCCCTGCGATGTGAACGAGAGTATGGCGGTTGTTGTTGCGGCCATGCCCGAGGAGGTCGCTAACGCATCCTCCCCACATTCTAAAACGGCTGCCTTCTTCTCTAGAACGCGTTGTGTTGGCGAAGTAGGTCTAGAGTACATGTAGCCCTGCGTGCCATCCTCAGTTCCTTGATTGTAAGCCATCACCTCTCTCATCGAATCAAAGGCGTAAACGGCCGATTGGTAGATTGGAGTTGGAACTGATTTGGTTGAGGGATCGATAGTTTCACCCGCATGAACACAAGCCGTCAGAAGATGCCTATTCTGCGTTCTTCTCAAACGAAAAGAATTCGTCGAATCTGCGGACAAGGTCAACCATCACTCCTTGGAGTGGATGGCATTCAATATAACCCCTCTACACACCTACTGGCTAGTTAACCCCCAGCCATTTCGCCTACTCAAGCATCGGCTCGGATTCAACGCCAGCGGTTTGGCTGCCCAATATTAGTTTTATCGCCGGCGAGTTTGGCAACAAATTGTGTCCGGTCAGCGGGTATTCTCGTTCACGAATGGAGATGCAGAATCGTATTTTGGTTATGGTCGTGTTCTGACTTAAGTGGTCAGGACGATCTTCTTTGGCGGCAACGTCAAAAGTGGGACCAGTCGTTCAGACGGTTGTTTCGTGGGTGTGGGTGTATCGATGCGTGACGACGCTGCTGCTCGGATCGTTCAGAATTAGGATCGTCGAGCGTTCGCTAGCATGGGTATCTGGCGGCACATCTTTCCATCGAAAAGGGATAGGAGTTCGGATAGGTCGGCTGTTGCTACGCCAATTCTTCTATCGTCTGCTCCATAGTAAACGAATAGCGTTCCGTCCATTTCTACGGCTCCGCAGCAAAAGGCGATACTTCTTTCATAGTCCTCCCTAGGTTCAAAGATAGGACGTCTAAGCTTGAATAATTTTTCTGGGTTATCCCTGTCGATTAGGGCAAGCCCGAGTCGATATGTGAAGCTCTCGTCGACGCCGTGATATACTAGCAGCCATCCTTTCTCCGTCTCGATAGGGGGGGCTCCAGAACCTATCTTCTTGTACTCCCACTTCTCTTGTGGAGTGAGAACTATCTTGTGGTAGCTGTTTGACCAGTCTGCTAGGTCGTTTGAATATGTGACCCATATGTGTGGTGAGATGCGGTGATACAGGGCATATTTGCCTTGGAATTTCTTTGGGAACAAGACCGAGTTTTTGCTGTCAACCTGAGGGATCGGGAAAATCCGTTTACCCCAATTCCATTTGTGATCAAGAAAATTACTGACGGGAATCGAAGCAATTCCTACCTGGGCCAGTCTCATCTTGCTATTGACCTCATGCCACCTTTGAACTCGTCCGAAGGCTGTGTAGGTCAAGTAGAATTTGTCGTCAATTTTTGTTAATCTTGGGTCTTCACAGCCATAGGTTTCGAAATGGTGTAATGGTGAGAAGATCGGTTGGTTGTATCGGAAGTCTACGTGGTATCCATCGGAACTTTCCGCGTACCCCAGTCTGGAAACGTCATCCTCGCCCTGCGCTCTGTAGACAATGTGAACTTTCCCATCCTCATACACGGCAGCGCAATTGAATACTCTACTCGACTCCCATGGATGGTTTCCTATTGGTTCGAGTATTGGATTCCCTGCGTATCTCTCTAAGATAGGATCCATTGCTCCAAAGACCTCGATATTGTTTCGTCTTCCTTACGCTTCGGTTCCGCAGCTTTGGCAAAGATCTCGGCATAGTCCTTCGCCGTATATCGCCACTCAATTTCTTTTCCATGATCCCTCGCGCAAGCCTCAAGTCTCTGTTTCAGGAGATGATCTCCTAGAATACAATCAATCTGTGTGGCGATTGATTTGGCATCATCAAACTCGCAGAACAGTCCCCGTCCAGAAGAGAGAGTCTCTTGTGCGAAGAGCGTGGGGGTAGACACTATAGCCTTCCCATGTGCCATTGCCGCGGTCAGCGTCCCACTGGATACCTGATCTCGACCACGATATGGTGCAAGGAAGACGTCCGTGATGCCAAAGATTATTGAGAGTTCCACGTCCGACAAGAACCTGTTGACAAAGACCACGTTCTGTCCCAGTCCGAGATCGGATACTAGGCTCTCAAGCTTCCTCCTGTATGTCTCGTCCTCATGCAGTCTTAGGGTTGGATGAGTTTCGCCGACAATGAGAAATAGAATAGTTGGGTGTTTCTCGACCAGAATCTTCATTGCCTCTATTGCGCAGTCGACGCCTTTTGCAGGACTAAGAAAGCCTACAGTAGAAACTATTGGCCTTCCGGGTAGCCCAAGTCTCTTTTTCAGTTCATCCCTGTTAAGGGGACGTGCCGACGGCGCACCATGAGGTATCGTCGTCACTTTGTTCGCGGGCACATTGTACGTCTCGGTTAGGATTTGTGCTGCCTTTCCTATGGTTACTACAACGTAGCTGCTTTTTGACGACAGATCAGTGACGATCTTCCTCGCTAGTTGTGGAAGTTCTGTTAGAACCGTATGGAATGTTGTTACGAGTGGCTTTTGCAGAGACTCTGTGAATTCTAGGATGTGTCTTCCCCATTCTTCACCGAAGATGCCAAATTCGTGTTGAAGGCTGACCACTGAACACTCGGATTCATTGACCAAGTCAGCAGCCCTGCGATACTCGGAGGGATCGTTTGTATTGATCACGAAACTTACCGGGCGAGTGTACGTATGGTTTAGTTTGAAGTCGTCCACAGCGAAGACATCGTGCACAAAAACGTCATTGTTGATGGATCGTACAAGGTCTTTGGTGTACAGAGCGATTCCGCATTCTCGTGGAGGATAAGTACTGATGTGGGTAACGTTAAGGCGAGGAATGCTGATTTGCAAAACCATTTCCCTTCGGTTACCTAATCTCCATATTCCTGCAAGCGCGAGAACACAGCGAGCTGTCTGGTTCCATGATGAGAGCGTTTTCCGTCTAATTGTGCAAGTGGATGCAACATCTGATGTTACAGATTATACAAAACCCTCAATCTCCACGAGAGTCTAATTCATGTCTGTTCGCTGGCGGAGTTTAGCTCAATCAGACTGCAAACCCGACTAAGAAGTCGTAATTCAAAAGTAGGTAGAGAGGTCGCAGATTCTTTGCAGAGACGGGTGATCATTATCAAACGGCAGCTGAGTCGCGTGGAAGTCCAAGAAATGTTGGAGGCCTGGACCACGCGACGGGGTGCAGATGTGCGAGCCATGGACCGGCTAGTCCGTCGCTACAGGACTGAGGGTGAGAACATGCACTGGCATATCGCCGGAGACAGGAAAGGAATGGGGACTCTTGAGGTCACTTACATCCCTTCGACTGGAAAACTTACAGTCTTGGTCCATGAGAACAGACGAGGGTATTGGGCTGGCCAGGCTTATGCAGATCTAGCTCATGACATAGAAGAACATTCACGATAAGCAGGTTTCATCCTGCTTCGGAATCTTCGAGAACGGAGTTGTTATTCGTGACCGACCAAGGATCGTTGTATCCCGAGAAGTTGCTTCAACCTTTCAGAATGCCCTGTGTCTAAGAAGAGTGTGATGGTCGTGAAGAAACTCATAACTTTCGCTACGTCATTTAACGTTGTCTCCAATGGGTGGGTTGGGGATGGAAAGGAGAAACCAAACCCGGCCCAGATTGCAAAGACAAAGAAGAATCCGGCCAGAGAGAACAGCGTATACCTGGACAGCCTTGTCAAGGGTGAGAAGGTGAGGAAGGAGATGGTTGAAAGCTCAATGAGAAAGAGAGGTAAGAAGAAGAGCAGTCGGAAGAGTGTAGGCGCGGGAGGAATAGGCGGATATATCCTATTCAGGACAATCAGGTCGAAGGGAAGTTCGAAAATCATAGGACCCGTCATGGCTCCAACTAGAGCGCTCAGAAATGCGACCTTCATCCCATGCCTCCTCGTCAATAGGAGGATGACAATGAACGCCGCGACCGCGCTTGCTTCAGTAATCGGAGTCACCGGATTGGGTGCTGTGTACGATTCGTAAACGGCAACTAAGTTCGCCTTGTAAAGCACGAAGCCGTAACTGATCGTATCCACGAAAAATGCCAACAGTGACAAGACCCAGATCAATATCAACAAGGCGCTGACCGCCCTTCCAGGTCTCGTCGGCGCCAGGGAAGATCGAACCCTCACACCAAGAAATGCGAACGCGGCAGCGATCAGAAGAAGCAACACTGTTAACAGGATAGATTCTGCGCCAGTATACGGCGCCCAAGTACCTGCCAAAGCATATCGCCAATCGCCGGCTCTCATCAGTATTTACACCTTAAGCATGTCACTTGGAGAGAAGAGATGGACTAATGGACGATTCACTGCATTGCCACTGTATGGGAATAATATTGCAGAAACTCGATTGAACCGCGAATACTGCAGCATTTTACCTCCAAAGGTTAAATCGTGAAATCCGCAATCCCACAAATGGGATTGTTTTTTGAAGATTGGGCTTATGGTTTTCACGGCAAACGATCGCTATGACAACAGCAAGCGCTCATACGAGAGCATCCGCGCAATAGCGCAACAATCGGAGAAGGATGGATTCGATAGTATCTGGCTCGCCGACCATCTCCTGTACCGCAATCCCGGTGAACCAACTCGAGGAATCTGGGAGTGCTGGACCACGCTCGCCGCCCTTGCCGAAGCGACAAAACGTGTCGAGCTTGGAACACTGGTCGTGTGCAATTCCTTTCGTAATCCAGCAATCTTGGCGAAAATGACGACGACTGTAGACGAGATAAGCCACGGACGCCTTATCCTAGGGGTCGGTGCCGGGTGGAACGAACCGGAGTATCAGGCGTTTGGGCTGCCCTTCGATCATCGTGTGGACCGCTTCGAAGAAGCCTTGCAGATCATCAAGCCAATGCTGCGTGAGGGGCATGTGGATTTCGCGGGACGGTATTATCAAGCCAGAAACTGCGAAGATGCGCCGCGAGGTCCGCGCCAACAAGGCCCGCCGTTGATGGTGTAGAGTGAAGGTCCGCGCATGCTCAAGCTGACCGCACAATACGCCGACCTATGGAATACAGGATACATGGGCAAACCAGAAACCATGGCCCCGCGGTTCGCTCAGATCCAAGCCGCGTGCGGAGACGCAGGACGCGACCTGTCAACTCTTGGCATCACGGCATTCATTGGACTCTGGTTCCCCGATCTCCAACCAAAGAGGCCAAGTTTCCTAGACAATCCACTTACAGGTACTGCGGAGGAGATCGCGGCGGCAATGCGCGGCTACGCGGAGCTGGGCTATGTGCAGCACATTATGTTCCAACTTGAACCATACACCGAGGTTTCGCGCCAACGGTTGACCGAGGGGCTCCAAATCTACCGCAGCATCGCGCGGTAATTTGTATCTCGATCGTACGTGTGTACTTGGCCCGCGCGATTGCATCCTTATCGTCACGTTGCGACTTGTTAACGAATTATTTTTCCTAAACTCAGAACTTCGCTGTTCTCCGCTTTGGTGTCACGGAGGCAGAAGGTTCTGTATGCTCTTTTTGCGAGGGGATGGATGCCGATCTCTTTGAGTGTGCTAATGAATGCGCTCTTTGCTTGTCTCTTAATGTGAAGGAACGTCGTGTTTGCTGCGGCGCAGTGTCTGCACAGAGCGTATGAGTCGTTGAAAGAGTTGGCCGATTTCAGAACTCGTTGCATTTCCTGGGATTCATAGAGGTCTAGGAAGTCTTCTTCGAATATGTTGCCTAACTTGTGCTTTAGTCCCCAATCTTGGCAACAGAGAGTCGTCGTGCCGTCAGGTAGCATCACATATTGCGGGCGGCTAAGCTTTCCACAGTTTATGCGACCGTGATACTCACGCCTCTTCCTGCTTTCGAGGTTGCCTGCTCTTTCATTGTTTACAAAATGGTACGACTCGCCATAGTGAAACACTGGAGCGACAATGGGAACTACGTCGTCTAATGGTTCGGCCATCGCCATGAAAGAAGAGTATGGCTCGGTCACAATGGATTTCAGCACTTCTAGGTATTCAGCAGTAACTCGTACTCTTGTTATTCCTTTCTTGTCGGGTAGGTGCACACAAAACGAGGCGAAGGGAATATTCTCAATCCGTTTCCAGTCCCTGACTCTTATGTTAGACAGCGTGCTGAATACAAGAATGGAATGGCCACGTCTATCTGCCTGAAGAATCATATCGACGCAGTGGGGGTTGAGGAATGGTTCTCCATAGCCTGAGAAGCAGATGCCCACTTCGGGGTCAATGTGGTCTAAAGCTTTGGTGAAATCGTCCTCCGAGAGCAGGGCTGGACCAGAATAAACTTGCTTAAGCCTGCTCTGTGGGCAATACTCTGAGCAGTTGATGGAGCAAGGGGCAGTCGTTGTTATCTCCAGATATCCCAAGGGGTCCTTAGGTGTGGGTCTAAGGAGTTCAGTCTGAGACAAGAGCAACCAAGAGATACGAACTTGAATGAGAGATAACGGAATGTGCGAACAATTGTTACAATCAAATTCGCATATACGGTTCGCTAAATCGCTGAAAGGTGTTAGAATCGATCTTTGGTACCCTCTTCGATTTCTTGTGGTGGAACGTCACGGCTGGTGTAGAGGAACATTTTACCTACGGCTCTCTCCCCGATGCTCATTGCATGACTGAGAGGTGCTAAATTGGATCAGGCGAGGGTTCAGGCGTGTCTTGATTTCAAATGAATTAGTCCAGCTTGGAAATTGTCTGTCATTATTCCTCTTCTTTTGAATTGAGGTTCGAGGTAGATGCCGTGTGATCTAGCTACATCACCGACTATAGACATCTAAGCCATGCCCACGATTTTGTTGGCTATTTTGACTACGAAATATTTGTCCCCATTCTTTAGGGCAACTCTGATCCAGCGTTTGGATCGGACTGTGTGGATGCCATGAAGCGCTCGATTTCTTCTGCATCGTAATCTATGCTAACATGGAGTCTGAATTTGTGGTCTGCAGGAGCCTTCTCCACATCTAGTTGCCAGATGTTCCAGAGTTCCTTGGGATGTTCCGACGCTTCGACCTCCGAGAAGATGTAGCTAAATGGTTTGAATGTGTAGAAAGAGAGCCTACTCAAATTCTCGTCTCAGTTCAGCGCATCTAAAGAGAGGGTTTGGTTACCCTGAGGTCTTATTAGCCGAAGCAGAGTCTTGCTGGTTGGTTACGTTGAACGGTAAAGCCATTAAAGTTGCCTTTGATTCAAGCTCGTTCGACTGCTATTTTTCACCAAGTGAGAAAGGACACTCGGGCGTCATGGTTTTACATCCTTGGTGGGGACTCAACGATTTCATACGGAGTTTTTGTGATAGGTTGGCGAAGGAAGGTTACTCCACTATTGCTCCAGATCTTTATGGCGGGCGATTGGCTTCAACGATTCAGCAAGCCGAGGAACTTAGCTCCAAGCTAGATGGTAAGGAGGCTAGCCGGAAGGTCAATGCCGCTTTGGACTACGTGCTTAGAGATAAGCACCTGACCGGGGGAAAGATCGGTGTCATCGGTTTCTCCTTGGGTGCTTACTTCGCATTGGTCCTGAGCTCCACCAGAAGGGAGGTGAAGGCGGTTGTGGCCTTCTATGGGACGCCTGGAAACGTGCAGTGGGAGAAGTCTGAAGCCTCCTATCTGGGACATTTTGCTGAAACAGACCCCTACGAATCTGCAGCCGTCGTACTAGATCTTGAGAACAGCCTAAAGTCGGCAGGAAAGAAAGTAAACTTTTACACTTATCCCGGCACCGGTCACTGGTTCTTTGAGAACGACAGACCCGATGCTTACAATCCTAATGCCTCGGAGTTGGCGTGGAACAGGACCATCGAGTTCCTTCGAACGACATTAGGCAAGTCCGAGTAAGTGATGCGGGGGTATCTCCCTACCCAAGAGTGCATCGGTCAAGAATTATTATCGTATAACTCAAGTTGGAAGAGCCCTGCGAATCTCATATGTTTTGCCGGCTACTACGTACTGTTTACGGCGAAGCTCACGTTCGCCGAGCTTGATTCTACGCAATGTGTTCTTGTCCAATAGAACCGCTAGAGTCTCAAGCACTTCTGGCGGTCCGTATATTGTTCGGGCAATCGCTCTCATAAAGCCAACTCACTATCCTTTGCAGATTTACCTATTCAGCGTACTGAGCGCTTGGTAGGCGTTTGTCGCGTTTCTATCGTCTACGAGTATTAGGATGTGGCCGGGTCCGAGGGTTGAGAGTTGGATTATGTTTACGTCGTTGATGGCAAGTTCGTTTGTTATGGCTGCGAGGACGCCTAGCGCGATGTCGGCTTCGGCCGTCAGGTCCAGTATCAACTCAGCCAAGTTGTGAATTTGCTTGACCATGCGTGCTTTAGGGATAATGCTCGCCAATCTATCCGCGTTCTTGGAATCAACCGTGACGCTTATCGTCTTTGGTCCTATGACGACTCGAAAGGTTTCGCCGTGCGTATAATCTACTTCCTCAGCGAAACGGGCGATGGTTAGTTGAACTTCTGGATGGTTCCGGATTGATAGTACGGAGACATTGTTTTTCATAGTGAGTTTATGAATTATTCTGGTGGCATGTTGACTCTCATCAGGCTCAACAAGCGGGTATCTTCTGATTGCGCTTAGGATAGCGTCGAAGCTTGCAGTTTTGGGATTAGCGAGCTGTATGGATCTCGCGAGGGCATGAGCATTGATTAAACCTCTAGAAAGACCATGCCTCACCACTCCATCGCGTTCAATTGTTTCTCTTACGAGAGTGCTTGCGAGCCGCGTCGAATTTGCCATTTTCGCGTCACAGCTGACCTAGCTGCCCTATTTCGGCCGACGCATTTTTCCGTTTCTACTCATTGCGAATGTTCAGTGTTGGGTAGATTTGATGAAAGCCGTTCGGTGTCATGTACGTGGAGGGCCGGAAGTTTTGAGTTACGAGGAGGCTCCGGTTCCTCAACCTTTGGCTGGAGATGTGGTTGCGCGAGTTCGTGCGGTTGGAATCACTCCGACAGAACTCACTTGGAATTCAACTTGGACGGATTCCGCGGGCAAGGATCGCAAACCGGCCGTGCCAGGTTTCGAATTCTCAGGCGTCGTCGAAAAGATGGGTTCCGCAGCTACGGATCTTCGTATTGGGGACGAGGTTTATGGATTGTTGAACTTCTGGCGTGACGGAGCTGCCGCAGAGTTTGTCGCAGCTAAGGCAGCGGATTTGGCGACAAAACCAAAATCCCTAGACCACGTGCACGCTGCCGCTGTCCCACTATCCGGTCTTTCTGCCTGGCAGGCACTATTCGACCACGCGAAGGTATCATCTGGGCAACGTGTCCTAATTCATGGCGCGGCCGGTGGCGTCGGAACTTGGGCCTTGCAATTTGCTCGACATCGCGGAGCTCACA
>Ga0335081_10006824_pt1 | contig 18204 bp, 19 predicted proteins | sample Lox_Sample_35_FD_206713 | JGI IMG/M metagenome (GOLD analysis project Ga0335081, IMG submission 206713) | Soil microbial communities from Loxahatchee National Wildlife Refuge, Florida, United States - Lox_Sample_3.5 | ecosystem: Environmental > Terrestrial > Soil > Wetlands | place: USA... | reverse complement strand
ACGGTCTCTTCGCGCGTCCCGGTAGTGACGTTCAAACCGGCCGACCCGTCGCTGCTGAAGCCGGGCGCGGCCGTGTTTTTGCGGGCCCCCAAGAAGCCCGACGGCACCATCGTCGCGCAGCGGGTGATTGTCGAGCAGAACGGGGTCAAGCCGCCGATGTGAGCGCGTACCTGCGCCGCGCACGCGGCCCCGGCAAGCTCGAAAAGAAGCAAGAAAGTTTCCCGCCCGCATCCTTGATCGGCGCTCTGTTGCGCTTAAGTGTAATCATGGCGCAACACGCTGGAGGGTGCCAAACAAGCATGACTCCACCGGATCAGTCTTGACCAGCGCCGGAACCCAAGCTCGGTCGCGTGATCGAGCGGTGAGCTCAGCGAGCCACCCGATTTGAACCCCGCCACCCCTACTGTGGCGGGGTTCGCGCGTCAGCGGAACGCTACGTCGCAGGGTTGCAGGATTGACAGGGCCCCGGGGGCTCGGGCTATGCCTCTCTCGCGATACGAGGGAAGAGCGAGTGCGGCTGTCGCGTTATTTGGTTGTGTTGTGCGCCCTATGGGTGAGCGCCATGACGTGGCGCCTCTATCCACAATTCAAGGACATGCTCAGGGTCGACGGCCGGGTGATGAGCTACGCTGATTACGTCGCAGAGAGCTGCGGCGAGCGCATCGGGCCGGCAGCCGCGAGCTGTCTCGGCGAAGCGCGCAGCATCGGGCGCCGGCTGGTGGCGCGGGAACAGGCGAAGTCGCTGCTGCTCATCGAGGCGCCGCTCCTGGTCTATCTCCTGACGTATCTGCCTTTGAAGCGCTTATGGCGCCGTGCCACGCCTGTCAGCGTAGAAGCCTTGTCGAAGTGACCGGAGTGCCGCTCATGGCAATACGCACCATGCACATCCGTCTTGCTCTGTGGCTGGGTGTGGCGGCGCTGTGGCTGCCGACCCCGGCCAGCGCCGACCAGAATTGGAAGACGAGCAGCGCGGTCTGGCGCGCAATGGACAAGTGTAACGATACGGCGCACAAGGCTTATCCCGATTACACCCCCGAGTCGAACGCCAAGCGCGAGGCGGCTCGGAAAAAATGCCTGCGCGGAGGCAATCTACCGGGAGACGCAAGCCCGGCGCCCGCGCCGCAACAGCCGGTGCGGCAACAATAGGTTCACAAAGGCATTTTCGTGGTTCAGAAGAGCATTTTTGCGCCGCTTTGCAACTTTTGCCCAGGCCTGCTGTTCAACCTCGGCGTAGGCCCAGGCCGGCGGCGTTTCGCCTGCTGGTCGGGCTAAGAGGTCACCTCCTTCCATCGGTTGCAGCGCATGCCCAACCCAAAAGACTGGTTCCGACGCCGACGCGCCACGAGTGCAGATGACCTCGCCGATGGCGATGTCGATCCCTTCAGCAGCGACGGCATCCTCGATCTCGGCCGCGCTGCGACTCTGCTGCGCGAGGCCGAGCCGCCCGCCGAGCACAAGCCGCCGATCACGGTGGAAAAGCGCGGCCCCGTGCCGCCGCCGCCGCACACGCCTCTGCCGCGCCGCGAGGGGATGACCCTCGATCGCAGCGCTTTTGCCATCCGCCCCGAGATCGTCCGTAGCGCCGAACCGCAACGCCGGTTCGATGCGCGAGCCGCGGCGCAGAGCGCGGCGTCCGTGCTCCCTTCGCCCTTCGCCCTGCGGCGCGGCGCGGCGCAGCTCGCGCCTGCCCCGCGACCCGTCGCCGACCCGCCCGAGACGAACCCCGTCCCGCAGCCCAGGCCGGCGGCCGAGGCGAAGGCGGAGAACGATCCGCCGGCGCCGCCCAGCGCTCCCTCGCCCGCGGCCAGCGCCGGCAACGAGGCCGACCAGGCCGCCTTTACCCTCGCCGCGCCCGGTATCTCGTGGAAGCGCAACCGGCCGACGCTCCCGGATGGCGGGCGCACCAGCGCCTTGCTGCGCGACGCGTTCACGCCGACGCGTCCCAAGCACGGAACCGCCCTCTTCTCCGGCCGCTTCAAGCAGCTGCAGCGCATCATCGCGGCGATCGAGGAGGAGCGCGCGCATGTCATGGTTTACGGCGAGCGCGGCAGCGGCAAGACGTCGCTCGCCAATGTGCTCGCGGTCAAGGCCGAGGAGGCCGGCTACATGGTGCTGCGCTTCGCCTGCAGCTCCGAGCTCACCTTCGAGGATATCTTCCGCGGCTTCCTGCGGCGCATGCCGGCAAGCCTGCTGCCGGACGGTGTCGGCGCCACCAGCCGCGCCGGCATCGACAATTTCGACCAGCTGCTGCCCGGGCGTTGCGGCGTCGGCGAGATCGTGCAGCTGTTCGAGCGCGTCTACGAGAAGCATCTGATCCTGATCGTCGACGAATACGATCGGGTGACCAACGAGGATACCAAGGCCAAGCTCGCGGAGCTGCTCAAGCACCTGTCCGACGCCAACGTGTCGGTGACGCTGCTGATCATCGGCGTCGCCGAAAATGTCGGCCAGCTCCTCGGCAAGCATCCCTCGCTTCAGCGCACGATGGTCACCGTGCCGATGCCCTTGATGACGCGGCGCGAGCTCGACGGCATCATCGCCGTCGGCGAGGAGAAATCGGGCCTCAGCTTCGACCCCTGGACGCGCCAATCGCTCATCGACCTGGCGCAGGGCCTGCCCTACCACGCGCATCTCCTCGCCCTCTTCGCCGCGCGCAACGCGACGCGGCGCCAGTCGAGCCGGATCGAGCGCGAGGACCTGCGCTATGCCGTGGAGCGCTCCGCCGAGGAGGCCGAGGCGCGCGTCAAGGAAGCCTACGATCTCGCCGTCGGTCCGCACGAGAACGCGTCGTTCCGCGACGTGCTCTTCTACGCCGCCCGCTGCCGCACCGACGAGTTCGGCAGCTTCACGGCGGCAGATGTCGCCGCTGCGGCAGCGCAGACCAATCCCGAGGCGCTGTCGCTGCTCGCGCTCCAGTACCCGCTCAAGAAACTGACCGAGGCGGAGCGCGGCAGCATGCTGCGGCGCATGGTCGGTCCGGGCGGCTTGCGCTATCAATTCACGACGCAGAGCCAGCGCCACCACGTGCTCTGCCGGCAGATGGTTCAGCGCGGGCTGGTCTGAGCGGCGTTGAGCGCCGTTGCCGGCGCGGCTCAGGCCGCCGCGGCGGCGCGAAGCTTGCCGAGGAGGTAGTCGAGATCCTCGGCGCCGATATTCTCGTATTGCGTCAGGATGCGCTCGAGGGTACGGCGGCGATGGCGTTCGCGATCGTTCTCGCCGCCGTCGAAGCCGGTCTGTTGCGCGACGATGAGGCCGATCCGGAACAGCTCGAAGAACTCGGTCGGCAGGCGGCAGCGCTCATAAACCGCTTTGAAGCCCAGCGGTCCGGCATCGTGCAGGAGCAGCCGCGCATTGTGCACGGGAATATCGGCGAGGACGGCGAAGGCGGCCTCGACGAAAGCGATGTCGCCGAGGCAAATGGCGCGGATGATCAGGGAGGGCGTCAACCGCGCGCTGCGTTGCAGGTGCTGCGCCAACTGCAGCGCCTCGGTCGCCGGCGAGGTCGGCGAGAGCAGCGTCGCGGTGGCGCGCTCGCGCGTGTTGAGCACGAGATCGCTGGCGAGATGGGTCGGCAGATCGTTGCGTTTCGACAGGATCTCGCGAATGCCGGCAGAGGCCGCCGTGACCAGCCGTTCCAGCACGGTCACCGGGAGCTGGGCGCGACGCGCTATCGGCTCCTTGATGGTGTCGTCGGCGCCGTGACGGTCGAGCACGTGCTGCAGCGTCTCTTCCCGCAGCTCGGCGCCGTTATTGCCGACGAGCGCGGCGACGGCGGTGGGCTCGTCGGCGGCGACGATGGCGTCGGCGACGGCGGCGGAGACATGCTCGCGCGCGGCGATCGCCGCTTGTTTGGCCCCGCCGCTGCAGCGGATGATCTCGACGAGATCCTCGTCGGTCAGCACCATGGAGTGCGTCAAGATCGGCACCGACACCGCATCGACGTCGTGAGCCAGCGCCATGGCCACGTCGCGCGGCACGGTGCGGCTCTCCTTGAGCTGATCGGCCAGCGCCTGGCGCACGCGCAGCGCCGCGTCGCGGGTGAGGACGCGGAGGATGTCCTCTGCAATCGTGCGCTCCTCGGCCGAAAGCGCCGGACTGCCGGCCTGCTCCGCCACCTTGGCGGCGATCACGGCCCGCGTATCCGCGGAAGGATCGGTCAACAGGCGCTCGACGTCGGACTTGGAGAGCGAATTCGTCATGGTACCGAACGCACCTCGCTGCGCCGATAAGACCACATCGGCTGGCGCGCTATCATGCCGCGCGAGGCCTAACGTTTGATTAAGTCCTGTTACAGGGGATGGTTAGCGGCGAGTTAACCCGGTATGAGCAATTCGGGTTATCTCCTTCGTCAGGCGACCTGCTTCAAGGCGGCCGCCACGCGGCGGATCTGGTCGTCGATATCGATCTCGACCGTCGAGGGGATCTCGAGCCGGCGATCCTCGAAGACATGCACCTTGCCGCGTCTGCGGCGGCGGAACGACATGATTGCCGCGTCGCGGGCATGGACGAGCGCCACCATTTGCGGGCGGAACAGTCGGAACAGGGCCATGAGCCAGCGGTTCAGCGGCCAGGACGGTCGTGCCAGGTCGATGACGAAGCGGTCGAGCATCGCGGCGACATCGGCGGCGGCATACCAGGTCTCGCCGGTGACCCACCGGTTGGTGGTGAAGAGCCGCACCGGCTCTCCGGTCTCGCTCACGGCGATGGCGACGAGATGGCTCAGCTCGTCATTGTCGGCGCCCTGATTGGGCTGCGGCGCCGGCGGCGCCACCGGCGCCGAGGGTGCGTCGGCGATGGCGAGCTCGGGCATGATCAGCGGCCGCGTGCCCGGCGCCATGCCGCGCGGCCGCAGGAAAGTGTGGAAATGCCCGTGCTCCGGGTCGGTGCGCTGCCCCGGCGGGTGCGCGTGGTAAAAGTATTGGGCATGCGACAGCGGGTCGTAGACGTCGCCTTCGGGATAGTGGTCCCACGCGACGACGCCGCTCGTCCCGCGCAGCAATTCGCCGAGGATCGTATCGCCGCTCCGCGCCAGCACCCGCCGGCACTCCAGCACCTCGTCGCCTGCCGCCGCCATGGCTTCGAGCTCGGCACGACCGAGGTGGCAAAGGTCCTGCATTCGCCAACCCCCTTACCTCCTTATCTCAGGGGCCGGCGAGGCTGGCAAGGCTTCAGCGGGCAGCAGCGAGCGTCCACCCCACCATCTCGCGCGTCACCTGATGAAATGCCGCATTGAAGGCCTCGATGATGGCCGGGGTGCGGTTCTCGGCCGCTTTTACCGTGGCATCGAAGTTGTGCTCGGCGATGATCGCGCGGTCGGGCATCTTGACCAGCCGGGCGGCGATCTGCACACGCGCTTCGGGCGCTGCGGCGCCCTGGTAGTCCGCCTCGAAATGCCGCAGCTCCAGCTGCAGGACGTAGTCCGCGCGCAAGGCCAGCGATTCGCGCGCGATCGCCGGGATGCGGCCGGAATTCTCGAAGGACTGGACGATGAGCGCCTGCACCATCGCGGGGGCGCGGTCGGTCCAGGCGGCGTCGGCGAAATAGTCGACCGTGATCGGGGTGCGCTTCAATGCGATGCGCTCGGTATCGAGCGCGGCGGTGCTCACGGGCGTGTCGACGAGGAGCTGCCAGGAGACGAGGGCGCCGGGCGGGAACTGTGGCACCGGCGTCAGCGTGAAGAGCTGGGGCGGCGGCGGGGCTGCCGGCAGCAGGCTGCCGCAGGCCGCCGGCGTCGCGGCGAGCCCCACCAGGAGAAGGCGGCGCGTCACATGTCTCATTGCGGCTCGTAGCCCTTGCGGCGGTCGCCGCCGAGAATGAGTTGCGAGGGATTGCGCTCGATCTGCTCGGTGAGCCGCGTCAGCTCGGCAACCAGGGTGCGCGCGTCGATGAGCAGCTGGCTCATCTGGGGGAGCCCGTGCTGGCTGAAATCGCGCAAGGGCGGACGGGTGTCCTGCACCACCCCGTCGAGGTCGGCGGCGAGCTTGTCGAGCTTGCGCGACGCCTGATCGATGCTCTGCAGCGCGCCGCGCGCCGCGCCCTCACTCCCGATGAGCTGGCGCAGCTCTGTCAGCGTCGCATTGGCCGTGTCGAGCGTGCTGTGCAGGTCGCGCATCGCCGCCGCCGTATCGCTCATCGCGTCGCCGAGATCGTCCGCATGGGCGGCAGCAGCGCCGGTGACGCGCCGGATATTGTCCAGCGTCTCGGCGATGGCGGCACGATTGCGCGCGTCGAGAATCTCAGAGAGCTTGTCGGCGACCTCGCTGAGGCGCGCCAGCACTTCAGGCGCGCTGGCGAAGACCTGCTGCAACCCCGAGGGACGCGAGGCGATGACGGGATAGCGTTGGCCCGCGGTCGCCTCGAGCGGCGGCGCGTTCTGGCTGCCGCCGCTGATCTCGATATAGGCGGTGCCGGTCAGGCCCTGGACCTCGAGCGAGGCGACGGCATCCGTCTTGATCAGCGCCGACTGGTCGAGCTCGATGGTGACACGCACCCGTCCGAGGTTCTGCGGATCGATGCGGATTTCCTCGACGCGGCCGATGCGAATGCCGTTGTAGCTCACCTCTGAGCCGCGCGAGAGGCCGGTGACCGAGCCGGTGAAGTAGATGTCGTAGAAGGTGCGCTCGCGGTTGAACTCGATGCCGGCGATCCACAGCGCGGCGACCAGGACGCCGACCAGCATGACCAGCACGAAGGCGCCGACGGCAACGTAATTTGCGCGCGTTTCCATCCTCTATCCGACGGCCTGCCCGTTCAATCCGGCCAATGCGGCGCGCCCCCGCGGACCCCGGAAATACGCCTGGATCCAGGGGTGGGGATTACGCAGAAGCTCGGCTATTGTGCCGATTATCAGCCGCTTGTCGACCAGCACCGCGATCCGGTCGCAGATCGCGATGAGGCTGTCGAGATCGTGCGTCACCATGAAGACGGTGAGGCCGAGGCTCGCGCGCAGATCGCGGATCAGTTCATCGAAAGCGCCGGCGGCGATGGGATCGAGGCCGGCGGTCGGCTCGTCGAGAAAGAGCAGCTGCGGGTCGAGGGCAAGAGCGCGGGCCAGTCCGGCGCGCTTCCTCATGCCGCCGGACAGCTCGGCGGGATACTTGGCGCTGGCATCGCCGGGAAGACCGACAAGGCCGAGCTTCAGCTGCGTCACCTCGTCGAGCAGCGGCGACTGCAGCCGAAGCTGCTCGCGCAGCGGCACGGCGATGTTCTGCGCCGCGGTGAGCGAGCTGAACAGCGCGCCGTCCTGGAAAAGCACGCCCCATTGCGCTTCGAGCACGCGGCGCCCGGCATCGTCGAGCCGGCGCCAGTCTTCGCCGAAGACTTCGATGTCGCCCGCCTCGGGCTCGATCAGGCCGATGACGGTGCGCAACAGCACTGATTTGCCGCTGCCGGAGCCGCCGACCACGCCCAGCACCTCGCCATGCATGAGGTCGAACTCGAGATTGTCGTGCAGCACCCGCCCGCCGACTCGGGTCCTGAGCCCGCGCACGCGGACCATCGGCCGGTCAGATGCCGAGCCGGGAGTAGAGGACGGAGAAGAGGGCATCGATGATGATGACCAGAAAAATCGAGCGGACGACGGAAAGGGTGGTCAGCCGGCCGACGCTCTCGGCGCTGCGGGACACATGGAAGCCGGCGCGGCAGCCGACGAGAGCGATGGTGGCAGCGAAGAACGGTGCCTTCAAGATGCCGACCCAGAAGGTCCATTCGCCGACCGCCTGGTGCAGCTGCCGCACGAAGAAGGGCGGCGTGACCCCGAGCGAGCCCCAGGACATGAGGGCGCCGCCGACCAGCGCCATGAAATCGGCATAAGCCGCGAGCAAAGGCAGGACGAGGACCAGGCCGACAAGGCGCGGCAGCACGAGCAGCTCGACGGGGTCGAGACCGAGCGTGCGCATGGCGTCGATCTCCTCGTTCACCTCCATCGCGCCGATCTCGGCGGTGAACGCGCTGCCGGAACGGCCGGCGACGATGATGGCGGTGATGAGCACGCCGAGCTCGCGCAGGATGCCGACGGCAAGCAGATTGACGGTGAAGATCTCGGCACCGAAGCGGCGCAGCTGGTCGGCGCCCTGGAACGCAATGACGACGCCGATGAGAAAGGAGAGAAGGCCGACGATCGGCAGCGCGCCGACGCCGTTGCGGTCCATCTGCGTCACCAGCGCGGCCGAGCGAAACCGGGAGGGATGGCGGAAGGTGCGCAGCGCCGTCACCATGACCAGCCCGAAAAAGCCGACGAGCTCGCGGATTTCGGCCCCCGCTGCAAATGTCCGCTCGCCGATGGCCGACAGAATGGCGGCGAGCCGCTCGAGGACGCCCTCCGGCGGCGGCGCGGGCAGCGGCGCCACCTCGCCTTTGGCGACCTGATCGAGGAGCGGGGCAAAATCGGGCGCGACATTCTCGATGCTGGCGACGACCCCCTGCGCCTCGAGCGTGCGAGCGGTGCGCAGCAGCAGCCAGGCGCCGACGGTATCGAGCCGCTCCAGCCCGGCCAGATCGATGCGCAGCCGGGTGCCCGGCGCGATCTCGGCGAGCCGGCCGAGGGCGCGGTCGAGCGCCGCGGCGCTGGCGATAAGCCAGCGCCCGGCGGCGTGCAGCACGAGCGCGTCGCCCTCGGTCCGGAGATCGAAGCCGGCTTCCGCGGATTGCATGGCGAAGCAGTCTACACGCAGAGCCATGCCCGGACGAAATGCCGCTTTTAGCCGCCGCCGGTTTGGTTCCCGGCACGCATTTGGTTAGAGTGGGCGCCCGACGCAGAGCCCCTTTGGAGCGCCGTATGGATCTAAAGCAGCATATCCGGGGGATTCCCGATTTCCCCAAGCCCGGAATCCTTTTCTATGACATCTCGACGCTGCTGGCGCATGCCGGCGCCTGGCAGGCGACGGTCGAACGACTCGACGCGGCGCTGCGGCCGTATCAGCCGGAGCTGCTGATCGGCATCGAATCGCGCGGCTTCCTGGTGTCGGCGCCGCTCGCCTACAGCCTCGGCTGCGGCTTCACCATGGTGCGCAAGAAGGGCAAGCTGCCGGGAACGACGATTCCCTTCACCTACGACCTCGAATACGGCAGCGACACGATCGAGATCCAGGCGGATGCCATCAAACCGGGTCAGCGGGTGATCGTGCTCGACGATCTGTTGGCGACCGGCGGGACGCTCAACGCGGCCATCCGCCTCTGCCGGATGGTCGGCGGCGAGGTGCTTGCCGCGGCCTGCATCATCGAGCTGTCCTTCCTCAACGGTCGCGGCCGAATCGACGTCCCCTTCACCTCGGTGGTGAGCTACGACGCCTGAAGGCGATCGCGATCCGAGCTAGCGCTCGCTCTCGCGCGCCCGCATCAGCCGTCCCGCGCCCGTCACCAGCACCGCCACGGCGACGAGGAAGAGCGTCGCGAGCGCGTTGATCTGCGGGCTGACGCCGAGGCGGATGCTGGAGAAGATCACCATGGGCAGGGTCGTCGAGGACGGGCCCGAGGTGAAGCTGGCGATGACAAGATCGTCCAGCGACAGGGTGAAGGCGAGCAGCCAGCCCGCCGCCAGCGCCGGCGCGATGAGCGGCAAGGTGATGACCAGGAAGACCTTGAAAGGGCGCGCACCGAGGTCGAGCGCGGCCTCTTCGAGCGAGCGGTCGAAAGCGGCGAGCCGCGCCTCGACCACGACGGCGACATAGGCGGTGCCGAGGGTGATGTGCGCGGCGGCGATGGTGAGGATGCCGCGCCCGCGTGGCCAGCCCAGCGTCTGCTCCAGCGCGACGAAGAGCAGCAGGAGAGAGAGCCCGGTGATGACCTCGGGCATGACCAGCGGGGCGGTGACGAGCGTGCCGAACAGCGCCCGGCCGCGGAAGCGCCGGTAGCGCTGCAGCGCGTAGCCCGCCATCGTGCCGAGCAGCAGCGCCCCGCTGGCGGCGGTGACGGCGATCTCCAGGCTGATCAACGCCGCCTGCTGGATCGCCTCATTGTGCATGAGCTCGACATACCAATGCGTCGAGAACCCGGCCCAGACCGTCACCAGCCGCGAGGCGTTGAAGGAATAGACGACGAGCGATGCGATGGGGCCGTAGAGGAAGGCGTAGCCCACCGCCAGCATGACCCAGAGAAAGGGGGAAAGCCGGTGGGTCACGCCGTCTCCCCCTGCAGCAGGCGGCGGATGAAGCCCATCGGCAGCAACAGCAGCACCAGCATGGCGACGGCGACGGCGCTGGCCATCGGCCAGTCGTGATTGGCGAAGAACTCGTCCCACAGCACCTTGCCGATCATCAGCGTGTCGGGGCCGCCGAGCAGAGACGGGATGACGAACTCACCCACCGCCGGGATGAAGACAAGCAGCGCGCCGGCGGCGATACCCGGCATGGACAGCGGCAAGGTCACCCGGAGAAAGGCCTGCCAGGGCCGACAGCCGAGATCGGCAGCGGCCTCGAGCAGCGCCGGGTCGAGCTTCTCGAGTTGAGCGTAGAGCGGCAGCACCATGAACGGGAGGTAGGAGTAGACGATGCCGACATAAACGGCGAAGGCGTTGTTGAGGAGGAGCAGCGGCTGGTGGATGACCCCGAGGGTGAGGAGCGCGTTGTTGATCAGCCCGTTCTCCTTCAGCAGGCCGATCCAGGCGTAGACGCGGATGAGAAAGCTGGTCCAGAACGGCAGGATCACCAGCAGCAGCAACAGGCTGCGGAAGCGCCGCGGCGCCCGCACGATGCCATAGGCGAGCGGATATCCGAGCAGCAGACAGAAGACCGTCGAGATGCCGGCGAATTTGATGGCGTTGAGATAGGCGACGACATAGAGGTCGTCGGTGACAAGGCGGTGATAGCTTTCGCCGCTGAGGTCGAGCCGCCAGCTCCCGCCGGAGGCATCGATCAGCGCCGAATAGGGCGGAATGCCGATCACCGATTCGGCGACGCTGATCTTGAGCGAGATCAGGAACGGCACCAGAAAGAACAGCACCAGCCAGGCGTAAGGCAACGCCAGAACGGCGCGCCGGCGCAGCGCGGCACTCATGGCAAGACGACGGCCGCCGCCGGCGCGAAGGCCAGCGCCACCGCCTGTCCCGTCGCGTAGCCCGCCGTCCGCCGCCCGGTGTTGGGCAAGGTCACCCGCAGCAGCTTGCCGCCGGCGAGCTCGATCTCGTAGGTCGAGGCTTCGCCGCGATAGGCGGCGCCGCGTACCCGTCCGGCGAGCCGGTTGGGCGCCATGGAGTCCGGCGCCAAGGTGATTTTCTCCGGCCGCACCGCGATGGCGACCTCGCTGCCGGTGGGAAGCGGCGCGTGTTCGACCACGAGCGTGGCGCCGGCCTCGGCGCTGTCGACATGGAGGAAGCCCGCCGCGGCGCCGGCGACGCGTCCGGCGAAGAGATTGACGGCGCCGATGAAGTCGGCGACGAAACGGCTTGCCGGCTCTTCATAGATCTGCTGCGGCGTGCCGAGCTGGACGATGCGCCCGCCCGACATGACGGCGATGCGGGACGCCATGCTCATCGCCTCTTCCTGATCATGCGTCACCATCAGGAAAGTAACGCCGACGCGCTGCTGGATGCGCACGAGCTCGAAGCGCGTCTCCTCGCGCAGCTTGCGGTCGAGCGCCGCCAACGGCTCGTCGAGAAGGACGAGCTTCGGCTCCTGTGCCAGCGCGCGCGCCAGGGCAACGCGCTGCCGTTCGCCGCCGGAGAGCTGATGCGGCTTGCGCCGCGCGAGCGGTCCGAGCTTGACGAGATCGAGCATGGCGGCGACGCGCGCCGCGATCTCCGCTTTGGACAGGCCGTCCTGCCGCAGCCCGAACCCCACATTCTCCGCCGCCGTCATATGCGGGAAGAGCGCATAGGATTGGAACATCATGTTGACCGGGCGGCGATAGGGCGGGACGCCGGCCATGTCGACGCCGTCGATGAGGATACGTCCCGCATCCGGCGTCTCGAAACCGGCGAGCAGGCGCAACAGCGTGGTCTTGCCGCAGCCGGAGGGTCCGAGCAGCGCGAAGAACTCGCCCGCGACGATGTCGAGCGAGACGCCGTCGACCGCCGCCGCGGCGCCCGGCGCGAAGCGCTTCACCACCCCTTCGATGCGCAGATAGGAGGCCGCGTTCGCCGGCCTCTCCGGCTCGGGCGAGATCACGTGCCGGTCTTGACCTTGGTCCAGGCGCGGGTGCGCAATCGGTCGAATTGCGGCGTCGCCAGCTTGTCGAAGAACAAGCGCTTGCGCACGTCCGGCGGCGGGTAGATGCCAGGATTGTCGCGGATCTCCGCACGAACCAGGGGCGTCGCGCGGAGATTGGGATTGGCGTAGGCGACGGTGTTGCTGATCGCCGCGATGATCTCCGGCCGGAGGATGAAATCGATGAAGCGCAGCGCATTCTCCGGATGCGGCGCATCCTTGGGAATCGCCATGGTATCGACCCAGATCATCGCTCCTTCCTTCGGAATGGAATAGGCGACGGCGACGCCGTTCTTCGCCTCCGCGGCCCGGTTCTTCGCCTGGATCACATCGCCCGAATAGCCGAAGGCGACGCAGAGATCGCCATTGGCGAGATCGTTGATGTACTCTGACGAGTTGAACTTGCGAATGAAGGGCCGGATCGCCAGCACCGCCGCCGCGGCGCGATCGAGATCCGATGGCGTTTGGCTCATCGGCTCGGCGCCGAGAAAGGCCAGCGCCGCCGGGAAGATCTCCTGCGGCGTGTCGAGCAGCGAGATGCCGCACGATGCAAGCTTCTTGGCATTGGCCGGATCGAAGATGAGCTTCAAACTGTCGGTCGGCGCCTCGGAACCCAGCGCCGCCTTCACCTTCGCCGGATTGTAGCCGATGCCGGTGGTGCCCCAGAGATAGGGCACGCCATACTGGTTCCCGGGATCGGCGGCGGCGACGAAGCTCAGGATCTGGGGGTCGAGGTTGCCGTAATTGGCAAGCTTTGTCTTGTCGACTTTCTGCAGCGCTCCCGCCGCGATCTCGCGCGCCAGGAAAGGCATCGCCGAGGGGACGACGAGATCATAGCCCGACTCACCCGCCATCAGCTTGGTCTCGAGCGTCTCGTTGGCGTCGTAGACGTCGTAGTTGACCTTGATGCCGGTCTCCGCCTCAAAGCGCGAGACGGTGTCCGCGGCGATGTAGTCGGACCAGTTGTAGATGTTGAGGACCTTGTTCTCGGCGGCGCGCGCGGCCTCGGGCGCGGCCAAGCCGGCGAGGACGAGACAGAAGACGAGACGAGCTATCATACCACCGGTCCCCAGGTCGCGGCTGCGACGGCGCGCCATTCAAAGGGTCGGCCCCAGGACTTGTCAATCCGCGCCGCACGTGGCTGCCGCGATCAACGCCTGGCGGCGCTTCACTTCCCGAGTTCGGCGAGGTCGTGGAAGCGGCCGTAGTCGATAACCCGGCTGCCGTCCGCGCCGCGGCTGATGATGTCGGCGAAACGCCGGTTCCAAAAGATCTCGCTGGCGAAATAGGAGTAGCGCGCCTGCACGGTCTGCGAGACGGTGGCGTCGAGACCGACCAAGGCGACGACGATTTCGGCGCTTTGCGCGGCGAGCGTTTCCGTCGTCGCGCCATGGAGCGGGCTTTTCTCGTCGATCGGATGCATCACCATCCAGGTCAGCGAGAACATCGGCGTGCGCGCGCGCACCAGCGGCAGATCGTGGAAGCGCCGCATGGTCATTCCCTCGCCGGTGTCTTCGTCGCGCAGCAGCGCCACGCTCACCTGCGCTTCGAGAATCTGATTTTTGCGCCGCTGATTGGCGGCGCGGAACATCAGGGTCGGCACCCCGTTGTGGGGCGCGATGACGGCGACGTGGCTGAACAGGACCCGCGCCGTCGGCCGGGAGAAGCGGGCAAAGATGACGCCGGTGGCCAGTGCCAACCCGCTCATGCCGAGCAGCACTTCGAAGCAGACCAGCAGATTGGCGGTGAGCGATTGCGGATACATCTGGCCATAGCCGATCGTCGCCATGGTCTGGACGCTGAAGAAGAAGGCATCGGCAAAGACACCCGGCCGGGCGTTGCCGATGCCGTCGCCGGTGACCAGGTAGAGCAGGGCGAAAGCGACGTTGAAGGCGAAATAGAACACCGCGAGCACGCCGAAGAAGCCGCTCCACGGCATGGTCAGGAGACCAAAATAGAGGTCGAGATGGGGATCGGCCCGGCGCTGGATGCGCCGCCCGCGTGGATCGGGCCGCCCCGAGATGGAGAAGACGCGCGTCTGCCCGCGCTGTGCCTTGTCGCTCGCCCCGAGCCCCATCGCTCTCCTGCCCGCTCGAAACCCCGCCCCATGCCGGCATCCGCGGCATCCCGGCAATGCTAGCGAATTGCCGTTCCCGGCGCAGCGCCGCCGTGCCGCGCTCGCGACGGGCGAAAAAACCTGCCCGCGCCGGGGAATAAACCGCACCGATTGCCCGTATAACCCATCAAGGGGAGCGACAGGAGCTGGACATGGGTTACTTTCACTGCGAGCCGCCGCTCTCTCAAATGCTCGAGGATCCCCTGACCCAGGTCCTCATGGCGAGCGACGGCGTCGATCCCGGAAAATTGCGCAAACTTCTCAGCGACGCGCGACAGCGCATCGCCGAGGCCGAGCCGGAGATCGCCGGCAAGCCCCGGCGCTGAGCGCCGGCGCCTACTCCCCTACTCCGCCGCCTCCCGCGGCGTCACCCCCGGCTTTCGCCAGCGCAACACCGGCTTGCGCGCCGCCGCCGTCTCGTCGAGACGCCGGCGCGGGGTAAAGCGCGGAGCCGCGTGGAAGGAGGCGGCGCCACCCGCCTTGGCGCGCTCGGCCAGCCCCCGGACCACCTCGATGAAGCGATCGAGCGACGCCTTGCTCTCACTTTCCGTCGGCTCCATCAGCAGCGCGCCATGGACGACGAGCGGGAAATACATGGTCATGGGGTGGAAGCCCTCATCGACCAGCGCCTTGGCAAAATCGAGCGTGGTAACGCCGCCGCTGTCGCGCAGGAAGCGGTCGTCGAACAGCACCTCATGCATGCAAGGGCCGGGATAGGAGGCGGTGAGGAGGTCGCCCAGCCGTGCCAAGAGATAGTTGGCGTTCAGCACGGCGTCGCCCGAGAGCTGGCGCAGCCCGTCCGAACCATGGCTCACGATATAGGCGAGCGCCCGCACAAACATGCCCATCTGGCCGTGGAAGCCCTTGATCCGGCCGATTGCCTGCGCCGCCGGTCCCGCCGCCTGCTCGACGAGGCGGCAGCCCGCGCCGTCATGGACGAGCCAAGGGAGCGGCGCGAAAGGCGCCAGGCTCGCCGCGAGCACCACCGGCCCCGAGCCCGGGCCGCCGCCGCCATGCGGCGTCGAAAAGGTCTTGTGCAGGTTCAGATGCATGCAGTCGATGCCGAGATCGCCGGGCCGAACGCGGCCGACAAGCGCGTTGAAATTAGCGCCGTCGCAATAGAAGAAGGCGCCCGCGGCATGCACCGCCTCGGCGATGGCGAGGATCTCGTCCTCGAACAGCCCGCAGGTGTTGGGATTGGTGAGCATGATGGCCGCGACATCGGGCCCGAGCTTCGCCTTCAGCGCGGCGAGGTCGACACGGCCGCGCGCATTGGCCGGGATGGGATCGACGGCGTAGCCGCAAGCCGCCGCGGTCGCGGGATTGGTGCCGTGCGCCGATTCCGGCACGAGCACGCGCTGACGCCGCTCGCCGCGCGCCTCGATCGCGGCGCGGATGCACATCATGCCGCAGAGCTCGCCATGCGCGCCCGCCGCCGGGCTCATCGCCACCGCCGGCATCCCGGTGAGCTCTTTGAGCCAGCGCGCCAGGGTGTCGATGAGCTCGAGCGCGCCGGTCACCGTCGATTGTGGCTGCAGCGGATGGATATCGGCAAAACCCGGCAGCCGCGCCAGCTTCTCGTTGAGGCGCGGATTGTGCTTCATCGTGCAGGAGCCGAGCGGGTAGAGCCCCATATCGATGCCGTAGTTCTTCTGTGATGCCCGCATGTAGTGGCGCACCACCTGCGGCTCGCTGAGACCCGGCAGGCCGATCGGACCCTCTCGCCGCAGCGCGCCGAGGCGGTCCGCCGCTGGTGGCTCGGGCAAGTCCACGCCGCAGCGCCCCGGCTCGTCCTGCTCGAAAAGCAACGGGTCCTCGAGCCTCAGCCCGCGATTGCCGCTGATCGTCGCTTCCGCTGCGGCATCGCGCGCGAAGCCGCTGAGCGCCTTGCTCCATTCGCTCATTGCAGCACCGCGCCGAGACCCGCCGCGAGTGCGGCGATGTCTTCCTCGGTGGTGAGCTCGGTGGCGGCAAGGATCAGCAGATCGGCCAAATCCCGGCGCTCGGGCCAGAGGCGGCTCGCCGGCACGCCGGCAAGGAGGCCGCGCCCCGCGAGTGTCTCGACCACCGCCGCTGCCGGCCGCGGCAGGCGGATCGTCAATTCGTTGAAGAAGCGGTCGGTGAGCACCTTGACGCCCGGCAGCGCCGCCAGCCGATCGGCGAGAGCGACCGCGCGCGCATGGTTGAGCGCGGCGAGCCGGGTGAAGCCGGCTTCGCCAAGCAGCGCCAGATGGATGGTGAAGGCGAGCGCGCACAGGCCGGAATTGGTGCAGATGTTGCTCGTCGCTTTCTCGCGTCGAATATGCTGCTCGCGCGTCGAGAGCGTAAGCACGTAGCCGCGCCGTCCATCGGCATCGACGGTCTCGCCGACCAGCCGACCCGGCATCTGGCGCACGAATTTCTCGCGCGCGGCGAAGAGACCGAGATGCGGGCCGCCGAAGCTCGGCGCGTTGCCGAGCGACTGGCCCTCGGCGGCAACGATGTCGGCGCCCATCTCGCCCGGCGGCTTGACGAGGCCCAACGATACCGCCTCGGTGACGACCACGATGAGCAGCGCGCCGCCGCGGTGGCAGGCCTCGGCGAGCGCCGTGAGATCGCGGACATGGCCGAAGACGCCGGGATTTTGCACGACGACCGAGGCGGTCTCGCCGTCGACGAGCGCCGCGAGATCATCCTCGGCCGTGGGATTGGCCGGGCGCTCCACCACGGTGAAATCGCCGAAGCGCGCATAAGTCGCGGTGGTCTCGCGGTAATGCGGATGGAGATCGCCGGCGAGGATCGCCTTCTTCCGGCGCGTCAGCCGGTTGGCCATCATCACCGCTTCGGCGCAGGCGGTCGCGCCGTCATACATCGAGGCATTGGCGACATCCATCGCGGTGATGAGCGCCACCTGCGTCTGAAACTCGAACATCGACTGCAAAGTGCCTTGCGAGACCTCCGGCTGGTAGGGCGTGTAGGAGGTCAGGAACTCGCCGCGCTGAATCAGATGATCGACCGCCGCCGGTACGTGGTGACGATAGACACCGCAGCCGAGGAAGCTCGGCACCGAGGAAAGCGGCACGTTCTTCGCGGCGAGCCGCGTCAGCGCCCGCTCGACCTCGATCTCGCCCATGGCGCGCGGCAGATCGAGCGGTCGCTCGAGCCAGACCGAGCGCGGTACGTCGCGAAACAGCGCCTCGACCGTGTCGGCGCCGATGGCGCCGAGCATCGCGCGGCGGTCGTTGTCGGTGAGCGGAAGATAGCGCATCAGTGCAGGCCCTCGACGAATGCGTTATAGGCGGCTTCGTCCATCAGCCCGTCGAGCTGCTTCGCATCGCCGATGCGCAGCTTCAGGAACCAACCTTCGCCCATGGGATCGGCGTTGACCTTGCCGGGCTCGCCCGACAGAGCGTCATTGACCGCAAGCACCTCACCCGAGATCGGCGCATAGACCTCGCTTGCGGCCTTCACCGATTCGACGACCGCCGCCTCCTTGCCTTGCTCGACGCGGCGGCCGAGCTCCGGCAGCTCGACGTAGACGACGTCGCCGAGCTGCGTCTGGGCGTAATCGGTGATGCCGACCGTTGCGACGTCGCCTTCGACGCGAATCCATTCGTGATCCTTGGTGTATTTGACGGTGGCCATGGCGTCCTCGTCGTCTCTGGTTGCGCGCGGGCTCAGCCGCGGTGATAGCGATGGGGAACGAAGGGCAGCGGCTCGATTCGCGCCGGGCGGGGCGTGCCGCGCACCACGAGCTTCAGCGGCGTGCCGAGCGCGGCATGCGACGCCGCGACATAGCCCATGGCGATCGGCCCATCGGCCGAAGGGCCGAAGCCGCCGCTGGTAATGCGCCCCAAGGGCGCGCCGTCGAGCGCAATGACCGGCGTTGCTTCACGCGCCGGCGCCCGGCCTTCCGGGCGGATGCCGACGCGCTTCCTCGCCGCGCCCGCAGCGAGCTCGCGCAGGATG
>Ga0335081_10006823_pt1 | contig 18206 bp, 15 predicted proteins | sample Lox_Sample_35_FD_206713 | JGI IMG/M metagenome (GOLD analysis project Ga0335081, IMG submission 206713) | Soil microbial communities from Loxahatchee National Wildlife Refuge, Florida, United States - Lox_Sample_3.5 | ecosystem: Environmental > Terrestrial > Soil > Wetlands | place: USA... | reverse complement strand
GTAAGGCGGGTCCGTTTGTTGTGCGGAAAGCCAGCAATGCAGACATCATGGGGCCTGACCGGCTCCGGACGTTCGAGGGGGTCGAGCCAATGGGGCGCGGCCGAGCCAAGGCCAAGCAGGTGAAGGTTGCCCGCCAGCTGAAGTACAACAGCGGCGGCACGGACCTTGACCGGCTGCGTGCGGAGCTGGGCGTGGGAGCGGATCAGCACGACCGGGCATACGACCCGGTCGGCGCGGACCGCGACGACGAAGACGACGCCGAGGATGACGAAGAAGACGACGACGATTGGTCGGCTTCTTCCTGACCCGGCACCGCCCGGCTGCCCGCACTGACCCGCAGCGCGCTTACGCGCGGTAGGCTGCGGCGCGGATCCCCACGGCCGCCTGCGCCCGCCGCAGTCAGCTTGCGGCCGGGTGCGCGCCGGTCAGCCGGGCCTCGCCGGTGCCCGGGACCACCTCGCCGAGGACCCACGCCGTCACGCCGCGCGAGGCCAGCAGGCCCAGTGCCGCATCCGTCCCGCCCCGGGCGACCACGGCGGTCATCCCCACGCCCATGTTGAAGACCCGCTCCATCTCGGCGTCCGGTACCGCGCCGGCCTGCGCCAGCAGGCCGAAGATCGCGGGCGGCTGCCAGGTGCTCCGGTCCAGCACCGCATCGGCCGCGGCAGGCAGGACCCGCGCCAGGTTGCCCGCCAGCCCGCCGCCGGTGATGTGAGCGTAGGCGTGCACCTCGCCGTGCGCGGCGAGCGCCAGGCAGTCACGGGCGTAGATGCGCGACGGGACCAGCAGCTCCTCCCCCAGGGTGCGCCCGAGTTCCGGCATGTGCTGCTCCAGGCCCAGCCGGGCCTGCCGGCAGATCTCCCGGACCAGCGAGAACCCGTTGGCGTGCAGTCCGGAGGAGGCCAGCGCGAGCACGGTGTCACCCGGCCGCACCCGGCTCGCGCCGAGGATCCCGTCCGCCTCCACGGCGCCGGTCGCCGCGCCCGCCAGATCGAAGTCGTCCGCCCCCAGATGCCCCGGATGCTCAGCGGTCTCACCGCCGAGCAGGGCACAGCCCGCCTCGGCGCAGCCGCGCGCGACCCCGGAAACGATCGCGGCGACCCGCTGCGGCCGGACAGCACCGCAGACCACGTAGTCGGTCATGAACAGCGGCTCGGCCCCGCACGCGGCCAGGTCGTCCGCGACCATGGCGACCAGGTCCAGCCCCACCGTGTCGTAGACGCCGAGCCGGCTTGCGATCACGACCTTGGTGCCGACGCCGTCCGTGGAGGTCGCCAAGACGGGATGCCGGTAGGCCGCGAGCCGGGCCGCGTCGAAGAGCCCCGCGAACCCGCCAATGCCCCCGATGACCTCCGGCCGGGCGGTGCTCGCCACCGCGGACCGCATCAGGTCCACGGCCCGGTCACCGGCTCCGATGCGCACGCCCGCCGCGGCGTAGCTGAGGGGGCCGGCCGCCGCGCGGTCGCCCGGGTCCGGGCGGCCGGCGGGCGCGCCGCCCGGCTCCCGCCCGGCGGCGTCCGCGGCGCCGGGCCGGGTGGTCACGACGTAACCTCCTCAAGCGCGCCAATGGCCGGTTCGCGGAGGTATTTTCCGCGTTCGGCGTCCGCGACGTGCACCGGGTAGATCCCGTCGAAGCAGGCCCGGCACAGCCGGCCCGCCGGGATCGTCGTCGCCGCGATGAGGCCGTCCAGTGAGACGTAGCCGAGCGAGTCGGCCCCGATCGAGGCGCAGATCTCGGCCACCGATTCGTGACCGGCGATCAGCTCGGCGCGGGTCGCGAAGTCGATCCCATAAAAACACGGCCAGCTCACCGGCGGGCTGGAAATCCGCACGTGCACCTCGGCCGCACCTGCCTCGCGGAGCATGGCCACGATCGCGCGCTGGGTGTTGCCGCGGACGATCGAATCGTCCACCACGACGAGCCGCCGCCCCGCCACCGCGCCGGTCAGCGGGTTCAGCTTGAGCCGGATGCCCCGCTGGCGGATGGTCTGGCTTGGCTGGATGAAGGTCCGGCCCACGTAGGAATTCTTGACCAGCCCCTGCCCGTAGGGGATCCCGCTGGCCTCGGCGTAGCCGATGGCGGCCGGCGTGCCCGACTCGGGGACCGGGATCACCAGATCGGCGTCGGCCGGATGCTCCCCGGCCAGCCTGCGGCCGACCTCCACGCGGGTGGCCTGCACGTTCCGGCCCGCGATCGCGGTGTCCGGGCGCGCCAGGTACACGTACTCGAACAGGCAGCCCCGGGGCGCGGCGGGCGCGAACGTGCGGGAGCGCAGGCCGCGCTCGTCGATAATGATCAGCTCGCCCGGCTCGACCTCGCGCACGAAACTGGCGCCGATGATATCCAGTGCAGGCGTCTCGCTGGCCACCGCCCAGCCGTTCGCGAGCCGGCCCAGCACCAGCGGCCGGAAGCCCTGCGGGTCCCGCGCGGCGTACAGCGTCCGCTCGGTCATGAACACCAGCGAGTACGCGCCCCGCACCAGCGGCAGCGTGGCCAGGGCCATCTCCTGGATGCCGTCCCGGGAGGCCGGGGGCGCCCACGGGCGGGCGAACAGCGCGGTCAGCACGTCCGTATCGGACGTCGCTGCGGGCAGCCGGTGCCCCGGCGCAGCATCGGCGTCCAGCAGCCGCGCCAGCTCGCGGGTGTTGATCAGGTTGCCGTTGTGCCCGAGCGCGATGCCCCCGTCGCGGGTGGAGCGGAACGTCGGCTGGGCGTTCTCCCACACCGAGGAGCCCGACGTGGAGTAGCGGCAGTGGCCGACGGCGATGTACCCGCGCAGCGTGTTGAGCGCGGCCTCGTCGAAGACCTGCGCCACCAGGCCCATGTCCTTGTAGACCACGGTACGGACACCGTCGCTGACCGCGATGCCGGCCGACTCCTGGCCCCGGTGCTGGAGCGCGTACAGGCCGTAGTAGGCCAGCTTGGCGACGTCCTCGCCGGGCGCCCATACGCCAAATACGCCGCAGGCGTCTCGTGGCGGCCGGTCGGCGGGATCCAGGTCAGCCGTCAGGCAGCCGTCGGGCTTTGGCACGCTCCCAGTCTAGTGAGCGGATGGGGCACCGGCGCCGCCACTCGCCGCAACCGGCAGGTACGGCGCGAGGTCAGCGCGCGCGCCGCTGGCCTGGACGCCCCCGCTGGCGACCGCCTCGGCCCAGCCGAGCCGGCCGGTCGCCAGCCGGAACCAGGTGACCGGGTCGGTTTCCACCACGTTGGGCGGCGTGCCCCGGGTGTGCCGCGGGCCCGGCACGCACTGCACCGCGGCCACCGGGGGAACGCGCACCTCCACGGCCTTGCCGGGGACAGCCGCGGCGAGCAGGCCGAGCAGGTACCGGGCCGCGGCGCGGAGCGCGTCCGGGGGTGGCGGGTCGCCGGCGTCGAGCGCTCGGGTCACGTCGGCCACGCTCGCCGCGCCGCGTGGATCGGGGCCGCGGGAACGCCGCGCCGCCGGGGAACGGCGGGCACGCTCGGCGGGCACGGCCGCGGTCAGCCGAAGATGGCGGGGAGGGCGCCGCGGTGCACGCCGGCCAGTTCCGCCAGCGAGATGATGAACGCGTCCTCGACCTCGAGCCGGTCACCGCCGACGGTGCCGATGACCGCGGCGGGGACCGCGTGCGCCGCGCAGATCGCGGTGAACTCCGCCTCCGCGCCGGGCCGGACGGCCACCAGGGCCCGCGCCGGCGACTCGCTGAACAGGAACGTGAACGCGTCCCCGGGCAGCGTCACCCGGCAGCCGCGCCCGCCTCGCAGGCACGACTCGGCCAGCGCGACCGCGAGGCCGCCGTCGGACAGGTCGTGCGCCGCCACGGCCGTCCCCGAGGCGGCTGCATCGGCGAGCACCCGGGCCAGGTTCCGCTCGGCGGCGACATCGGCCCGGGGTGGCCGCCCGCCCAGGTGCCCGTGCACCACCTGGGCCCAGGCCGATCCGCCGAACTCGGCCTCGGTGCGGCCGAGCAGGACGATCCGGGCCCCGTCCGCGGCGAAGCCGATGGACAGCCGCTGGCGCACGTCGGGGTGCACGCCGAGCACGCCGATCACCGGGGTGGGCTGGATCGCGGACTCACCGGTCTGGTTGTAGAAGCTGACGTTGCCGCCAGTGACCGGGACCCCGAGCTCCGCGCAGCCGTCCGCCAGCCCGCGGACCGCCTCCGCGAACTGCCACATCACCGCGGGATCCTCCGGTGATCCGAAGTTCATGCAGTTGGTCACGGCGAGCGGGCGGGCGCCGGTCGCCGCCACGTTGCGGTAGGCCTCGCACAGGGCCAGCTGCGCGCCCGCGTACGGGTCCAGCAGCGCGTAGCGGCCGTTGCCGTCGGTGGCCAGCGCGACCCCGAGCCCGGTGTCCTCGTCCACCCGGATCAAGCCGCCGTCCTCGGGCATGGCCAGCACGGTGTCACCCCGCACGTAGCGGTCGTACTGCTCGGTGACCCAGGTCTTGTCGGCCAGACCGGGCGACCCGAGCAGGGACAGCAGCGCAGACCGCAGCCCGCTGGCGCCGGACGGGCGCGGCAGCGCGCCGGGGTCGTCACCGGCCAGCTTGTCCTGCCAGGCGGGCCGGGCCAGCGGGCGGGAGTACACCGGTCCGTCGTCGGCGGCGGTGCCGGGCGGGATGTCCACCACGGTCTCGCCGTGCCAGGTCATCTCGAGCCTGCCCGTGCCGGTCACCTCGCCGATGACCGTGGCCGGTACCCCCCACCTCACGCAGATGCCGAGGACATCGGGGACGGCGGCCGGCTCGACGACCGCCATCATGCGTTCCTGCGACTCGCTCATCAGGATTTCCGGCGGGCCGAGCGCGGGGTCGCGCAGCGGGACGGCGTCCAGGCGGACCCGCATGCCGCCGGTGCCCGCCGCGGCCAGCTCGGTGGTCGCGCACGCGACCCCGGCCGCGCCGAGATCCTGGATGCCGGTGACCAGGCCGCCGCGGTACAGTTCGAGGCAGCATTCGATCAGCAGTTTCTCCAGGAACGGGTCGCCTACCTGAACGCTGGGCCGCTTGGCCGCGTGGCCGCCGCCGGCCTCCCCGAACGTCGCGCTGGCCAGGACCGACGCGCCGCCGATGCCGTCCGGCCCGGTCCGCGAGCCGAGCAGGATGACCTGGCTGCCGGGGCCGTTCGCGGCGGCGGCCTTGAGGTCACCATGCCGCATGACCCCGACGCACAGCGCGTTGACGAGCGGGTTTCCCGCGTAGCAGGCGTCGAAGGCCAGCTCGCCGCCGATATTCGGCAGGCCCAGGCAGTTGCCGTAGAAGGAGATCCCGCTCACGACCCCGGACAGCACCCGGCGGGTGTCGGCCGCGCCGGCCGGCCCGAACCGCAGCGAGTCCATCACCGCCACCGGCCGGGCGCCCATGGCCAGGATGTCGCGGACGATGCCCCCCACCCCGGTCGCCGCGCCCTGGTGCGGCTCGACGTACGAGGGGTGGTTATGCGATTCGATCTTGAAGGTGACCGCGTAGCCACCGCCGATGTCCACCACGCCGGCGTTGGCCCCGATGCCGGCGAGCAGCGCGTCGCTGCGCGGCGCCTTGGCGGCGAACTGCCGCAGGTGCACCTTGGACGACTTGTAGGAGCAGTGCTCGCTCCACATCACCGAATACAGCGCCAGCTCCGCGTCGGTGGGCCGCCGCCCGAGCAGCCCGCGGATCCGCTGGTACTCCGGCGCGGTCAGGCCGAGCTCGCTGAACGGCTGGGGCTGGCCGGGGGTGGCGGCGGCCCGGGCCACGGTGTCCTGGCCGGTCACCGCGCACCTGCCGTCACCGCGGAGACCACGGAGGAAAAGAAGCCCAGCCCGTCGCTGCCCGGCCCGGTCAGGTCGCTGATGGCGTATTCGGGGTGCGGCATCAGGCCCGCCACGTTGCCCGCCGCACTGGCGACGCCGGCGATGCCGCCGGCGGAGCCGTTGGGGTTGTCCAGGTAGCGGGCGATGACCTGGCCACCGGACTCCAGCGCCGCGAGGGTCGCGGCGTCCGCCGCGTAGGCACCCTCGCCGCTCTTCAGCGGCACGGTGATCTCCTGGCCCGGGGTGTAGGCCCGGGTCCACGGCGTGCGGTCGGTCACCACCGTCAGCCGCACGTCGCGGCTGATGAAGTGCAGGCCCGCGTTGCGGGTCAGCGCGCCGGGCAGCAGGTGCGCCTCGCACAGGATCTGGAAGCCGTTGCAGATGCCGAGCACCGGCAGGCCCGCCCGCGCGGCTGCGGTGAGCCCGCTCATCACCGGGGAAAACCGGGCGATGGCGCCGCAGCGCAGGTAGTCACCGTAGGAGAAACCGCCGGGGAGGATGACGGCGTCCACGGCGCGCAGGTCACGCTGGCCGTGCCAGAGCATGACGGGCTCGCCGCCGGCCCGGCGGACCGCGCGGGCCGCCTCGCCCTCATCAAGCGAGCCGGGGAAGGTGATGACGCCGACGCGCGCGGTCATGCGGCACCGCGCAAGCTGTGCAGGGACACGCCCGAAGATTACCGGCTGAGCTGGGCCGGCTGACCGCGTTCCGGCCCCGTTCCGTTCTGGTTCCGGCCGCTGGCGGGTCAGCTGGCGGCGCGGGCCTGGCTCAGCCCGATATCGCCAGGCCAGTCGATCCGCTTGCGCATGGTCACCACGGTGCCACGGCCCGGCCGGCTGCTCAGCGTCACATCGTCGACGCAGGCCCGGATGATGTCCAGGCCGCGGCCCGACTCGGGCAGGCTGGCGATGCTGGCCGTGCGGCCGGGGCACGGCGCGTCGCCGCGGCCCGGCACGGGGGCGCTGGCCGGGCCGCTGCGCCATGCCGCCCGGCGGGGCGCGGGCGGGTACGCGCCCCGCCCGGCGCGGCGCGTGCCGCCCGGCATCATGAGTCCGCAGGACGGCCGCGATGGGCGGCGTCCGCCGGAGACGGCGGTACGACGCAGGGTGTCCGCCGTGATCCCGGCGCCCGCGGGGTTCCAGTCTTCAGCGACCTTCACCTCGCACCGGTTCGCGCCGATGGTGAGGATCACCGCGTATCCGGTAGCGTGCGGCGCGCCGTGCCTGAGCACGTTGGAGCACGCTTCTGTCGCGGCGAGCAGGATGTCCGAAATGCTGTCATCGCCAACGCCGACGGTATGCAGGATGTCACCGAGCACACGCCTGGTAATGGGAACGCTGAGCGCCTCACGCTGGAAAGCCAGACAGAATTTCACACTGTCAAGCTTCCCACCCGGGCTGTGCATAACCGCGAAATGAGCGTGTTACGCGCCACTGTCATTTGTTCCCCCGGCGCGAACCGCCCCGGTCCCGCCCCCGTCCCGGCCCGGCAAGACCCGGCTCCGCCCTGGCCGGAGCCGGTTGGTGCGCGGGCCGGGCGCCGTCGCGGCTCAGCCGGCGTGCAGCGTGAAGTCCTCGATCACCGGGTTCGCGAGCAGATCCGAGGCCAGCTTGGCGATCGCTTCGAGAGCCGGCTCGCCGGCCGGGCCGCCGATTTCGACCACGAACCGCTTGCCCTGGCGGACGCTGACCACGTTCCCGTACCCGAGACGATGCGCCGATTCCGCGATGGCGTCCCCCTGCGGATCGTGAATTTCGGGCTTGAGCATGACGTCGATAAAGACACGGGCCACGTATCCTCCCAGGGCTGGCGGGGCACATATGCTCACATGCATCTGCGCAGGGCCGCAGCGTACGCGATGAGACCCACGCCCGCCCGCGGTCCGCACCCGGCAGAGGGACAACTACACAGCGCTCCCGCATGGAAGGCCGTCCCCACGACGGGACGGCGGCGCACCCGCCCGGCCGGTTCTGGCGATCCCATACCGGCCCCGAGGATAAAGGAGGGGCACGTGTCCGTCGACACCGGCGGTTCGCCCGCCGCACGTGAGGTCATGCCCCCATCAGGCCCCGAAACCCCAACACGCCCCATAACGCCATCAGGCCCCGCCAACCCCGGCAGCCCAGGCCCGGCGAGCGCCGGGACTGCGGCGCCGCCGCTGGCCTCCGCGCCGGCCGCGGCGGCCGGCCTGCCCCCTGAGGCAGGCACGCCGGAGGAACTGATTCAGCTGCTCACTCCCGAGGGGCAGCGAGTGGATCATCCGGATTACCCGCTCGACATCCCGGCCGATGAGCTGCGCGGGCTGTACCGTGACCTGGTCCTCGTCCGGCGGCTGGACACCGAGGCGATCGCGCTGCAGCGGCAGGGCGAGCTCGGTATCTGGGCCTCCCTGCTCGGCCAGGAGGCGGCCCAGATCGGATCCGGGCGGGCCCTCCAGCCGCAGGACATGGCGTTCCCCACCTACCGGGAGCACGGCGTGGCCTGGTGCCGCGGCGTCGATCCGCTCAAGCTGCTGGAACTGTTCCGCGGCGTGAGCCACGGCGGCTGGGACCCGGACGAGCACAAATTCCACCTGTACACGATCGTGATCGGCAACCAGACGCTGCACGCGGCCGGCTACGCGATGGGGATCCAGCGGGACGGGGCCACCGGCGACGGCGGCGAGGCGGTCATCGCCTACTTCGGTGACGGCGCCACCAGCCAGGGCGATGTCAACGAGTCGTTCATCTGGGCGTCGGTGTTCAACGCGCCGGTGGTGTTCTTCTGCCAGAACAACCAGTGGGCCATCTCCGAGCCGCTGGAGCGGCAGAGCCGGATCCCGCTGTACCAGCGGGCTCGCGGCTTCGGCTTCCCCGGCCTGCGCGTGGACGGCAACGACGTGCTCGCCTGCCTCGCGGTCACCCGGGCGGCGCTGCGGGCGGCGCGCGAGGGCCAGGGGCCCACGATGATCGAGGCGTTCACCTACCGGATGGGCGCGCACACGACCACCGACGACCCGACCCGGTACCGGCTGGCCAGCGATCTGGAGGCGTGGAAACTGCGGGACCCGATCGAGCGGGTCAAGGCGTATCTGGTGCGCAGCGGCGCCGCGGGCACCGGCTTCTTCGACGAGGTCGACGCCGAGGCGGACCGGCTGGGCGGCTGGCTGCGGGAGGCCTGCCGCGCGATGCCGGACCCGTCGCCGCTGTCCGCCTTCGAGCACGTCTACGCGGGGCCGCATCCGGTCATCGACGCCGAGCGGGAGGCCTACGCGGCCTACCTCGATTCGTTCGACGACTCCGGCCCGGGCGGACCCGGCGGACCCGGCCCGGCCGAGGCGGCCAGCGTGCCCAGCGCGGCGCAGGCCCGCGGGACCGGCGGCTTCGAGCGCACCGGGGAGGCCCAATGACCACGGTGACCCTGGCCCGGGCGCTGAATGAGGGACTCCGCCGGGCCCTGGAGGACGATCCCAAGGTCCTGATCATGGGCGAGGACGTCGGGAAACTCGGCGGCGTCTTCCGGATCACCGACGGGCTGCAGAAGGACTTCGGCGAGAGCCGGGTGGTGGACACGCCGCTGGCCGAATCGGGCATCGTCGGCACCGCGATCGGGCTCGCCCTGCGCGGCTACCGGCCGGTGTGCGAGATCCAGTTCGATGGCTTCGTCTACCCGGCGTTCAACCAGATCGTCAGCCAGCTCGCGAAGATGCGGTACCGCTCGCGCGGGCACGTGACCTTGCCGGTCGTCATCCGGATCCCGTTCGGCGGCGGCATCGGCGCGGTCGAGCACCACAGCGAATCACCCGAGGCGCTCTTCGCGCACACGGCCGGGCTGCGCGTGGTGGCGTGCTCGGGCGGCGCGGACGCGTTCACCATGATCCAGCAGGCGATCCGCAGCGACGACCCGGTGATCTTCTTCGAGCCGAAACGGCGCTACTGGGAAAAGGCGGACATTGACACCTCGGTGAGCCCGGCGGACGCGCTGCCGCTGGACGTCGCGCGCACGGTGGCGGCGGGAAGCGACCTGACGCTGCTCGCCTACGGCCCGATGGTCAAGGTGGGCCTGGGCGCCGCGGCCGCCGCCCGCGAGGAGGGCCGCAGCATCGAGGTGATCGACCTGCGGTCACTGTCCCCGCTGGACATGACCACGATCGCCGCCTCGGTCCGCCGGACCGGGCGGTGCGTGGTGGCCCACGAGGCCCCCACCTCCAGCGGCCTGGGCGCCGAGATCGCCGCGCGCGTCACCGAGGAGTGCTTCTACGCTCTGGAGGCGCCGGTGCTGCGCGTCGGCGGTTTTCCCACGCCGTACCCGCCGTCCCGGCTTGAGGAGCACTACCTGCCCGATCTGGACCGGGTGCTGGATGCCGTCGACCGGGCCTTCGGGTACTGAGGGGCACATGATGAGCGAGCGCAGGCAGTTCAGGCTCCCCGACGTCGGCGAGGGGCTGACCGAGGCCGACATCGTGAAGTGGCACGTCCAGCCCGGCGAGCAGGTCACCGTCAACCAGGTGATCGTGGAGATCGAGACGGCCAAGGCCGTCGTCGAGCTGCCGTGCCCGTTCGACGGCGTGGTGGCTCAGCTGCTGGCCGAAGAGGGCCAGACCGTCGACGTCGGCACGCCGATCATCGCGGTCGACGTGGCCGGCGCCCCGGCGGCCGGGCCGGCCGCCAGCGGCGCGCCGGTCACGGTGGCCCCGCCGGGATCCGGACGGGATCACGCAGGCAGCGCGCCCGCCGAAGAGAGGCAGGCGGTGCTCGTCGGCTACGGTGTCAAGGCCGGTGCCACCGCCCGCCGCCCGCGCAAGACCACGGTCGCGTCCATCGCGGCCCCCCCAGCCCCAGCGCCCGCAGCCGCAACGCCAGTCAAAACAGACCGGGCGGCCACGGCCGTGCCGGCCCATGATGGCGGCGGCCGGGCGCTGGCCAAACCCCCCGTCCGCAAGCTGGCCCGCGACCTCGGCGTGGACCTGAGCCAGCTCAGCGGGACCGGGCCGCAGAGTTCGATTACCCGGGACGACATTCAGCACGCGGTGCGGGCCCGCACCGCGTCCGCTGCGGCGGAAAACGGGACCATCGGGCTCGCCGCGCAGCCGGCCACCGCCCCGGCGCCGGCCCGGGCCGGGCTGCCGCGCGAGGAGCGCATCCCGGTGCGCGGCGTCCGCAAGCGCACCGCCGAGGCCGTCGTGGCCAGCGCCTTCACCGCCCCGCACGTCACCGAGTTCCTGGACGTCGACGTCACCGCGACGATGGAGGCGCTGCCGCGGGTTCGCGACCTGCCCGAGTTCGGCGGCCTGCGGGTCTCCCCGCTGCTGTTCGTGGCGCGGGCGCTGCTGGTAGCGGTGGCCCGGCATCCTATGGTCAATTCGGTCTGGGACGCGCAGCGCCAGGAGATCGTCGTCCGGAATTACGTGAACCTCGGGTTCGCGGCCGCGACGGAGCGCGGGCTGATCGTCCCCAACATCAAGGACGCCCACACGCTGGGCATGCCCGGCCTGGCGCGCGCCCTCGCCGATCTGACGGCCACCGCCCGCGACGGCCGTTGCACGCCGTCCGACCTGACCGGAGGTACGATTACGATCACCAATGTGGGAGTGTTCGGAGTGGATGCTGGCACGCCGATCCTTACACCGGGCGAGGCGGCCATCGCGGCGTTCGGCCGGATCCGGGACGCGGCGTGGGTACACCACGGCGAGCTGGCCGTACGCAAGGTAACCACGCTGTCCCTGTCGTTTGATCACCGGATCGTGGACGGTGAACTAGGCTCGGCGGTGCTCCGTGAGATCGGGCAGATGCTCGAAGATCCCGTCCGTATGCTCGCCTGGGCCTGAACGCGCGACCGGCGGGAGACGTGAGGAGACCCCATGCCTGACAGCCAGCCCGGTGGCATGCTGACCGGCGACGACCTCGCCCCCGGGATGCGGCGCAGCCGCAACGGGCTCTCGCTGGCCAAGGCCGTCCGCGCGCTCGTGTTCATGGGCGGCTTCCTCGGGCTGCTGTGGGTCATCCAGGTCGCCAACTGGGCGGACAGCTACCGGTTCGATATGAGCTTCGGCATCGTCGCCCGCAGCGAGGCCCACCTGGCCGACATCTTCACCGCCCCGTTCCTGCATTTCTCCTGGGCACACCTGGAGGGGAACTCGGTCCCGCTGTTCATCCTGGGGTTCCTGGCCGCTTACCGCGGCATCGCCAGGTTCATCGCGGTCACGGTGATCACCGTGGTCACCAGCGGCCTGGCGGTCTGGCTGTTCCAGGCCGGCAACGAACTCACAGTCGGCGCGAGCGGGCTCATCTTCGGGTATTTCGGCTACGTCCTGGTGCGCGGGCTGTTCGACCGGAACTTCGTCGACGCGATCGTCGGGGTGCTGGCCGCCGCCGCGTACGCCTACATCCTCGCGGTGGCCATTCCCGGGACGCCGGGCGTGAGCTGGATCGGCCATGCGGGCGGGCTGGCCGGCGGCGTGCTCGCGGGCTGGATCCTGCGCACCCGCCGGGACCCGGCCATCAGCGCCACCCCGCCGAAGGGCGGAGCCGCCCCGCAGAACGGCAGCGCGGCGCCGCTCAAGGGCCACCTGGGCTCGCTGCAGGGCAACCCGCGGGCCGCCCTGCACTCCGAACTCGACGACATGGGGCTGTGATGATCAGGCACACCGTGCTGTTCTGCTGGCGCGATGAGGCGACGGCCGCGCAGCGGAAGCGGGTGGCCGACGAACTGTCCCGGCTGCCAGGCGTCATCGCCTCGCTGCGCGCCTACACCATGGGCAGCGACATCGGCGTCAACGAGGGCAACTGGGACTTCGCCGTCACGGCCGACTTCGACGACCTGGGCGGCTACCTTGCCTACCGCGACGACCTCGTCCACCGGGCCATCATCACCGACCACATCCAGCCGATCGCCGCCCGGCGCGCCGCGGTGCAGTACGAGTTCTAGAACGCCTCTTCGGGGATCTCCATGATGTCGAGGGTGGTTTCCTCGGCGATGGCGCGCTCGGCGGCGATACGCGGCAGCACGGTTGCGGCGAAGAACCGGGCCGCGGCCACCTTGCCGGTGTAGAAGTCACGCTCACTGGCCGCGTGGCGGTCGCCGGGAGCGGGAACCCCGATCTCGTCGAGCCGCGCCAGCGCGATCTCGGCCTGGCGGGCCAGCAGCCAGCCGACCAGCACGTCGCCCAGCGACAGCAGCAGCCGCGTCGTGTTCAGCCCGACCCGGTAGATCTCCCCGGGCTGGCTCGCCGATTCGGCCAGGAAACCCGTCATCGCGGCGGTCATCGCCTCGATGTCGCCGGCCGCCCGGCCGAGCGCGGCCCGCTCGCTCTTCAGCCGGCCGTTGCCGCCGTCCTTGGCCGCGAACGCCCTGATCTCGGCGAGCACCGCGGCGAGGGCCTGCCCGCCGTCCCGGACGATCTTCCGGAAATACAGGTCCATCCCCTGGACGCCGGTGGTGCCCTCGTACAGGCTGTCAATCTTGGCGTCCCTGATGTACTGCTCGACCGGGTAATCCTGGAGGAAGCCCGACCCGCCGAGGGTCTGCAGGGACAGCGCAAGCATCTCGTAGGCCCGCTCCGAGCCCAGGCCCTTGACCACGGGCAGCAGCAGGTCGTTCAGGGCCGCCGCCTTCTCGTCCGCCCGGCCCTGGGCCGCCGCCATCTGCACCGTGTCCTGGATCGTGGCGTTGTAGAGCACCAGCGCGCGCATGCCCTCCGCGTACGCCTTCTGGAGCATGAGCATCCGCCGCACGTCCGGGTGATGGGTGATCGTGACCCGCGGCGCCGACTTGTCGAGCATCTGGGTCAGGTCGGCCCCCTGGACCCGGCTCTTGGCGTACTCCAGGGCGTTCAGGTAGCCGGTGGACAGCGTGGCGATGGCCTTCACGCCGATGACCATCCGGGCGTGCTCGATGACCCTGAACATCTGCCGGATGCCGTCATGCACCCCGCCGACCAGGGTGCCGACCGCGGGCCGGTCGCCGCCGAAGGTCACCTCACAGGTCGTGGAGGCCTTCAGGCCCATCTTGTGCTCGAGGTTGGTGACCCGGACCCCGTTCCGCTCACCGGGCGAGCCGTCCTCGTTGATGAGGAACTTCGGCACGAGGAACATCGACAGCCCCTTGGTGCCCGGGCCAGCGCCTTCGGGCCGGGCCAGCACCAGGTGGAAGATGTTCTCGGTCATGTCCTGCTCGGCGCTGGTGATGAACCGCTTGACGCCCTCGAGGTGCCAGGTGCCGTCGGGCTGCGGCACCGCCCCGGTCCGCCCGGCGCCCACGTCGGAGCCCGCGTCCGGCTCGGTCAGCACCATGGTCGAGCCCCACTTGCGCTGGATCGCCAGCTCGGCGAACCGCTTCTGCTCGGGAGTGCCGATGTCCCACAGCAGGTGCGCGAACGCCGGGCCGCTGGAATACATCCACACCGCCGGGTTGGCGCCCAGGATCAGCTCGGCCACCGCCCAGTACAGCGAGCGCGGTGCGTGCGAGCCGCCGATCTCGGCCGGCAGGTCCAGCCGGTACCACTCGGCGTCCATGTAGGCGCGGAAGGACCGGCGGAATGATTCAGGGATCCGGACGGTGCCATCCGCCGGGTCGAACACCGGGGGGTTGCGGTCCGCGTCGGCGAAGGACGCGGCGAGCGGCCCGGCCGCCAGCCGGTTGACTTCGGCGATGATCCCCCGCGCCGTCTCCTCGTCGAATTCCTCGTACGGCTTGGCGCCCATGACGTCCTGGCGGGCCAGCACCTCGAACAGGTTGAACTCGATGTCGCGGAGATTGCTCTTGTAGTGGCTCATCCAGACCTCTGGCGTTCGATCGGTCATGCCTGCCCGACCCCGGCGGCCAGAGACAAGCTACTCGCTAGTAACTATAACTAGGATGCGGCGGCCAGACCATACCGCAGTCCGACAAATGCGCGGAGCGCGCGGCGGTGCTTCGGGCGGGCAACCGGACGCCAGCCGGATAGCCTGGCGAGGGTCAGGGGAGGAGCATGACGGACACGCACGACCGCCGGCCGGGCGCGGGGCCGCAGCGGCCGCCGTCGCGGCCCTCGCTCCGGTCCGATGCCCAGGCCCGGCTGACCGCACGGGTCAGGTCCAGCCGCGGCGCGCGGCGGCAGCGGGCGCTGCTGATCGCCTGCGGGGCCATGTCCGCGCTGGTGCTGCTCGTGTCGGGCGGCGCCTGGGCGCTGACCGGCTACATCAACGACACCATCCGGCGGGTGGACGCCGGCACCACGGACTCCGGGTCGACCGGCCCGCTCAACATCCTGGTCGCCGGGGTGGACCCGCGGACCGGCCTGACACATCACGAGGAGGTCGTGCTGCACGTCGGCAACGACAGCACCGCGAACTCCGACACGATCATGCTCATGCACGTGTCGGGGGACCGCAGCCGGGTGACCGTCGTCAGCATCCCGCGCGACTCCTGGGTCACCATACCCGGGCACGGCATGAACAAGATCAACGCCGCCTACGGTCTCGGCGGCGCAAAGCTCATGGTGCAGACGGTCGAACAGGCGACCGGCCTGACCATCAACGACTACATCGAGGTCAATTTCCTGGGATTCGTCAAGGTGATCGACGCGCTCGGCGGGGTGAACATCTGCCTGCCGCAAGCGCTCAGCGACGCCTACAGCGGGCTGAACCTGTCGGCCGGCGTGCACCACGTCGACGGCATCACCGCCCTGGCGTACGCGCGGGACCGGCGCTCCTTCGCCACCTCCGACCTCGCCCGCATCCAGGATCAGCAGCGCCTGCTGTCGTCCGCGCTCACCCAGGCCATCCATTCGGGGCTGCTGGCCAACCCGGTGCGGCTGTCGGCGTTCATCAGCGCAGCGGTGTCCGCGCTGACCGTGAACCAGGGGCTGAACGTCTCCGCGCTCGCGGACCAGATGCGCGGCATCTCGGCCCCCGACGTGACGTTCATGACCGTGCCGGTGGCCAGCGCGGACTACCAGACCCCCAGCGGGGAGCTGGCGGTGCAGTGGAATACCCAGGCGGCCGGCCAGCTGTTCCAGGCCATGGCCAGCGACCAGAACCTGGCACCGGCTACCCCGTCGCCCGCGGCCACCCCGGCTCACGGCCCGTCCCCCGGGGCGGCTGACGGCCCGTCTCCCGGGGCGGGCGGCTCCGCGGCGTCCCCTCCCGGCCCGGCGGCGTCCCCCGGCGCATCAGGCGCATCAGGCGCGTCAGGCGGGGCGATCAGGCACACCGCAGCTCAACAGGCCTGCGGGTAACATCGCAGGCCACGATGGCCGGCCGGTAACGACGAAGTGTCGGGTTTTACGGCTTTTCGGGCATGCCGGAGCGTACGCGACTACGCTCACGTTGTGGCCGATCTGCGGGAACCAGTCACCGGGCTGCCGAAGCGCCAGCCAGCGTCGAGGTCGGCGCCTGCCCATCCGCCGGCTCCGCCGCGCGATGCGGCAGCAAGACCGGGCGCCTGGGCCGGCCGTCACCGCCGCCCGGTGCCGAACGGCCTGCCGCCGGAGGCACCGGCCCTCGTCCTCGCCGTCGCCGGGTATCCGGGCACCCAGGACGTGGCCGCGGACATCGCGTCGATCGTCCGCGTGGACAACCCCAGCGTCGACGTGCGGATGGCCCGGGTCGGCACCGGCCGCGACGACCCGGCCGGCCTGGCCGCGGTCCTGGCCAGCGCCGCGACCATGCGCCCGACTGACGGGCCGGCCGCCATCGTGGTACCGATGCTCGCGCTGCCGTACCCGGCGGTGACCGACGCGATCCGGTACGCCGTGATCCAGAGCAGTGTCAACGCGGCCATCGCCGACCCGTTTAACGTGAGCCTGACGTTCGCCGAGGCGCTGCACATCCGGCTCGCCGACGCGCACCTCGCCCGCGCCGACCGGGTCCGCATGTTCAGCATCCCCACCGCGGCCGACGGCATCATCGTGGCCACCGTCGGCGGCCCGCAGTCCGCGGCCGGCGCCACGCCGGCCTCCGTGCTGCTGGCCGCGCGGCTCGCCCTGCCCGTGTTCGCCGCGGCGCTGGACGGCAGCCCGAGCGTCCGCGACGCGGCCGCGCAGCTACGGCACATGGGCGTGGGCCGGATCGCCATCGCGCCGTGCATGATCGGCCCGGAAGCCCGGCCCGGGGAGCTCGAAGCGGCCTGCGCGAGCATCGGCGCGGACTCGGCGGCACCGCTGGGCGCGCATGACAGCGTGGCCAAGCTGATGACGCTCGCCTACGGCCAGGCCCTCGCCGAGATGGAAGCCCCCGGCGAAGGCTGAGGCGGCTACTCGGTTCCGGCGACCAGTGTCTCCAGCCGGGTGTCCGGCAGGTCGCGCCGGACGGCGGCCAGCCGCCACTTGTCGGTGAACACGGCGAGGAGCGCGCCGTCCAGGCGGCGCGTGAGGACCTCGGCGCCGCGCTGGCCGGCCAGGCTGGCGGCTCCCTCCGCGTCGGTCCGGCGGGCGAGCGTGTAGCCGAGGTGCTCCAGCTCGGCGCGCCCCCCGAACTCGTGCTCCAGCCGGTGCAGCACCACCTCGAACTGCAGCGGTCCGACGGCGGCGAGCACGGGGGCCTGATCACCGCGCAGGCCGGACGACAGGACCTGTACCACACCCTCGGTACCGAGCTGCTCGATTCCCTTACGGAACTGCTTGTGCTTGCTGGCGTCCTTGCTGCGCACCACGGCGAAGTGCTCGGGAGCGAAGCTGGGGATCGGCGGGAACTCCACCGCCCGCTCCCCGAACAGCGTGTCCCCCGGCCGCAGGGCGGTCGCGTTGACCAGCCCGATCACGTCACCGGGATAGGCTACATCGACGGTTTCGCGTTCCTGGCCGAACATCGCCTGGGCGTACTTGGTGGCGAACGGGCGCCCGGTCGCGGCGTGCGTCAGCACCATGCCCCGCTCGAAGCGGCCCGAGCAGACCCGGACGAACGCCACCCGGTCCCGGTGATTGCGGTCCATATTGGCCTGGACCTTGAACACCAGCCCGGCGAACGGGGCGTCGACGGCACGCGGCCCGTCCTTGACGTCGCGGCGCGGGGCGGGCGGCGGGGCCAGCTCGCACAGCCCGTCGAGCAGCCGCCGGACACCGAAGTTGGGCAGCGCCGCGCCGAACAGCACCGGTGAGGACTCACCGGCCAGGAACGAGTCCATGTCCACGTCCGCGCCGATCTCCGCCAGCAGCGCGAGCTCCTCCGCCGCGGTCTGGTAGGCGGCGCCTTCGCGCTCGGCCGCCCGCGCGGCGTCCAGGTGCTCCTCGATGGCGCGGCCGGCCCCGCCCGGTGTCCGGGTGAACGCGGTGAAGTCGCCGGTGGCCCGGTCGATCAGCCCGCGGAAGTCACCGGCCATCCCGACCGGCCAGTTCAGCGGGGTAGGCCGCAGGCCGATCCGCTGCTCGATCTCATCCAGCAACTCCAGCGGCTCCCGGCCGGGCCGGTCCCACTTGTTGACGAACGTGATGACCGGCACGCGCCGATTGCGGCACACGTCGAACAGCTTC
>Ga0335081_10006822_pt1 | contig 18208 bp, 16 predicted proteins | sample Lox_Sample_35_FD_206713 | JGI IMG/M metagenome (GOLD analysis project Ga0335081, IMG submission 206713) | Soil microbial communities from Loxahatchee National Wildlife Refuge, Florida, United States - Lox_Sample_3.5 | ecosystem: Environmental > Terrestrial > Soil > Wetlands | place: USA... | reverse complement strand
CCTCCAGGGCAGTGTTCGCACGGGCGAGACGCGTCGCTTGCTCGGCGAGCCGCTCGTCGGCCCAGCGCCGGCGCACGAGCGGCGCCAGACGTGCGATCGCGAGGGCGAGCGTGGACGACCAGCCGTTTCCGACGACCACGACGGTGCCGGCGGCACCCAGCGGAAAAGCCGACCGCCGACCGCTCGCCACTCCGCTGGCGGCTCGAACCCTCGGCGCAAGTCCGCGCTCGTCGGGCCCCCACCATTCGACCTGCTCCACCCCGGCGAATCGCCGGAGCCCGCCGACGAGCTGCGTCATGCCGCTCCGAAGGTCGGAGGCGGTGGCGAACTCCACGATGAGACCATCGACCGAGGGGCTGCCGGCCCTTCCCTTGCGAGTCGACGCCCGGACGGGCCCCGCGCGCGGAGGGGCGACGGTCGTAGCCGCGTTGCCCAGACGGGACATGCAAGCGAGATTAGGCCCAGCGTGCTCCGGCCGAATCACCGGTACCGGTAATCCGTCTGGTGGCTAGCCCGAAATCGACTCGCCCGCGGGACCACGAGCACCGGGCGACCGGTGTGCGCCGCGACCTCGTGCCACACGCTCCTCTCGACGAACTCGGCGAGCCTACGGAGCCTTCGCGATCCGATCACGATCACCTCGGCATCGACGTCGTCAGCCACCTCGACCACACCGCGCCAGGCCGGTGCCGCGAGCGTCGCGCGCGGCACGGCGCGGAACCCGGCCCGGCGGGCGAGTGCGGCCCCCGCACTCGCCCGGGCGAGCGCGTCGTCGAGGAGCTCCCGCTCGAGACCTGCTCCGCCTGAACCGGCCGCGGCGAAACCCTCAGCCGCCACACCGAGGGATGCGACGTGCAGGACGACCACGCAGCGCTCGCCGAGCAGCCCCGCCGCTGCCGTCATCACCCGGCTCGCGTCACGCGAGCCGCCGAAGCAGATCAGGACCGGCCCTCGCTCCACCACAGCAAGGATCGTCGCCGGGCCGTGCCGAGGAGACGTCCGCGGGGTCCGGGATCGGCTGCGTGTTTCACGCAGCCGCGAGTGCGCAAAGACCGGAGCTCCTCTAACCGGAAGCTTCCGCTGCGACGGCCCACAGCGGCAGCTCGACCTCGATGGCCGTGCCTCCCCCGCGTGGGCTCACGAGCGCCATCCGCCCGCCGATCGCCTCTACGCGGTCCTTGAGTCCGGCGAGCCCCGACCCGGGCACGAAACCGGCGCCGCCAACGCCGTCATCACGGACGGCCACGAGCAGCGCTTCGCCGGTCGTCTCGACGTCGACCGTGACGGCGGACGCCTCGGCGTGCTTGGCTGTGTTCGCCAACGCCTCCGAGACGAGGTAATACGCCGCGACCTCGACCGACTCCGGTAGTGGCGCTTCCGTACGAGTCTCGAGCACAACCGGCACGGCAGAGCGGCGCGCGAGCGCCCTCAGCGCGGGACCGAGGCCGCCCTCGGTCAGGATGGCGGGGTGGATTCCGCGAGCAAACTCCCGCAGGTCGTCGAGCGCATCGGTGAGCCCCCGCGCAACATCGTCGAGATCCTTCGCAAGCTCGTCAAGGTCCGAAGGCACGGCCGCCTGGGCAGCACGCAGCTTCAGGGCGAGCGAGACGAGCCGTTGCTGAGCGCCGTCGTGGAGGTCGCGCTCGATCCGGCGCCTGGTTTCATCGGCCGTCGCAATGATCCGCGCGCGCGACGCCATCACCTCGGCTTGCGCCTGGGTGTTGGCGACCGCTGTCGCGACAAGGTCCGTGAACTGGATAAGGCGGTCCTCCCCACCCGTCGACATCACTCCCTCCTGCTTCCACGCCGCGAGCATGACGCCCCATGGACGCCCGTCGACCACGATTGGCGCTCCCACCGCGCCGCGGTTGCCGCCGGCACGAAGCAGCTGCGCCATTCGGCCCACATCGCCGTCCGGGGCATCGATGCGGGCGGGCCGGCCGGTGCGCAGAACGGGCTCGATGACACCCTCCGGCTCCGGCCTGTATCGCCCGCCCACGGGGATCCCAGCCGGCCCTGGATGCGCGCTGTCTACCGCTAGTACCATGACCGTGCCGTCGGACTCAGAGCGCAGCAGGCCGACGCTATCCACGCCAAGCACAGTCCTCGTCTCCTTCGCGACCGCGTCGAAGATCCCGGCCGCGGGCCTGCCCTGCGCTACGAGCGTCGCCACGCGTCGCAGCGCGGCTTGCTCCTCGGCGATCGTTCGCAGCTCCTCGCGAGCGTTTGCGTTCGCGAGCGCGGTCGCAATGAGCTCGGTGAAGTTGGCGAGCCGCCCCTCTGCGCCCGCGGGCAACGGACCCCGGCGCGAGAAGACGGCGACCTGACCCCAGGTGCGCCCCATGAGTACGATCGGGCTGGCCACCCACGCCTGCATGTGCTCGGCGCGGATGAGGTGATCGACCGCGGTGCCGTCCGGAGAAGCGTCGACTCGTACGGAGCGGCCGTCGAGCAACTCGGTCACACCCGGCATCGACGGCCCGGGGTCGAGGCGAAAGCCGACGGGTATCAGGTCGGTCGTAGCGCCGCGGACTGCGAGCACAGTCCACAGCCCGTCAGGGTCATACCGGGAGAGGCCGGTCTCATCGGCGTCCAGTAGCCCGTGAACCTCGTCGGTGACCGCCGTGAAGACTGCCTCGGGCGTCTCCCCACGCGCGACGAGCGTCGCCACGCGTCGCTGCGCCGCCTGCTCGTCTGCGAGCGTTCGGAGCTCCTCGCGCGTCTCGGCGTTGGCAACCGCGGTCGCGACGAGCTCCGTGAAACGGGCCAGTCGCGCTTCGGTGTCCGCCGGCGGGGGCTCGTCGCCGAGCGAGCCGACGATGACGGCGCCCCAGAGGCGGCCCTCGACCGTGATCGGCACACCAACCGCGGAGCGGACCCGGAACGTGGGCGGCAGGTCCTGAGTGTCGGCTCCCGCGGCGCGGTCGTCGAGCCGCACCGGGCTCCCTGTCTCACGCACCAGGGCGGTCACGGTGTGTCCGTCGAGCGGGCCGGGGTCCCCGGCGGGCAAGGCTACCCCGCCCGGGTTGAGGGCGGATACGAGCGTCTCCGTGTCGTTGACGTCGTACCGGACCAGGCCCGTCACGTCGGCGGAGAGCAGTCGGCCGACCTCCTTCGTGACCGCCTCAAAGACCTCAGGAAGCGACGCAGGGCGCGCAATGAGCGTCGCCACCCTCCGCAGCGAGGCCTGCTCGTCGGCCAGCGTGCGAAGCTCGTCGAGCGCCTGTACCTTCGCGATCGCCGTGGCGACGAGCTCCGTGAAGTCGGCAAGCCGGTGCTCGGCGCCGACCGGGAGCGCTGCCTCGCGCGTCGATGCCACGATGATCACGCCCCAGAGCCGGCCCGCGACGACGATCGGCGCGCCTGCCGAGGAGCGAGCTCCGATCTCCCGGGCGGTCGCTGTGGCAACCGTGTCGTCGTCGACGAGTTGGTCGACTCGTGCGGGGCGGTTGGTCTCGAATACGAGCGTGTGGATGTTCCGCCCGCCGAGGGGGAACTGCAGGCCGAGCAGGCCAGGCTCGTCCGTCGGGCTCCATGCCCCAACGATCTTCCCCACCTCGCCGGGCTCGTAGCGGCTCACGAGCGCGAAATCGGTCCCGGGTACGACGCCCCCGACCTCCTCGGCGACGGCGGCGAAGACGAGGTCCGGGGGCGCGACTTCGGCCACCAGCTTCGCCACGCGATGCAGTGCCGCATGCGCGCGCGCGAGTCGCTCGAGCTCCTCGCGTGCGACGCGCTCCCGGTCGAGCACGTGCTGTACGCGAATCGTCAGCGAGGCAACACGCGCCATCCCCCGCAGGAGTCCGCTCTCGTCGGCCGTCAGACCGTCGACGCCGGCCCGGGCAACGACAAGCGTCGAGTCCGGCGGGTGCTCCAGCGCAACTGCCGTAGCGCCGCACGCCCCGACACCCGGCACCTCGAGCGAGGAGCCGACGACCCCCGGCTTCACCGCCTGAAGGGCGGCGACCGGCACAGCACCGCGAGGATAGCCGACCACCGCCACGACGGCGCCTGCGGCCACGATCGCGACCGCATCCGCATCGAGCGCCTCGGCCGCCCGCTCGACGGCAACCAGCGCCGCGCTCTCCTCACTCTCGGCCGCCGTGACAGCCGCCACGAACTCGGCAAGTTGCTGCGTCGACCAGGCCGCCGATGCCATCTCACGCGACCGAGAGCACGACGAGCGTCTGGTTGTGGAACCCACGCACGCCTCGCGTTCTCGCGATCTCCCCGTAGGTGTAGAAACCTGCGATCGGCGCGCCCTCTGCCAGCGCGGCGAGCCTGTCGATCTCGGCCTGGATCCGCGCCTCGCCGAGGACGCTGCGCCTGGCAATGCAGTCGAAGGCGATCATCCCGAGCGGTGGATGACCCTCGAGCGCCGTGAGCGAATCGCCGGCGGCGGCGTCTGTCGCCTCGAGAACGGATCGCGCATCTCCCTCCATGATCCACACCAGCGCGCCCTGTGGAACCTCCGCGATACAGGCGAGCGACCGCGCTACGAGGTCGCCGCCGCTGATGAAGCGCACCTTGTCCTCGCCGCCCGGGCGACTGATACCGAGTGGATGCGTGAGCGCGAGACGCGCCAAGCCTTCCTGGTCGCCCTCGGCGGGCTGCCCGAGCCCGAGATGCTCGAGGTAGACGTCGAGCGCCGGTCGGTCGTCAAGTGTGTATACGCGGTTCTCAGCGCTCGACGTGACGAGCATCGGCTCGCCGATCCTTCGCCAGCCGTGACGGACGCCAATCCCGATCGGCGCATCCGACGCGATCCCTGCGGCGACGACGGCGTCGGTCAGTACGTCGTCGCCGTGGAGTTGAAAGGTCCTGATCATCTTCAGATCGTCGCCGGCGCAGCCGCCGACAAGAGGCACTCCGGCCCCGAGCACCCCGTAGGCGCCGCGAACGATCTGCTGCTGGTCGCCGGCGAGGCCGTCGGTGAGCAGGAGCAGCACCTTGTGCGGCAGGTCCTCCCGCGCGGGCAAGCAGCTCGCAACGATGGCTCCAGCCTCGCGCAGCCGTTGCGACGCCTCGGTCGCGTACGCAGTTTCAACCGCGAACCCGTCGCCGCCGAGCGCGATGACGACGACGCTCGCGTCGCGCGGTCCCGACGCCGCGATCTCACCCGCGGTCGTGCACCCGATCAGCGGAACATCCCCGGCGCGGGTCCGGATCTCCCGCAACAACAACGGCAGGTCGTGCGCTTGGGAGCAGAAGACGATCAGCAGCTTCGCGTCGTCGCCGAGCAGGGCGTCACCGGCCGCGCGCGCTCCCACCCCCTCTCCAAGGCCCTCGGCCGACCCGACGCCGAACCAGCGAGCAGCCTGCACGGGAACCTCCACGTCTCGACGCAGCGACGCTACCGGACGGAGCAACCACCCGCCAAGCCTCCTGCTCATCGATAATCGATGCCGATGACGACACCCGCGTCGACCCGGGTGGTTCTCGCAGACGATGACGTCCTGCTTCGCGAGGGCCTGGCCAGCCTGCTCGAACGCTCGTCATTCGACGTGGTCGGCCAGGCGGAGGACGCGCTCGGACTGCTCGAGCTCATCGACGAGCAGCAGCCGGATCTCGCAATCATCGACATCCGCATGCCGCCGACGCATACGACAGAGGGGCTTGAAGCCGCGCGCAAAATCCACGAGCGGCATCCGAAGACGGCCATCGTCGTTCTTTCGGCGCACGCCGAGGTCGAGCACGCCATGGATCTGCTCACGAGCGGCGAGCGCAGCGGCTACTTGCTGAAGAGCCGGGTCACCAACGTCGACGAGTTCCTCGACACACTCGGGCGCATCGTCCGCGGCGGCTCCGTGGTCGATCCGGCACTCGTGCAGGAACTGGTCGCCGCGCGGCGGGTCGAGGACCCGCTGGACGTGCTGAGCCCACGCGAACGCGAGGTACTCACGCTGATGGCAGAAGGACGCTCGAACGCCGGAATCGCTCGACAGCTCTGGGTGACCGAAGGCACGGTTGAGAAGCACGTGCACAGCATCCTCGGGAAGCTGCGCCTGCCCGAGAGCACCGACGACCACCGAAGAGTCCTCGCCGTGCTCACATATCTCGAGACCCGCTGACGAGCCTCTCGACCGCTGCTCCGGATAACTCCGACTTCGGGACGAAGCCCGCCGCGGGCGTCTTCGCGATCAGATCTCCGAAGTCCGCCTCCGCGCGCGTCGAGATCAAGATCACAGTGCCCTCGAAGCCCGACGCAGACAACCGACGCGCGAGATCGAGTCCGCTCTCCGGCCCGAGCGACACGTCAACGAGCGCCACGTCGGGTCGCAGCGCCTCAACCTGTCGCAACGCCTCCGCACCCGACAGTGCGACGCCCACCACCTCCAGGCCTTGCCGCTCGAGCATCGATGACGCCGCGTCGAGGAACGACGCGCTGTCGTCGATGATCAGACAGCGAAGCATGCACTCAGAGTCGCAGTGGTCCGTCGTTACCGCATTGCAGCTACCCGGAATACGAGACTTCGGCTAGCCGTCGGGTAGAAGCACCGCTGGCCCTGATGCCGGACACAACTCCGTGTGTGATCGTCCTGGCTATCAAGACAGATCGGCTGACGGAGGCACACGACATGGACACGAGTGCGATCCTTGACTTCGATTTCGATCTCGGTGAGCGAACCGTCGAGCGGCTGCTCGTCCAGGCATGGCGCGAGGAGCAGCTTGTGAGCCTCGGCCTACCGACCATGCTGGCTGAGGTTTTCGCCGACCGGCTTGACTGGCATGAGCTCGCTGCGCTCATCGGACGCGGCTGCCCGGTGATGGTCGCGTTCGAAATCGTCCGCTGAGCCTGCCCGCATCCGACGCGTCGAGACTCCTGACCGTCGCCCGCCCGCGCCTCGGGCACACTCAGCTCGGAGGTGCCGCCATCCATGGCGGCTGCGAGGACTGTCTTGTGCGAGGCGGTGGCTCCATCCGCGAAGCGACGTTGCGACGACTCGCCGAACCGGGACGGAAGGCGCCGATCTCGCCCACCCTCTTCGGCTCGATCGTGCCCGTCAGGCCGAGGCGGCGAGTTCGGTGCGGAGCTCGCCGGGAAGGTCTTCCTGGGCGCCGCCCGAGCGCAGGGCGTGAAGCCGCGCCGCGGCGGCCGCCTCCCCGAACGCCGTCGAGTCGAGTCCGGGAACGCGGCCGGAAACGCGAAGATCGATCGCGCTTAGCTTCCGAGCTTGCACGGGGCCACTGAAGGTGCACGCGGCCTCCACGACGATCTCGCGCGCGGGAGAGCCGGCCAGGGCAAGTGTCTCCGAGAGGGCGGAGGCCACGAAGAGGGCGTGCGTGATGGCGAGCAGCTCACCCGGCGTTGCCTCATTTGGGAACGGGTCACCTTCGGGCAGAGACACCGGGAGCGCATGGAACACGCCGCTTTCGGCCTCGATGCGTGCCCTTCCCGCTGGAGGGTGCGTCAGCCAGGAGACCGTCCCCCGACGGACAACGGTGGCGTCGCGAGGTGATGTCTGGTCCTCCAAAGGCGACAGCTTCCCTTCTCGGTCGCATGTTAGGAAGGCTAAGGCCAGTCTGCAGGCTCGATTGGACCCGTGCAAGTCGTCCGCCGAACTCCGGAAGTTACGTCGACGACACAGCTGATCTTGGCGACGGAGCAGGGCGCCGATTGTTCGCAGAGGATTGCCGGTTACGAGGTAGAGGAATGCTCACGCTTGCCCGAAGGTCAGCTGGGTGCTTCCATCGCTGACCTGAGCGGTGCGCTGCGCGATCCTGACGATCGTGAGCAACGGTCAGCAGCGGTCGCGGCCGGCCGATGATCTGTGGAACCACGCTAGGGAGCGGCTGATCGACGAGGGGTTACCGCCACAGCGGGCGGTGGACCTTGCCACGGCACAGGTAGGTGCTGGCTCCCCCCGACGCGCCCGATCATCGCCTCTCTGCACGTGCATCTCGCAGTTCGAGGCTCGCCCGCACCGATAGCCCGACCCGCGCAAGCTCATGCAGTCACGCGCCGACCAACGCACCCGCGAAGCAGGACAGCGGCGGTTGCCGGAGCGTCGGGCCGATCTGTCGAGTCCAGCACACTGCGAGCTTCTAGCAGCTGGAGATCGAACGCACGACGTCGCGCGCGCGCTGATTCGGGCCGGTCACCTCGATCTTGTTGACGATGTCGACCACGCCGAAGACGTCAGCAGTCACCGTCTCGACCTCGGCGCGCTGGTGTTGCGACTCGACGGTGCCGGTCAGGGTCACAACGCCTTCATCCACCGACACGCTGACGGTCTTCGGAACCAACGCATCGAGCGAAAGGGCATGGAGCAAGTCGGCGCGCAGCTCGTCATCCTCGAGGGCGTCCAGGCCCATCAGGTGCACGTGGAGGTCGTTCTCGACCTTCTTGACGCCGAGCACTCGCTGCGCCGTCTTCTGCGCCTCGCGCTTCTCGCGGAAGCTTCCGACCCTTCCACGAAGCACGACGACGCCGTCATCGGCCTCGACCGTGATCGAGTCGTTACCGACTTGTGGATCCCAGTCGAGCTCCTCGATCACTCCGGTCACGAGTTCCTCGTTGGACATCACTCACTCCTTTCGGTCGGCCGGAGGGACATCCGTCCATCCGAAGTCACCCGAACTGTCCCGGCGACCCGGCCCATCTGTCATCGGCAGAGCCTACGAGCGACTGCGGAAAGGGCGACGAAGGCTGTCCCCCATCGGTCGACGCGGATGTTTCCTTCAGACGATCCTCGCTCCCTCGGCTCGCCCGTGATCGGGCGTCGTCAGTCGAGCGGCAGGCAGACGCGCAAGGTCGTGCCGGCGCCGACAGGGCTTTCAACTTCGATCGTCCCTCCCATCGCCTCGATCCGGTCGCGAAGCCCGATGAGCCCCGAGCCCCGGGTCGGGTCGGCGCCCCCGATGCCGTTGTCGCGGACGTAGAGGCGCAGCATGCCGTCGGCGACGGCGACCTCGACGCTGACCACGGATGCGTCGGCGTGCTTCGCCGCGTTCGCCAGCGCCTCGGAGACGACGTAGTACGCGCCGATCTCGACCGCCTCCGGGGGCCGCGCGTCCATGCGCACGTCGAGCTCGACCGGGACGACCGAGCGTTGGGCGAGCGTGCTGAGAGCGAGGTTCAGACCTCCCTCGGCGAGGATCGCCGGATGGATGCCGCGGGCAAACTCGCGCAGGTCGCTCATTGCGTGGTCGAGCTCGTGCACGGCGACCTCCAGTTCCGTGTCGAGCTCGACGAGCTCCTGCGGCACGTCGGCCCGGGCCGCCCGCAGACGGAGTGCCAGCGCGACGAGGCGTTGCTGCGCGCCATCGTGCAGATCGCGCTCGATCCTGCGCCTCGTCAGGTCCGCGGTGGCGACGATGCGTGCACGCGAGGCCGTCAGCTCCGCCTGCGCCTGTGCATTCGCGATCGCCGTCGCGACGAGCTCGGTGAACTCGGCCAGCCGCCGCTCCGCCCCTGCCGGGAAGGCATCCTCGTCGGACGAGTTGACGATCATCACGCCCCAGAGCCGGCCCGCGACGCTGATCGGCGCGCCTACAGCTGACCGCATGCCCGTCGCCCGCACCGCCTCCGCGATCTGGCTCCTGTCCATGTAGCGGTCGATCCGCACAGGGCGTTCCTGCTCGTAAACCAAGGTGCTGGCGTTCTGCCCGCCGAGACTGAGCGTGCTGGGCTCGACACTCTCCGGGTTCCGGCTCCACGTCCCGGCGAACGAGACGGTGCCGTCGGTCGAGTAGCGTCCGACGGAGGCAAAGGCTGCCGCCGGCAGCAGTCTGCCGACCTCGGCAGCGACTGCCGCGAAGACGCGCTCCGGCGGCGCACCCTCGGCGACGAGCGTCGCCACACGGCGAAGCGCGGCCTGCTCCTCTGCGAGCAGACGGTATCGCTCCTCTGCTGCCCGCAGGTCCGCCTCGGCCTCCCGCCTCTCCGTCACGTCGCGGCCGACGGCGTAGATCTGCCGGTCCCCTTGCACCGGAGTCTCGGTCCACTCGATCCATCGATACGAGCCGTCCTTGCGGACGAATCGATTCTCGAAGGAGACGGTCGTTGCTTCCTCCCGGAGGTGACTGCTCGCGGCCTCGGTTCGGGCGCGGTCGTCTGGGTGGACGAACTCGACGTACGGCCGAGCTGCTGCCTCCTCCTCGCTGAACCCGAGGTGCTGCTCGAAAGCGGGGTTGACGTGCTTGAAGTATCCGTCGAACCCCGCGACGGCGATCAGGTCCGTCGTCAGGGTGAAGAGCCGGTCGAGCTCGGCCTTCACCTTCTCCCGCCGCTCCTCGAACACACCCAGTACGAGCACGACTGCGGCGAGCAGCAGGCCGCCGGCGAGCACGATCCAGGGGAGCGCCGCGGCGGCGCCGCGGACGCCGATCCGAGGAACCAGCACCTCGAATGGAAGCCCCGCCTCCGTGAAGCGGCTTCGCGCCGGCGCCGCCCCGTGCAGATCGCCCGCCGACCCTCCACCCGCCCTGATCTGGAGGGAGGGAAGCGCAGGCGCATTGACGTCGCCGGTGTCGCTCGCCGCCTCGAGTAGCCACGACCCCGGAACGAAGACGACCGCGTAACCAGGGTAGACGTTCTGCTCGACGACACGCTGAGCCGACTCCACAAGGAAGAGACCGGGCGTTCCATCGGCGAGCCGCAGGAGCGGCGTCGCAGACACGCCGAACTCCGTCTGCGGGCGGGTGATCGCCTTGACAACGTCGGCGATTCCGCCGAGATCGACGCCCTCGATGCTCATCGGCGGACTGCGCGTGACGAACGTCGCCGGGTAGTACGTCCTCCTCGGCCCGACGGGGTGGAGCGCGCCGGTCGCGGAGGGAGTGACGATCCGGTGGCCGATCCGCCGCTCGTAGGCGGCGCGGGCGGCCGCCGGAACCCGCTCGACCCACCCGGCGCCCGGAAGCCCGCTCGGCCCGAGCCAGAGCGCGCCGACCTGCACGAACTGGCCCGGCGTGAGCGGGGTCGGCTCACTGGCGAAGAGCCGTCGCACCCCGTCGACGAGCGTCATCGCCTGCTGGACGCGGTCCCGCACACGGACGGCTGCGAGATCGGCGCGATGGTCCGAGTCGCGACGCGCGTTCGACGCGCCGAGCGCTCGGGCGAAGAAGAACCCGACGACGCTCAGAACCAGCAAGACGCCTACCGGGCCGAAGTGCCGAAGTCGCATGCTCACTGGCAGCTAGACATTCTTCCCTTCGCACTGCGGGTGCGCCAGGGTAGACTCGGCCGGTCGTCCTGGAGGGCGCGTGAAGGTCCTGACGATCGTCATCGCCGCTGCAGCGGCACTGCTCTTCTCGGGAAGCGGCGGAGCTAGCCAGTCACCGCGGCTTGGTGTGGTCCTGAACGGGCTCGACAACCCGTACTACGTCGCGATGTACCAAGGGGCCAAGGACGAGGCGGCGCAGCGGGACTTGCCCGTGACCTTCCGGGCGCCGCAGAGCCACGCCGACCTGTCCCGCCAGGTCGCAGAAGTCCGTGCGGTCGTGGCGAGCAAGAGGGATTGCTACGCGATCTCCCCGATCGATCCCGCGCATCTGGTGAACCCGCTTCGCGGCGTGCGCCAGCCCGTGGTCCTTCTGGACACCCCGCTTGACCGCGCCACCGCGCAGAAGGCAGGCCTGCGGATCGCCACGGCGATCGGATCGAGCGACTTCGGCGCCGGAAAGCTCGCGGGCGCCGAAATGATTTCGCTGTTACACGGCAGAGGCCAGGTGGCGCTACTCGGCGGCTTTCCGACCGGCAACGGCGTGCTCCGGCTGGACGGATTCGAGCGCGCCGTCGCGGGGACGGGCGTGCGGGTCGTTGCGCGGGAGAACGCGGCCTACCTGCGCGACAAGGCCGAGACCGCGGCTGCCGAGATGCTCCGCGAGCACCCGCAGCTCGCCGGCTTCTTCGCGGCGAACGACCTGATGGCGCTCGGGGCCGCGGATGCGGTTAGCGCGGCGGGCAGGACCGGGGAGGTCGCGATCATCGGGATGGACGGCATCACGGAGGCGCTCGACGCGATTCGCAACGGGTCGATGAGCGCGACCGTGTCGCAGTACCCGTATGTCATGGGGCGGATGGCGATAGAGGCATGCCTCGCCGCCACTCGCGGCAACGCCCTGCCGAGCCGGGCCGACGCCCCGCTCACAGTCATAACGAAGGCGAACGTCGCCCGCGCGTCAGCGTTGTTCCCACGCCCGTTCCAAGCCTACTCCGACCCCTTCGCACAGCTACTCCGCAGGCGCTAGACCGCCGCTCGGCCACCGAGGGCGTTCGAAGCCACGCCGCCGCCCGCTTCCCGGACGGTTTTTCGGGGCAGCCCTCGACATAGTCGAGAGCCCTGACGACGAGTGGACGAAGGCCGAGCACGACGATTACGGCTGCGGCCGAGAAGATCGCCGCAGTACCCATGACTCCCAGCGCAACGCCACCGGAAGAGGTCATCATTACGACGCTGTCATTTCAACGTACTGAGGTGGCATGTGCGATAGACGTGGTCATCCGAACGTCTTTCCACCGCTCCCCACCCGTACGACGTCGCCGCGGCTCCAAGACGGATCACGTCGAGGGATCGGGAAAGCGTCAGCGTCATCTCGCCATGCTGGACGTTTCGGGCTGGTCACGGCATCGGTGAGCCAGCCGATTGGCTGCGTCCTGCTGCGGATGAAGAGGGAGTCGCAGTAGGCGAAGGTAAAGGGCGTCCCTCTGGTGCCGAGGTCGGTCTTAAGAGTCCGACCGGACGCCGTCGTCATAGACCTTCGGCGGGTTAGGCGGAGACGGACTTCCTCCGGTCAGCTGGCGCGTCTCCCACGAGTTGCGGTTCTCACAACACCGATCGAAACGGAGAGCTCTGGCTCTGCCATCCTGCGCGACCTCAAGTGCTCGTGAACGTGATCAGGTCCTCGTAACGACGCGTGGGCGAAGGAGTCTGAGCAACCGTGAAAGCAGGAGCAGCCTTTCGCCGCGGCAGACGCGCCTTTGCGGTCTGCTCTGCGTTCTTCATATTCGCCGTAGGCTGAACAATTGACCGCGCCCCCGTGCGGGACGCACGCGCCACAGTCTCGCTTCGCAACGCCTCAACCGACAAGGGCGGAGCCTAGAGAGCCCGCACCCGCACTGCTTCAACGCAGAGATGTGGTCTCGAATCGGTGATCGTCGCCTTGGACCGCTAGCCGAGTAGGAACTTCTCGAGTCCGTGGGCAAGGGCGTTGGCGGCGCGTTGGCGAAACGCAGGACTCTCGAGCAGGGCGGCGTCGGTGGGGTTGTGCATGTTGCCGCTCTCGATGAACACCTTCGGAACGGTGGACAGGTTGAGGCCGCCGAGGTCGGTGCGGACGTCGAGCCCGTTGCGGCCGACGTAGGTTGCGGTCGGCATTGCTGTATCGGCCGCGTAGGCGTTGCGAACGTCGACGGCGAGCCGTTTCGAAGCGGTCGCGATCCGTCGGGTGATCCCGGTGTCGGGTGGGTAGATCACGTCGAAGCCGCGTCCGTCTGGCGGGGCGCCGTCGGCGTGGATCGAGATGGCGGCGTCGGCGTGTGCTCGATTGCCGATCGCTGCGCGCTGGTTGATGCACGGCCCCCAAGGTGTGTGTGCGGTGCGGGTGAGCACGACAGTGGCGCCGGCCGCTTTGAGGATGTGCGCGAGTCGGGTCGCGACGTCGAAGTTGAAGGCTGCTTCCGTATAGCCGTTTGCGCTTTCGGTGCCGGTCGTGTCGCACGCCTTGAGGAAGCCGCCGGCGGGCACGGGCTTGTCGATCTGGGCGAGATGTTTCCAGTTGTTCGGGTTGTGCCCTGGGTCGATCGCGACGACCTTCCCAGCTAGCGGTAGACCACCGGCGCGCGCGCCCAGCGCGAACGCCATGAGCGTTACGGCAACCAGTCCCGCCGGTAGACATACGGTTGCGCGCACCGGCGGGTTTAGCTCGTGCGGGTGGGCGCGCAGCCGCTGCAGGCGCCGTGGAGGATGACGTCGTGTCCTGCGACGGCGTAGCCGGTTCGGCGTTCGAGCTTGGCGAGGGCTCGTTCGAGTTCGTCGTCGGCGAAGGCTTCGATCTTGCCGCACTCGTCGCAGACGAGGTGGTGGTGGTGTTCGCCGTCGGGGTGGATGGGTTCGAAGCGGGCGCTGTCGGCGCCGAGCTCGATGCGCTGGAGGTAGCCGTCGCGGCTGAGCTGTTCGAGTGCGCGGTAGACGCTCGCGATGCCGACGTGGCGCCCCTGCGCTCGGAGCTGGTCGAAGATCTCCTGGGCGGTAAGGCAGCAGGACTGTTCGCCGAGCAACTCGATGACGGCGCGGCGGGCGCCGCCATCACGGTGTCCCCGAGTTCGGAGCGCGGCGAGCGTCTGCTCCGACCACTCGCGGCTGGGTGAGCGGTCCATGACGTTAACGATAGCGCCTCCCATCACCACTAGCTACAGAGAATGATTCTCGCTAGGGTTAGAGGCCGGTTCGTTGTCGACTAGCGGAGGTGCGAGGGGATGCGCAGGTTGGTTTCGGTCGTTGGGGTCGTTGTTGCGTGCGCCGCGCTGGGTGCGGCGGTCGCGTCGGGGGAGCGGGGGTCAGCCGCCGGCGGCACGCTGCAGGTCGTCGCTGCGGAGAACTTCTGGGGCAGCATCGCGGCGCAGCTCGGCGGCTCGAAGGTGTCGGTGACGAGCATCATCGTCAACCCGAATACCGATCCGCACTCGTATCAGCCGAGCGCCGGTGATGCGCGGACGATGGCGGGCGCCAAGTTCGCGATCGTGAACGGGATCGGCTACGACAAGTGGGCTTCGCAGCTGCTGGCAGCGAATCCTGTCTCCGGCCGTACGGAGCTCGACGTCGGCACCCTGCTGGGACTGAAGGAGGGCGACAACCCGCACCAGTGGTACAACCCCGCCTCGGTGCAGAAGGTGATCAACGCGATCGCCGCTACCTACGACAGGCTCGACCCGGCCGACAGGTCGTACTTCGCCGCACAGAAGAAACATTTCGAGACGGTGTCGCTCAAGACCTACAACCAGCTGCGCGCGCAGATCCGGAAGCGGTTCGCCGGCGTGCCCGTCGGCTACAGCGAGAGCATCTTTCAGCCTCTCGGCCAGAGCATGGGCTTGAAGCTGCTGACGCCGTACAGCTTCGCGAAGGCGGTCGCCGAAGGGACGGAGATCAGCGCGAAGGACAAGCAGACCGTCGACAACCAGGCGCAGCATCGTTTGATCAAGGTGTGGGTGTACAACAGCCAGAACGCGACGCCCGATATCCAACGGATCAACACGATCGCCAAGCAGCGGCACATCCCGATCGCGACCGTCACCGAGACGCTTTCGCCGGCGACCCTGAACTTCGAGCAGTGGCAGGTCGCAGAACTACGTGGCCTGATCAAGGCCCTGCATGAGGCCACCGGCCGCTAGTTCGGTGGCGGTGGCGGTGGCGGACGTTAATCGTCGCGAGCCTGCCCGGCTCGACCCGGTCGCGAGCGCGGCGATCGAGTTGGGCGGCGCCGCGGTCACCGTCGGCGGCCGCACGATCTGGAGCGAGGCGACACTCGAGATCGATCCGGGCGAGTTCGTCGCTGTGCTGGGGCCCAACGGCGCCGGCAAGTCGACGCTCCTGCGCGTCCTTCTCGGGCAGCAGCCCCTGACGGCGGGGACGGTGTCGGTGCTCGGCAGCGCGCCCCGAGCCGCCAAGCAGGAGATCGGCTACCTGCCGCAACGGCACGCCTTCGACGAGACGACGCGGATCCGCGGCATCGACCTCGTGCGGCTCGGCCTCGACGGGGCTCGCTGGGGGCTGCCGCTTCCCGGCCGCTCGGCCGACCGGCGCCGGGTCGAGGAGGCGATCGAGCTGGTCGGTGCCGGCGATTATGCGCGGCGGCCGATCGGCGAGTGCTCGGGCGGGGAGCAGCAGCGGCTGCTGATCGCGGCGGCGCTGGTCTCGCGGCCGCGAATGCTGTTCCTCGACGAGCCGCTCGACAGCCTCGACCTGCCGAACCAGACGGCCGTGGCCGCGCTGCTCAACCGGATCTGCCGCGCGGAAGCGATGACCATCCTGCTCGTCGCCCACGACGTCAACCCGCTGCTTGCGCATGTCGACCGGGTCGTCTACGTAGCCGCAGGGCGGATCCTTTCCGGGCCTCCCGGGCAGGTGATCAGGAGCGAGACGCTGAGCGAGCTCTACGGGTCGCCCGTCGAGGTGTTGCAGACCTCGGACGGCCGCCTCGTCGTAGTAGGACAGCCGGAGGCGCCGCACCATCACTCCGACCGGCACGCGCATCCATGAATCCGCACTTCTCCCTCAACCCGGTCACCGACTTTCACCAGCTCATCGTCTACCCGTTCATGGTCAACGCGCTCGAGGCGGGCACGATCGTCGCTGTGATGGCGTCCGTCGTCGGCTGGTTCATGGTGCTGCGGCGGCAGACGTTCGCCGGGCACACGTTGTCGTTGATGTCGTTCCCCGGGGCGAGCGCTGCCGCGCTTGTCGGCGTGTCCCTCTCGCTCGGCTACTTCTCCTTCTGCGTCGTCGGCGCACTGGCGATCGCCGCCGGCTCACGCACGGCAGGCCGGCGCGACTTCGGGCAGGAGTCGGCCGTCATCGGCACGGTTCAGGCGGCGGGGCTCGCGCTCGGCTTCCTGTTCCTCAGCCTCTACGGCGGCATCCTCGAAAACCTCGAGGAGCTGCTCTTCGGATCGTTCCTCGGAATCACGACGACGCAGGTGCACACGCTCGCAGCGATCACGATCGGCGTGCTCGTCTTCTTCCTGGTCGCCGGCCGTCCGCTGCTCTACAGCACGGTCGACGAGCTTGCAGCCGACGCGCGCGGCGTCCCCGTCCGGCTACTTCAAGTCGCGTTCCTCGTCATGCTCGGGCTGGCGGTCGGGGCGACCGCCCAGATCACCGGCGTGCTGCTCGTCTTCGCGCTGCTCGTCGCTCCCGCGGCTGCAGCACAGCAGCTGACAGCGCGGATCCCGCTCAGCCTCGGCCTGACCGTTCTCTTTGCGCTCGCGATCATCTGGGTCGGACTGACGCTCGCCTACTTCAGCGCCTACTCGCTCGGCTTCTACGTCGCCACGATCGCCTTCGCCCTCTACATCGCCTGCCGGCTGAGCCGCACCGCGGTCGAGCGGATCGGGCGTACGACCGCCGCGCCCGCGATCGCGTAACCCTTGCTCGCGCACGACTTCATCCGCAATGCCCTGCTCGCGGGAACGCCGATCGCGCTTGCCTGCGGCGCCGTCGGCTACTTCGTCGTGTTGCGCAGCCAGGTGTTCGCCGGAGACGCGCTCAGCCATGTCGCCTTCACCGGCGCTCTCGCCGCCGCCGCCGCCGGCGTCGACCTGCGCCTCGGGCTGTTCGCCTCGACCGTGTTCGTGGCAGCACTCCTGGCGGCGATCGGAGAACGCACGCGCATCGACGACGTGACGATCGGCATCGTCTTCGTCTGGGTGCTCGGCCTCGGCGTCTTCTTCCTCGACCTCTTCAACCGCGGCGTCAACGGCGGCAACGGCATCGTCGCCTCCCGCACGCTCTTCGGATCGATCTTCGCGCTCACCACGCCCGAAGCGCGGCTCGCCGCCCTGATCGGCCTCTGCGTCGTCCTGGCCGTGGTCGCGATCGCGCGGCCGCTCCTCTACGCCACCATCGACCCCCAGGTGGCGGCGGCCCGCGGCGTGCCCGTCGCACTGCTCGGCGCTGCGCTCCTCATCCTCCTCGGCATCGACGCAGCCGAGGCGACCCAGGCGGTCGGCGCGCTGCTCCTGCTCGGCCTGATCGCCGCGCCCGCCGGCGCCGCGATCAAGCTCACCGCCCAGCCCTACCTCGCGCTCGCGCTCTCGTGTCTCTTCGCGCTCGCTTCGATCTGGCTCGGCGTCGTCGCCGCCTACGTGATCTCGTCGCTGCCACCAAGCACAGCGATCCTCGGCGTCGCCGCACTCATCTACGCCGGCTCGTTCGTGATCTCGTTCGCCCGCCGACAGTCGCGGCGAGCGCCACGGTCGGCGATTCCTCGACACGTGTCACAGGGAAGGAGCGAACCGGAGTGAGTGTCGACGGGTTGGAAGGGCTCATCGCGCGTTGGGACGCCCAGCAGGCGCGGTATCTGCCAGGGCGCGAGCAGCGGTTCGAGCTGATCCGCGACCTGGTCGAACAGGTCGCTCCGCCCTCGCCGCGCATTCTCGATCTCTGCTCCGGCCCGGGCTCGCTGTCGGCCCGCTTGCTCGAGCGGCTTCCCCAATCGTCGATCACCGCCGTCGACTTCGATCCCGCCCACATCGAGCTCGGACGCC
>Ga0335081_10006821_pt1 | contig 18209 bp, 18 predicted proteins | sample Lox_Sample_35_FD_206713 | JGI IMG/M metagenome (GOLD analysis project Ga0335081, IMG submission 206713) | Soil microbial communities from Loxahatchee National Wildlife Refuge, Florida, United States - Lox_Sample_3.5 | ecosystem: Environmental > Terrestrial > Soil > Wetlands | place: USA... | reverse complement strand
CGGCCCGCGGCCGCGGCGGCTTCGAACCGCCGCCAGGTGCCCAGCCCGACCACCGGCACGCTGACCCGGCCCCGGCCCAGGTTCCGGTTCTCCATGTCCGCCACCCCTCGCTCAGTCCGGTCCCCCCCGTCCCTGATGCCATCAATGATCCGCGACCAACCCGGACTCGCGCGCCGCGTCGCCGCAGAACACCTCCGCTGACGCCAGGCCGATGATCGTGTCCGGGCATCTAGCCCCGCCGGCAGGACCGCTGGCACCGGGGCCGCCCACGGCCCTGCCACGCCCCGATGAGCGCCGCCGTCACCGGGCACGTCACTGCACCGCGCCGCGCCACGGCGGGACCGGCAGCTCAGATGGTCATCAGCTGATGGCAGCCGGGGCGTGCGCACGCCCGGCGGCGATTGCATCCGCAGCTGTGGCCTGGATGGTTTCGGCCAGCTTCCGCGCATGGCCGGGCGAGAGCGGGCCCGAGCTCAAGGCGGCGGGTGCTGCCGCGATCGGGGCGACGGCGCATCTTGGTCGCGGGCGCCTGACTCAGATTGGATGAGACAGGACAACGGCGCAGGACAACGGCGCCTGCGGGCAGCCGTTAGTCCCCACCGCACCCCAGAGCCGCGTCCAGTTTTTTTCGAATTATACCGCTTTAGCTGGAGAGGTCTTCACGTTTCGGGCTGACGTGGGAAGACGGGGTCTGGCTGGGGTGCTGCCCACAGGTTAAGCGGGCGCTGCCCACACGATCTGGGGGCTGCCGTTCCGGTTCCGGCGGGTCGGCCGCGCTCGCGTCCGGGCGGCCTGGCTAGCGGTTCCAGCGGGGGTCGTTCTCGGCGATGGCGAGGCTGAGGGCTTCGAGTTCGGTGATGAGCTCGCGCAGGCGGCGGTGGTTGTCGGACCAGGGGCCGTAGTCGGCGAGCTGGTCGTCGGTCAGGATGCGGGTGGCGGTCTTGCCGTTTTTCTTGCGGGTCCACTGGTGGTAGGGGCCGTGCAGCCGGGGCGGGTCGGCGTGGCAGCGGCAGTTCGGCCGGCCGCAGCGGGTCATCCGGTCGGCGAGGGTGCCGGGCAGGGCGAAGCCGAGGGCGGCTAGCTCGCCCACGATGCGGGCGGCCTGGGCCTGCTGGGCTGGGGTGGGCGAGACGCCGTCATTGTCGCAGCCGGCATCCCCCGTCTCCCGCATGCACTTCAGTGTAAGTGCTGTATGACAGGCGCTGATGTTGCCATCTATATCGGGCGGTGGCGGCCGTCGCCGGTGCCCGCGGAGGCGGCGGTGTTCGCCCGGGATGTCATCACGGTGGCGGCCCCGTCACGCCAGGAGCGGGCCAAGAACCTGCTGTGGGCCGCAGGCAAGCTGGCTGATTACGCGATCGGGCAGGGGCTGGATCCGGTACCGGAGGTGGTGCTGCACCCGTCGGCAGCCGAGCGGTTCACCCGCTGCGCACCGGGCCTGACCGGGGTGGCGCGGCGGACGCTGCGCACCAACCTGCGGTTCATCGGCCGGCGTAGTCGTGCCGCAGCTGTATCCGGCTGACCTGCCGCTGCCGCGCGAGCGCGCCAAGGCGCCCTACAGCCCGGCGCAGATTGATGGGTATTTAGCGCTCGCCGATGCCCAGGGCACCCGCGACCGGGCGGCGGATGCGGGCGGCGGGGCTGGTCTGCCTGGGCGCCGGCGCCGGGCTGATCCGCGGTGACCTGCGCGAGGTGCGCGGCACCGACGTGGCGTGCCGGTCCGGCGGGGTGATCGTGTCCGTGCGCGGCGCCCGCCCGCGGGCGGTGCCGGTGCTGGCCCGCTACCACGCCCGGCTGCTGGCCGCGGCCCGGTTCGCCGGGACCGGGCTGATCTGCGGCGGCGCCGATCCGGGCCGCCGGAACCTGACGAACCCGCTGATCAGGGGACTGGGCGGCGGAGGCGGGCTGCCCGGCTGGACACCAGCCGGCTGCGGGCGACATGGCTGCGGGACTGCGCGGAACTGCTGGGGCTGGCGACGTTCATGGCAGCGGCCGGGATCAGCTGCTCCCAGCGGCTCGGCGACCTGATCGCCGGACTGGAACCAGGCAGCGAGGACGAAGCGGTCAGACTGCCCGGGGCGGCCCGCCGGCCATGATCCCGCTGGCAGCGTTCGAGGAGATCATCGACGCCTCCGGTGTCGCGCCGCGGATCGAGGCCATGCTCCCCGCCGGGGTGCGCCGGCGGCAGCTGACGGTGCGCACCCTGCTGGCCGGCATGTGCCTGACCCAGGCCGACGGACGGCCCGCGCACCTGACCCGGGTGCACCAGGCCCTGGTCAGCCTGCCCGGAGACGACCAGCGGCGGCTGGGCGTGCTCGCGGACTGGAAGCACGGGCCGCACCTGCTGACCTACCGGCAGACCGAGTACGCCTTCGGCCTGGCCGCCGCCCCGCTGGGCAAGGACGAGCCGGACGGGCTGCCGCCGGGGCCGCTGCAGCGCGTCTGCGATGACCTGCTCGAGGCCGGCATCGCGGAAGAGTTCAAGAACGGCAGCCAGTCACTGGCGGTGGACTGGACTGACCTGGAATCCTTCTCCCGGCCCCCGCCGCGCGGCACCAGCGACTGCGCCGACCCCGAGGCGTCCTGGGGCCACCGCAAGAACAACCTGCTGCGCAGCCAGGACGAGCTGTTCTACGGCTGCTACCTGTCTGCCGGCATCATGGTGCCCGAGGAAAACGGGCCGGCCGTCCCCGAGCTCGCCCGCCGCGCCACGGTCTCGTCACCCCGGCACGACCCGGTCCGCGCCTTCGCTCCCGTGCTGACCGCGATGCCCGGCCAGGGAATCCCGCCCGGCGACATCCTGGATGACTCCGGCTACGCCCACCGTGATGCCGCCGCCTGGGCCGTCCCGCTGCGCACCGCCGGCGCGCAGCTCGTCCAGGACCTGCACCCGCACGACCGCGGCCCCAAGGGCACCCGCCACGGCGCCATCATCGCCAACGGCAACCTCTGCTGCCCCCAGACACCGCGCCCGCTGCTGGAACTCGGGCCGCTGGCCCGCACCGCCACCAAAGCCCAGGCCGCGGACCACGACCGCCAGACCAGCGAACTGGCCCGCTACAAGCTCGGCCGCCTCACCCGCGACGACGCCGACGGCTACCACCGGGTCCAGTGCCCCGCCGCCATGGGCAAGATCCGCTGCCCGCTCCGGCCATCATCTATGACGCTGGACCGGGGCCGGCCCGAGATCCTCAGCACGCCAGGGCATCCCCAGGCCTGCTGCACCCAGCAGACCCTCACCGTCCCCGCAGACGTACTCGCCAAGACCGCGCAGAAACACGACTACCCCTCCGCGGCCTGGCGCCGCTCCTACGCCCGCCGCACCGGCGCCGGACGCGGCTTCGCCACCACCAAGGACCCCGCCACCAGCGACATCACCCGCGGCTGGTGCCGCCTCATGGGACTGGCCCCCCTCATGCTGTTCACCACGAGCGCGTGGATAATCGCCAAGGCGGCCTCATCGAGGGACTCGGCCGCCGCGTCTGCCTCCGTCGGGCTGAGCCTGACCCCCGCCCCTGTGCTGCGCCAGACTCCGTCCACCGGCACTATGCCGCCCAGCCACACCGTCCATCGCGGCAGTCCGGCGGCTGATTCGGCGGGGAACTCGACGTACCGCGCGGCCGGTGCCGCATGGCGCTGCTGGCCGACGCGTCGTCCGCCTCGCTGCATCCCTTCGTCACCGGCCATGTCGAGCCGGGCGCGACGGTCATCACCGACGCCTGGATGGGCTGAGCCGCTGACCTGGACTACTCCGTTTAAATGGAGACCCCTAACGGTCGTTATCCCTACACCATGGCGCTCGCGGGCATTCGAGCCGAAGGCGCCCGAATCCGCCGGTGCGGGTCGAACGCCAGCTCCACGCTGGTGTCGTTGTCCCTGCCCGGCAGGAGGCGTGGCCAAGGGATTCCAGGTAGAACTGCTCGCAACGTCGGGCTGGCTCCTTGCTGCCTGCTTCAGGCGGCAATCGCTCTACCCGGCAGGGGCACGTTATGACCCGGTGTCACCAGCGGCCGCCGTCTGGCCCGGTGCTGCTCGCCGGTGGGCTGTGCGCTGCGACGCCGGGCTGGCCGCCGTCACCGGCGGGCCGGGCTGCAATCTCGAACTGCATGTGCAGGACAACCAGATCGTGAAGGTGACCTCGCCCCTCCGGCTCTTCGTGTCATCTCCACGTTCTCTCCACGCTCGCTCCAAGAGTTGCCGCTCCGATATCCCGACGATGGCCGTGATAGCCGGACAGAACCGGCCAGAACTCAGGGAGTACTGTCATGACAGAGGTCACGCTTGACCCGGCGGACACCGCGGCCGCGTCCGGCCTGTCCGCGCCGCCGGGGCTCAGTAGGGCCGTCGGGGCCCGCATCGATGTGAGCGGTGTCGGCCAGCGCGCCGGGGCGCGCCAGATCCTGCACGAGGTGTCCGTGTCCATCGAGCCGGGTGCGCTGGTTGCTCTCGCGGGCGGCAGCGGAGCGGGAAAGACCACCTTGCTCGAGATCCTTGCGGGGCTGCGAGCGCCCTCGGCGGGCCAGGTCAAGCACGACGGCGTCCGGGTCGATGCCGGCGCCACCCGCCACTCGGGCGTCGGCTACGTCCCGCAAGACGACATCATTCACGGCGAAATGCCACTGCGGCGCACGCTGCAGTACGCGGCGCGCCTCCGCCTGCCTGCGGGCACATCGGCCGGGCAGGCCGGCCGGGTGGTCGACGACATACTGCGCGAGCTGGACCTGTCCGATCGGCGTGATGTCGCGGTCCGGATGCTGTCCGGTGGACAGCGCAAACGCGCCAGCATCGCGGCCGAACTGCTCACCCGGCCAGGCACCTTCTTCCTGGATGAACCCACCTCGGGTCTGGACCCGTCGACGTCGGCGGAGGTTGTGCGGATGCTGCGCGAGCTCACCCGCCGGGGGGTCACGGTCGTCCTCACCACCCACGAGCCGACGACCATCGACCGGTGTGACCAGGTGATCTTCCTGACCAGGAATGGTCACCTGGCCTTCGCGGGTACGCCGACCCAGGCGCGGCGGTATTTCGGCGTCGGCGACCTCGCCGAGGTGTACCGCCGGCTCGCCGGCGAGGACACGCCACGCGTATGGGCGGAGCGGTTCGCCGCCTGGCACCGGCCGGCCGGGACACCGGCCCGGCCGGCCGGGGCTCCAGCCCATCCGGCCGACGCCCCAGCCCGGCCGGTCCGTCCGGACGGTCGGCCTTCGCCGGGCGCCCTGCGGCAGTTCTGGCTGCTCACCCGGCGCAATGCCGAGGTTCTGGTCCGTAACCGGCTAACTCTCGCGATCTTGCTCGGCTCACCCGTGCTGGTCACAGCGATGATGGCGGTGCTGTTCAAGCCCGGTGCATTCCGGGGCCACGGCGCGGCCGGCGTCGGGCCGGCCCAGATCGTCTTCTGGGTGGCCTTTGCCGGCTTCTTCTTCGGCCTCACCTACGGACTGCTCCAGATCGTCGGGGAACAGGCCATCTTCAGGCGCGAACATCGCTCCGGGCTGAGTGCCGGCGCCTACGTCGCGGCCAAGCTCGGCGTCCTGCTGCCGGTGCTGGCCGCGGTGACGGCCGTTCTCCTCGGTGTGCTGCGCGCACTGGACCGGCTTCCCGCCGCTGGCTGGGGCGTGTACACGTCACTGCTGGTCACCTTGCTGGTGGAGGCGGTGTCGGCGCTGGCTCTGGGCCTGCTGGCCTCGGCGGCTGTCGCCAATGCCGCGCAGGCGGCGCTCGCCTTGCCGATGCTGTGCTTCCCTCAGGTGCTCTTCGCCGGCGCCGTTGTTCCCGTCGCCGACATGGCGGCTCCCGGGCGCTGGATCAGCCTGGGCCTGGCCAACCGCTACTCGTTCGAGGCACTGGGGCGTGCCCTGGGGCTCGACCGGCTCACCGCCACGCTTCCGGCCATGCGCGCCTACGGTGACACCTTCTCCGGGACCGTCGCCTACCGGTGGCTGCTGCTCACCGGGTTCGCCGCCCTCTTCGCGCTGGCCACGGTGCAGGTGCTCCGCCTTCGGTCCCGGCCCGGCCCGCGCGGACGGCGGTGAAGCCGGTCAGGGATCCGCGGCGTCGAGGCAGCGCTGGGCGTCGAGCGGCTGTCCGGCGAGCTCGAACAGCGTCGCCGCCTCGGCCAGGAGGCGGCTGGCGGCGGCGTGGTCTCCCTCGGCCCGAACGAGGTGGGCGCGTGCCTCGGCTACCGCTCCTGGCCAGGCCGTGCCCTGCCAGGTCGCCGCCGACCTCTCAGCCTGGACGAGCCAGGAGCGGGCCTGGTCCAGGCGTCCTCCCTCGGTGCACGCGATCGAGGCCGGCACCGCGATCATGACCTGGCAGAAGATGCAGGAGAACGGCTCGTCCAGCCGCTCCGCCGCTTCATCGACGACCGCCAGCGCGGTACCGGCGTCCGGGGCTGCGGAGATGAGCGTCCCGTAGATGCGCTGCAGGAGATGGCGAGCCAGCGGCGACCAGCGGGCCAGCGGAAGCGCACGCCGCAGCAGCCGCTCCGCTGCCGCGCGGTCGCCAACGGCCAGCTCGACCTCGGCCAGCCGCTGCAGCGCGTGCGCCGCGCCGGTATCGGCTCCCATCTCCGTATGCAGGGCCAGCGCCTCGGCAAGATCGGCGCGGGCCGCGTCGAGGTCGCCTGCCAGCAACGCCGCCTCACCGGCCACCGTCACCGCGAACGCCACCCCGCGTCGCGCGCCCGTCCGCTCGGCCTGATCCCGCAGCTGGCGCGTCAGGGCCACCACCTCGTCGTAGGGCGTCGGCCCGTAGAGCAGGTACTCGGCGACGCACAGGTGCGAGTCGAATACCGCCGAGGCAAGCTCCGGGTTCTCGGTGGTGGCGCGGAGCTCGCGGCGGAGCCGGTCGAACCACTCGCCGCGGTTGTGGGCGATCATGCCCTGCAAGGTGATGACGTCGAGCAGGCGGTTCGGTGCCCCAGGCGCCAGGGCCATGCCGCGAGCCGCCTCGACCGCCGCGTCAGCGCCGTCGATATCACCGGAGAAGTAGGCCAGCATGCCCCGCGCGAGGAGTATTGCGCCGTCGTCTGGCCCTCCGCTCGGTTCGAGCCCGGCTAGTGCCTCCTCGGCCGAGGCGAGGTCCCCGCTGAGCACCGCGGCGCGAGCCAGCCGCGTCCGCAGGCCTGGCGCCTGATCGAGGCTCGCTGTCGCCAGCGCCTTGCGGTAGGCCGGCACCGCGGCGTGGTCACCGACCGCCGCCAGCGCGTCCGCCCGGAGCGCCAGCAGCGCAGGCTCGGCCTGACCGTCGACGTGGTCACGAACCGCTTCGGTCCAGCGCAGCACCTCCGCGTGCAGCCCGGATGCTGCCGCTATCCGCGCCGCCTCCAGCGCATACGGCGCGGCCATGGCTGGCTCGCCTCCGGCGAGGAGCAGGTCGGCGACCTGCGCCGGAGGGGCACCGAGATCGATGAGTCGCGCCGTGATCTCGTTCATGACCGCCGGCCGCGCGGCGGGGGCGAGCTGCGCCGCCAGCCGGGCCGCGATGGCCGGATCGGCAAACCGGTACCCGACGGACTCGGCGCGGATCACTCCGGAGCCGAGGGCCTGCTCGAGCAGCTGACCAGCTTCCTGCGGCTCGTGACCGGAGGCCGCGGTGAACTCAAGCCGATCGAAACGATCTCCGAGCTGCGCGACCCGCCGGAGAACCTGGGCCACCCCGGCGGGCAGGCCGGCTGTCGCGTCCCGGTTCACCTGCGGCCGGTGACCATCGGCCAGCTCGACGACCTCAAAGCCAGGCCACCTCGGGGCATCTGGCCGCTGAGCGATGATGACGGCCAACCGGTGCGTGCGGGTCAGCCGGGCCACATCCTCGACGAGCAGCAAGGCTTCGCGATGAGCGAGATGCAGATCGTCGAGCAGGAGCACCGCGCCCGACCGCTCCGCGGCCGCGGCGAGGAACTCCCGCACGGCCACGAACCAACGCTGACGTGCCGTGGGCAGCCGTCCGTCGAAGGCCCGCTCGAGTTCGGCCCGGCACCCAGCCGGGATCGCATCGAGCAGCCCGGGGGCGCCCAGGGCCATCTCCTTGAGAACCTCGGCGACGCACGTGTAAGGACTGCGGCTGGCCGGCGTGGGAACCGACAGCCCGACGGCCAAGCCCTGGCGCCGGGCCTTCTCTGCCACCTGATGGAGCAGATCCGTCTTTCCTGACCCGGGACCGCCGCCGACCTGGATCGCCGCTCCGATGCCCGCGGCGACATCGCCGACGGCCCGCAGCACCCGGCGCTCCGGTGCCGTGGCGCCCTCGGCGGCCGGGCCGGCGTAGAGGGACTGCTCGTTCATATCGGCCACGAACCGGAAGCCACGGCCGTAGATGGTCTTGATGACCCGCTGATCCCTGCCGGTGTCGCCCACGGCGCGGCGAGCGGACTTGATCCGGCTGGACAGCGCCGACTCCGAAACGAACCGGTTACCCCAGACCTGGTCGAGGAGTTCGGTCTTCGGCACCACACGCTCGCGATGGTGCAGCAAATAAGCCAGCACGTCGAAAACCTGAGGCTCCAAGTCGACGATCTCGCCGCCGCGCCGCAGCTCGATGCGCTCGACGCTCAGCTCGCAATCACCGAATCGAACCCCCACATGCGACATGGTGCACCGCGGACCGCACGATGCTCAAATCGTGCGGTCCGCGTGTCGCGGTGTCAGGGGTGTCCACCTTGATGGTGACCGGCACCCCGTTGGTGATGACGTCACGCCAGCGCACCTACGGGTAGCCGCGATCCGCGGTTCGCCCTTTCTGCGTGTTGACACCCCGCACAGCGCCAGCTTGACCGCTGGACCAGCAAGGTTAACTGATCGCGCTCAGGCCGTCCCGGAACCGGTCGATCTCGGCCAGGAAGTGCTTCCAGGCGGGATCACGCTCGGGCAGCAGGTGGTTGGCGCTGTCGAGCGGAACCAGGCGGCTGTTCGGGATCAGCGCGGCCAGCAGCCGTGACTGCTCGAAGCGATTCTCGGGCTCCCGGCGGGAGCCCATGATCAGCGTGGGCACGGTGAGCTTGGGCGCGAGGTTCGTGACGTCGATGCTGGCGAATGCGTCGACGAACCGCCACGCGTTGTCCGGGGAGGTCGAGCGCCGCTGAAGCTCGTCGAAGCTGCGCCACTGCTCCTGGGTGGCTTCGGGCAGGAAGCGGGCTGCGAACATCTGCCGGTAGGTCGGATCTGGACGCCCCCAGCCCAGGCGGACGATCTGGACGCGGGCGTCGGCGAGCGCGAGTTCGTCGGGTGTGCGGGCGCTCTTGCGCCAGCCTTGCGCGTATGACCCGAGCAGCACCAGGCGGGTGACCCGTTCGGGGTGGCGCACCGCGTAAGCGATGGCGACTGGCCCGCCCTGGGAGATGCCCAGCAGCGGGAACCGGTCCAGCCCGGCGGCGTCGACGACGGTCTCCAGGTCGTCCACCCAGTCCTCGAACGAGAACCTTCCGATGTCCCAGTCCGACAGGCCGCAGCCTCGCTCGTCGTACCGGACCAGGCGGAACCGGCGCGAGAGCTCGGCCAGCCAGTGCCGCCATACCGGGCTTTCCCAGTCGTAGCCGAGGTGGCTGAGCCAGTTCGCGGCCTTCACCAGCGGCGCGCCCGCGCCGCTGGTCGCGTATGCCAGCCGGGTGCCATCGCCGGCCGTGGCGAACCGTATCTCCTGTTCCGGCGGAGCCGGCGAGAGGCCGGCGACCGGCTCGGGCTGGGCCGCTTGCTCCACCGGTGCGGTGAATTGATAGCCGCGTCCGTGGGCGGTGCGGATGAGGCGCTGGCTGCGTCCGTCATCTCCGATCGCCTGACGTGCCGCCTTGATCCGGCTGGTGAGCGCCGATTCGCTCACGAAGCGGTTGCCCCAGACGGTGTCGAGCAGTTCCTCCTTGGGCACGACCCGGTGCCGTTCCCTGATCAGCACGGCGAGGAGGTCGAACACCTGCGGCTCGACCGGCCGGAGCTGCCCGGCCCGGCGCAGCTCGTACCGATCGAGATCGAGCTCGCAGTCGCTGAAGGCGAAGATCAAGAAAGCTCCCTCCCCACTTTTCACCAGTGTCGCACCGGGGACGGCCACACCTCGTCTCCAGATGTTCTCCATTTTTCCTCCAAGCTTGAGGACCGCCCCGGCAGGCACAGTGGTGCACGAGTCCGATCAGGTCCCGCCGGCTGGCGGGCCGAGCGCAGAGTGGAGGAGCCGTGATCAGCCTTCGTGCCAACCGCCGCGACGTGGCCGCGGGTGCCCGGGCGATGGTGCCGTGGCTGGCCGGGATTGTCCCGTTCGGGCTGGTGATCGGCGTCAGCGCCGCCCGGGCAGATGTCCCCGCGCTGGCCGGGTGGCTGACCGGCCCGCTGATCTACGCCGGCAGCTCGCAGCTGGCGACGATCGGGATGCTCAGCGCCGGAGCCGCCCCGATGGCCGTGGTGGCCGTCGCGCTGGTCATCAACGTCCGGCTGATCTTCTACTCCGCGACGATGGCCCGCCACTGGCGCGGCACGCCATGGTGGTGGCGGCTGGCGGCCGGTTATCTGCTGGTCGATCCGTCGGTGGCGGTCGGGCTCGACGGGTACCGGCGGCTCGGCCGCGGCCGGGGGCACGCTCACTACCTCGGCGGCGCGGTCCTGCTCTGGGTGTGCTGGCTCGCCGCTATCGGCGCCGGCCTGACGGCAGGCGCCGGGTTGCCGGCGTGGCTTCATCTGGAGTTCGTGATCCCCCTTTACCTCGTCGGGCAGGCGATCGCCAAGCTCGCCGATCCGGCGCCGCGCCGGGCGATCTTCGCCGCGGCCGCCGCCGCGCTGCTGGCGCTATCGGCGCCGCTGCAGCTCGGCATAGCGCTGGCCATGGCGGCAGGCATCGCCGCCGGCCTCACCGCACGACCAGCTGGGTCCGCGCAGTCCATTCACCCGCTTCAGCCATCCACGGAGGTACCGCGATGAACGCCTGGACCGTCATCCTGGCCGCGGGTCTGGGCAGCTACCTGTTCCGGCTCAGCATGATCGTGCTCTTCGACCGGATCACGATGCCGGCGCGCCTGCAACGGGCCACCGAACTCGTCGCCCCGGCGGCGTTCGCCGCGATGGCCGCCGCGGGTATCGCGACGACCTGCATGAGCCTGGGCGCCGCCCGCGCCGCAGCGCCGCTGGCCGCGGTCGCGGTAGCCGTCATCGCCGTGCTGCGCACCGGCTCGCCCCAAGCCGCGATCCTGGCCGGCATGCCGGCCCTGTGGGTCGCGACCGCCCTGCTACCGACCTGAATTACCGCCGAACGATCTACGGGGAGCAACCCATGAATTCAAACCGGAACCGCCACGATGTCGTCATCGTGGGCGGACGAGTCGCCGGATCAGCCACCGCCATGCTGCTGGCCCGCCTCGGGCACGACGTGGTGGTCCTGGACCAGGCGTCCTTCCCGAGCGACACCACCTCGACGCATGCGATCGCCCGCAGCGGCGTGGTCCAGCTCCACCGCTGGGGTCTGCTCGACACGGTCACCGGCAGCGGCGCCCCGGCCATCAGGCAGGTCACCTTCCACGCCCTCGGTGAGTCGGTGAGCCGTACGATCAAGCACAAGGCCGGGGTCGGCTTTCTCATCGCGCCCCGGCGGTACGTGCTGGACACGATCCTCGCGGCCGCCGCCGGGCAGGCCGGCGCCGACGTGCGCCACGGTGTCACCGTGACCGGCGTGCGGCGGGACCGGCGCGGCCGGGTGGCGGGGGTATACGGGCATGACCGCGGCGGCGCTGGAATCGATATCGGCGCCCGGTACGTCATCGGCGCTGACGGCCTGCGGTCGCGGGTGGCCCATGCGGCCGGCGCCGCGATCAACGAGGCCCGCCCGGCGGTCGGCGCGATCCAGTATGCCTACTACGCGGGCATCGGGTGGACCGGCATGGAGTTCTTCGTCGCCGAACGATCCTTCGCCGGAGTGTTCCCGACCCACCACGGCCAGGCCTGCATCTGGGTCTGCACGCCCTCCGCCGACGCCAGGGCGGCCCGCCGCCAGGCCGGATCCCGCGTGGCGGCCTTCGGCGAGCTGCTGGAGCGTGCCGCCCCGCAGCTGGCCGAGCGGCTGCGCCGTGCTCGCCGGACCTCGCCGGTCCAGGGCATGCTCCGCATGCCCAACCAGGTGCGCCAGGCGTTCGGCCCGGGCTGGGCGCTGGCGGGGGACGCCGGCTATCACCGGGACGCCGTCACCGCGCACGGCATCAGCGACGCGTTCCGCGACGCCGAGCTCCTGGCCGTCGCGGTGGACCAGGCGCTCGGTGCCGGCGCCGAGGAGACCGCGGCCCTCGCACGTTATCAGCGGCAGCGCGACCAGGCGCTGCGGGAGATCTTCGAGATCACCTGCCGCCTGGCCGCCTATCCGGCGGTGCCGGCCTTCATCGCGCTCCAGAAGCAGCTGAGCGCGGCCAACGACTCCGAAGCGACGGCGCTGGCTTCCTGGCCGGTCCCGGGCGAGCGCCTGCTGGCGACCGCCTGACCCCCGGCACGACCGTCACCCCACAAGCCCACACCAGGGAATCACCACACATCAAGGAAAGGTACCGACATGACCACCACCGACATGACCGCCGCCGAGACCAGCGACACGATGCGCAACGGCGTCGACACCGCGACCCTGTTCGCCACCCTCGACGCGGTCAAGCAGGCGCCCGAGGCCGCCCGCTTCCAGTTCCGCGCCCACAATCAGTGGGTCAGCGGCACGCACAACCGCACCACCATCGCGGACTACTTCGGTGTCGGCGAAGAGCGCGCGCACGAGCGCACGTTCGTGTTCGACGCCGACCACCCCGCCGTCCTGGTAGGCCGGGACAACGGGCCGACCCCGGCCGAGTTCGTGCTGCAGGCGCTGGTTTCCTGCATCACCTCCGGCCTGGCCAACATCGCCGCCGCCCGGAAGGTCAGGCTCACCGAGGTCCGCTCTACGGTCACCGGCGACATCGACCTCAACGGCATCCTCGGGCTCAACCCCGAGGTGCGGAACGGCTACGAGAAGATCACCGTGCGCTTCGCGATCAAGGGCGACGCCCCGGCCGAGACGCTGCGCGAGATCGTGGAGCAGTCGCGGGCCCGCTCGGCGGTCTACGACGTCGTCACCAACGGGGTGCCGGTCACCATCGAGGTGGACACCCCCTGACGCTCAGCACAAGCGTGACGATTCGCCGCAGGCCAGGATCCCGGTGCCCGCCGGTCCCTGGCCTGCGGCACGCCGATCTGGGCATCGTGCGGGCGACCGCCCGCGCCCTGACAGCGGCCGATCAGGACCCGCACGGCATGAGCGCCTGACCCGATCAGCTATGGAGCAGTCAATGTCAACCAGGAATGTTCAGCACTACGACGTGATCATCGCGGTCGCTTCCGGGGGTCCCCGACGCCGTCCGCCGCTGCCAGGCCGAACGCGACGATTCCGGCCTGCGCCTCGAGCTGGCGTCGGCCTAGACGGGAGGCTCAGATGCGGTATCCGCTGGTACAGCGCGGGCTGATTGCCCTGGTGCTGGTGCTGGCCATGGCCGTGTGGTTCTCGGCGTCGGCGGTGGTTCCCGCGCTGGCCGGCCAGTGGCACCTGAGCGCCGGCGCCGCGGCCTGGATGACGGCGCCGGTGCAGGCCGGATTCGTGGCCGGGGCCGTCGGGTCGGCCATGCTCGGCCTGGCCGACCGGATCCGGCCGCACCTGCTCGTGGCCGGCTGCGCCGCCGGGGCGGCCGGCTGCACCCTGGTCATGGCGTTGTTCGCGGACGGCCTGCCGGCCGCCGTGCCGCTGCGGTTCGCGACCGGGGCCTTCCTGGCGGGCGTCTACCCGGTGTGCATGAAGCTCATGGCCTCCTGGTCACCCCCGGCCAGCCGGGCGCTGGCCATGGGGGCGCTCATCGGCTGCCTGGCGCTGGGCTCAGCCCTGCCGCACCTGATCGACGGCCTCGGACGGCTGAACTGGCGCGCGGTCCTCGCCGCCGCCGCGGCCACCGCGTTCTGCGCCGCCATCATTGCCGGCGCCCTGGTCAGGCCCGGCCCGCAGTTCCCCGCCGCGGGCGGGACCGGCCGCAGCCGGTATGCCCTGGCGATGTTCGCCGACCGCGGTCCCCGCCTAGTCAGCCTGGCCTACTTCGGGCACATGTGGGAGCTGTACGCGCTGTGGACCTGGCTGCCGGCCGTCCTCGCCGCGAGCAGGATCACCACGACCGGCCTGCCGGCCCCGGCCGCCTCCGGCATCGACGCCTTCCTCGCGATCGGCGTCGCCGGGCTGGCGGGCTGCCTGCTCGGCGGCTGGGCCGCCGACCGCGCCGGCCGGGCCGCCACCGCCGCCGCGGCCCTCACGGTCAGCGGGGCCTGCTGCCTGCTCTCGCCGCTGTTCTTCACCGCGGGCCGCCCGTGGCTGCTCGCCTTCACCACGGTCTGGGGCGCCGCGGTCATCGCCGACTCCGGCGTATTCTCCACCCTGCTCAGCGACCTGGTCGACCGCCGCTACCTCGGAACCGCGCTGACCACCCACACGGCCATCGGATTCGGCCTGACCATCGTCACGATCCAGGCGATCCCGCTCATCGCCGCCGTCACCGGCTGGCGCTACGCCTTCGTGGCCCTCGCCGCCGGGCCGATGACCGCGCTGCCCGCCCTGGCCGCCCTGAGCCGCCAGATAACACCGAACGGCCTGCCATCTACCTTTACGGAAAGGACACTGTCATGACCTCCTGCTGGCCCACTGGCGCGCCTGCGATCGGAGCGACCGCCGAGCTGTCCCGGTCCATCGGCCCGGACGACATCGAGCGGTTCACCGATATCAGCGGGGACCGGAACCCCCTGCACTACGACCTCGAGGCGGCCAAGGCGTCACGATTCGGGGAGATCGTCGTCCAGGGCGGGATAACCAGCGCCATCCTCAACGCGGTGGTGGCCGAGTGCCTCCCCGGCCCCGGGACCGTCTTCCTGAACGTGAACTGGGACTTCAAGGCACCCGTCCGCCCCGGCGACGTCATCACCGGCCGCGTGGAAATCATCGAAGCCAGGACCGACAAGCCAGTCACCAGACTCCGTACCACCGTGACCCGCGGCGACGGCACCATCGCCCTGACCGGCACCGCCCTCTGCTACACCATGACGATCGGCACCGGCACCAGCCCATGACAGCCTAGCCACGCAGGCTCCGCAGGCTTCTGACTGCCCTGCGGTGATTGCTACCGCCTGGGCGCGGATGTCGGCCTTGGCGATGGACCGGTAACCGTCGAGCCGGGAGCCGAAATGGCACCGCCTGCGCTCGAGGTGAGCAGCAGCGGAACGGCCAGTGGCGATGGCGGGCTGAGAACCGCCGGGTTATTGCCGCCGGGCGTTCGGATGTGGCATGCGATACATGCGCGGATTTACGCCAGCTGTGCTGGACCAGCCTGGCCGGAATTTGTACCGTAGTCCAGTCCGAGCCGCTGGCGGATGACCTGGCGGGCCAGGTCCAGGACGGCCGGGTCGTCGTTCAGGACGAATTTGGTGTCGGCGCCCAGCAGGATCGCGTGCAGCTCGAAGGCGATCCGGCCGGGGTCCTCGCGGGCGGGAAGCTCGTGCTGCTCGATCGCGGTGGCCGCGAAGGAGGAGAGCAGCGCGGTGAAGCCGGAGTTGATGGCGGCGACCCGGTCCTTGACCGGCCCGGGACGGGTGCCCATCTCCAGCGCCGTGGCGGCGAAGAAGCAGCCGCCGGGGAAGACGCGGCGCTGCAGGTAGCTGAAGTACGCCTCGCACGCCGCCGCCAGCTGGCCCAGGCCGGGGCGGGCCGCGAGCGCGGGCTGGATGACTTCTTCGGTGAGGATCCGCTCGGCCTCGGCCACGGTGGCCAGCTGGAGTTCCTGCTTGGAGCCGAAGTGCGCGTACAGGCCGCTCTTGCTGATGCCGGTCGCGGCGGCCAGGTTCCCGATCGACAGGCCCTCCAGCCCGTCGACGGTGGCCAGGTCCGCGGCCGCGCGCAGGATCGCGGCGCGGGTGCGCTCCCCGTCGGCCCGCAGCTGCCGCGGCCCGCGGCCGTGCTGGCTCGTCGTGACGTCCGCCACGTTGACAAGATAGCACGACCGGTCGTACTGTCCAATTCAGCACGAACGATCGTGCTATCTAGGGGCAGCCTGCCCGGCAGCCCACTTCGCCCGCAAGGAGCTCACCATGCACGTCACCAGCATCGTCAACGGCGTCGACCTCGACCGCCTGTCCGGAACCATCGCGGCCGTCGGCGCCGACGCCGCGCTGGCGCGGTTCCAGTTCCGGGCCCGCAACCACTGGATCGACGGCGGTTACAGCCGCACCACGATCAAGGACTTCTACGGCGCCGGCCAGGACGACGCCACCCGCACCGAGCCGTTCACCGTGGACGCCGACGAGCCGCCGGTCCTGCTCGGCCAGAACCGGGCACCCAACACCGTCGAATACGTCCTGCACGCCCTCGCCGCGTGCGTGTCAGGCACGATCGTCTACCACGCCGCCGCCCGCGGCATCGCGCTGGACGGCGTGGAGACCACCATCGACGGCGACCTGGACCTGCACGGCTTCCTCGGCCTGGACGGCAGCATCCGCCCCGGTTATGAGCAGATCCGGGTCACCATCACCGTCGCCGGCGACTTCGACGACGACCAGTTCGCCGAGCTGGCCACCCTTGTCCGCTACTCGCCCGTCCGGGACATCGTCAGCAACCCCGTCCCCGTCGCCATCGACCTGGCCCGCGGCTGAGCGGACCGCATCATGTCCGCGCCAGCCATCCCGGCGGCGCGGACATCGTGGCTCTGGCGAACCCGTGAGGCCCGGCGGCGGGCAGCTCGGCTCCGCTCCGCAGGCGCCGCCCGGGCCCGGTCACCAGTCCGCAACCGCTCACACCACCCACTGCCACCCCGCGCCCGGTATGAACGGGCGGCGCCGCAACGTCGCCCCGGGCCCGGGGCCTTGGTCTCCCGAGGAGCTGCTCCATGTCCACTTCCCTTCGCCCGCCCAGCGGATCCGCGCCGATCGCCGACGCCGCCTGCCTCGGCACCGTGCTCGGCATCTGGGCACACCCCGACGACGAGGCGTTCCTGTCGGCCGGGCTGATGGCCGCCGCCCGCGACGCGGGCAACCGGGTCGTCTGCGTGACCGCGACCCTGGGCGAGCGCGGCACCGACGACCCCGAAGGCTGGCCGCCCGGCCGGCTGGGCGCGGTCCGCGAGCACGAGCTGCAGGCCTCGCTCGCCTCGCTCGGCGTCACCGAACACCACCTGCTGGGCCTCGCCGACGGCGCCCTCGCGGCCCAGCCCGCCGACGCGGTCACGCGGCACCTGGCCCAGATCATCGACATCGTCAAGCCGGACACGATCATCACCTTCGGCCCTGACGGGATGACCGGGCACCAAGACCACCAGACCGTATCTGCCTGGGCCACCTGCGCCCGCGCCGCGGCGGCGCCCGGAGCACGGCTGCTCTACGCGACCACCACCGAGGAGTTCGCGCAGGCGTGGGAGCGCTCCCGCGAGGAGTTCAGCATCTTCCTCGCCGAGGGCCTGCCGCTGCGCACACGCGCGTCCGATCTCGCGGTATCGCTGCGGCTGGAGCCCGCGGCCGTCGACCGCAAGATCGTCGCGCTGCGTGCGCAGGCCAGTCAGACCGCGGCCCTGTTCGCGACGCTGGGGGAGGAGCGGGTCCGGCAGTGGTGGTCGACCGAGACGTTCGTCACGGTCGACACCGCCCGCGCCCGCGCGCAGGAGTGGGGCACCTGGCGGGCGGCGGCGTGAGCACCGCGACGCAGGCCAGAGCGTCTGCCGTCACCCGGGCCAGCCCGGACGCGATACCAGTTGTCCTCGCGTACGCCCCGTTCGGCCTGGCGCCGGGCGCCACCCTCGCCGCCACCCGCATCCCGCCGCTGATCGCCTGGTCGTCATCGCCGCTGCTGTTCAGCGGCGCAGCCCAGCTGCTGGCCGTGCAGCTGCTCGATACGGGCACGAGCGTGGCCGTCGTCGTGCTCGGCGCGCTCGTCGTGAACGCCCGGATGCTCCTCTACGGCGCTGCGCTGGCCCCGTACACCGCCGCTTGGCCCGGCCGCTGGCGGTGGCTGGGGGCCTACCTTCTCATCGACCCGGTCTACGCGCTGGCCGTCAACCGGTTCCAGGGACGGGACAGCGGCACCGCCCGCGACCGGCTGCGCTACTACCTCGCGGTCGGCCGTTATCTTGTGGACCGCGTGGATGGCGCTGACCGCCGCGGGGATGCTGCTCGGCGGTGTGCTGCCCACGTCGCTGCCCCTTGACCGGATCGCGC
>Ga0335081_10006820_pt1 | contig 18210 bp, 14 predicted proteins | sample Lox_Sample_35_FD_206713 | JGI IMG/M metagenome (GOLD analysis project Ga0335081, IMG submission 206713) | Soil microbial communities from Loxahatchee National Wildlife Refuge, Florida, United States - Lox_Sample_3.5 | ecosystem: Environmental > Terrestrial > Soil > Wetlands | place: USA... | reverse complement strand
TAACCGTGCGACCGCCGGCAGGCCGGTTCACCGCGAGCCGCGGCGCGGCCGGTGAGCGGCCGGCGCACGATCGAGGTCATCTCCGGCACGATCAGCGCCCCTGGCCGAAGACAGGACCGGGCCCAGAGCGCGGCGGGTAGCGTCGCGTGGCTGCGCTCCAGCGCAGGCACGTCGTACCGGGCCGTTGCCATGCCGTAGCCGATCAGCCAGCCGCCCTCGCGCATCGGACTGCCTTTCCGCTTGTTTGAACTCGCTGCCCTCCCCTCGTGGCTGCTGGCTGCGAGCCTCGCCCCGGTCTGCGTGAAATGTCATCAGGCAAGTTGCGTGATTGCCTGCCTCATCCGCGCGCCGGCCGGCGCCATCCGCGGGCCGCAGGGCGGGCCGGGGCAGCGCAACAGGTCCCGTCTCACCGAACCTGGCGGGGGGCCCGCAAACCCCCCGGCCAGACCTGCCCGCCCCCAGCCGTCAGCCAGCACGCGTGGCCTTGCCCCCCAGCGGGGAGGGGGCGAGCAGGCCCAGGGCCCGGGCGCGGGCGACGGCCTCGGCCCGGGTGTGCGTGCCGAGTTTGGCGTACAGGTGGGAGACGTGGGTCCTGACCGTGTTGTGCGAGACGTACAGTTCGCTGGCGATCTGCCGCATCGACAAGTTGGTGGGAAGGTAGCGCAGCACCCGGACCTCGCTGTCGCTCAGCGTCTCCAGCGGCGGCTGCGGCCCGGCAGCCGGCGGGGCGAGCTTGCGTCCGGCGAGCAGGCTGAGGATGTCGGCGACGAGCGCGGCGTGCGCGGTGCCGCGCCGGGCGTGCCGCTCGATCATGACCATCGTGGGATGCAGCAGGAAGGGCAACAGCAAACGGTCGGGCTCGGCCAGGCCCAGCGCGCGCTCCAGAGCACGGTCGGCGGCGTCCTGGTCGCGGAGCGCATCCCGGGCGATCGCCTCCAGCACGTACGCCTGCGCCCGCCCGAGGTCCTGGTGGGCAACCGGAGCCGAGCCCTCCAGGACAGGGGCGATCGCGGCGGTCGCGGCGCGCGGGTCGTCTTGGGCGAGCCGCAATGCCGCCTCGGCGATGCGGATCTCGCCCCGCTCGCGGTCCGTGTCGCTCAGCCCGGCCAGGAACTGCCCGGCGGGCCCGGTCTGGCCGAGACGCATCATGGCCAGCAGCAGCAATGCCCGTATCCAGGGGATGAGGTAGTGCGGAGAGGCGAGCCGACCGGCCAGCACATCGGCGGCCTGGAATACGGCCAGTGCCTCAGAGTCGCGATTTCGCATCATCTCAAGAGCCCCGCGGACGAAGCGGATCGTCGCCGCCGAAGCGGGCTGGGCAGCTTCGTCGCCTAGAGCGCGTTCGGCGACCTGGAGCCACGGCTCGGCCTCCTCCAGCCTTGCCTGCCAGGTCAGCATGCCTGCGAGGATCGAAGCAACGAAGCCGAAGGCCGGGTCGTCGGTCCAGCCGTGCTGCTCGGCCAGCTTCACCGCCTGCCGGCCGCGCTCGGCCGCCCGCGCGAACGAGCGATAGACCTCGTACAGCGCCTGGTGGGCCAGGCCGGTGAACTCCAGGTAAGGCCGCCCGATCCGGCGGGCCAGCGCGACGCCGCTTTCCAGGTGCCGCGCTGCGTCGTCGGGTGCGGCTGCCCAGAACTCGGTGCCGCCCAGGCTGATCAGCGCCAGCGCGCGCAGGTCCGCGCCCAGGCCGGGCCGCGAGGCGTCCGCGACCTCGGTCATGGCCTGCAGTTCCCGCGCGTCGGCGGCGACGGCCGGCAGGTTCCCGCGCTGGCGGTCCAGCAACAGCCGGACCACCCCCAGCAGCAGCCGCCCGTATTCCCCCCGGCCGGCCGGCACCGATCCTGAGTGCCGTCCGGCCAGGGTCAGGTACCGCTCCGCGGCCTCCAGCGACCCCTGCGCGAGCTCATCCGCCGCAGCCACCACCGCCAGCCCGGCATCCGCCGCGGGCAGGCCGGCCGGGAACCCGGCCAGCAGCTCATGCACGGTCGCGGCCTGCCCGTCCAGATGAAGGGCCGGCCAGTGACCGGCCAGCATCCGGGCAGCGAGATCCCAGTCCTGCGCCGCCTGGGCGTGCCGGACCGCCTCCACCGCGAACCCGTGCCCGGCGAACCATCCCGCGGCAGCCCGGTGCAGCGCGGTGGCCTCGCCCGGCTCGGTGCGGCGCAGCTCCAGCGCCAGCAGCCCGGCGAACATCTGGTGGTAGCGGAACCAGGTTCGTGCCGGGTCCAGCGACACCACGAACGCGCCGGCCGCCTCCAGGTCCTGCAGCACCCGCTCCCCGCCCTCGTCCCCGGTCAGCAGGCCGGCCAGCTCGCCGTTCACCCGGTCCAGCACGCTGGTGCGCAGCAGCAGCCGACGCACCGCCTCGCTCTGCCGGTCCAGCACCTCGGCCAGCAGATATTCGGCCACCGTCCGCTCGGTGCCGGAGAACCCGGCCGCGAACTGCTCCGGGTCGCGGTGCCCGGCCAGCGCCAGCGCCGCCAGCCGCAGCCCCGCCGCCCACCCCTCGGTCCGCTCCTGCAGCACCCCCAGCGCGGCCTCGGGCAGCTGCACCCCCGCCGCGGCATACAGCTCCCCCGCCTCGGCCAGGGTGAACCGCAGATCGGGTTCGCGGATCTCGGCCAGCTCGCCCTCCAGCCGCAGCCGGTGCAGGCCCAGCCGCACATCATGCCGGGCGGCCAGCACGAACCGCAGCTCCTCCGGCGCGCGCATCACCAGCAGCTCCAGCTGCCGCAGCGCGTCCGGGCCCAGCTCGTGCACATCGTCGATCACCAGCCAGACCCGGTCATCCAAGGGGGCCAGGTCCTTCAGCAGCCGCTCGGTGATCGCCCACCCGTCCAGGTCCGGCGCCGCCGTCACCGCCTGCACCAGCACCGAGCCCGGGGCCGTCTGCCGCAGCGCGCCCAGCACCGACAGCCAGAACTGCTGCGGATCACGCTCACCGCGCCCGGCCGCCACCCACGCGGCACAATCGGCCAGCCCGGCCTGGCTGATCCACGATCGCAGCAGCACCGTCTTGCCGCTGCCCGGCGGCGCGGACACCACGATCACCCGGGCCAGCGCCGCGAGCCGCCCGAACAGCCGGGGACGGGACACGATACCTCCCGCACCAGGACCAGCGACGCCACCGGCAACAGCGTCCGACCCGGCAGCAGACCCCATGATCCCATCATCGCACCACGCCCGCCGACATGGCCCAGGTACCGGACACGGACATGCTGACCGCCGCCATGCGCCAGGACCCGCCCAGCGCGCCCCGGGCTGACCGACGAACCACGGTGAGGTACAGGACCAGGCCTGCCGTCGCCATGCTGGCAAGTGGCTGGACCCTGCCGAGCCACCACGGCTCCGTTCGGGATGATTCATTAATTCTCCGAACGGACGCGCGTGGTGACTCTCGCCGGGCAAGCCGGTCCGGAATCACGCAGATGATGCGATGGCCGCTCACCCTGCCCGCCGCGAGGCGGTGATCAACAGGCCGTTCGGGCAGACCGGCGGCCGCTACCTCGACGACCGGTCCTTCGACCCGTTCTGGGAGCGGGCCCAGGACCTCGGTGTGCCGGTCTACCTGCACGCCGCTGACGCCGCGGCCCTGCCGGCCAGCCAGGCTGGCCGCCCCGAGCTCAGGGGTGCCACCTGGAGCTGGACGGCCGAGACCACGACACACGCGCTGCGCATCGTATTCGGCGGAGTGTTCGACCGGTACCCGCGGGTGCGGCTCATCCTGGGGCACATGGGCGAGACGCTGCCGTTCTTCCTGTGGCGCCTGGATCGGCGGGCCGCCGCATTCGCTGATCACGCTGCCGAGGTGACGCCTTCGGAGCTGGTCCGGCGAACCCGTGCCGGACTCGGCAGGGCCTGAGGTATCGCCCCCGGCAGGACCCCGACGCGATCGGCCCCGGCCTGCGCCAGCGGCCCGGGGATCCCCAGACGCGTGAGCTGGGTCACCCGCCATTGATGCACCAGACCCTCACCGTCGCTGACGGCTTCGTGGCAGGCCTGCATCGATCCTCTCGCCAGCCGGGCTTGTCCGGCGAGCATCACCCCGGAAAGGGCGAGGTGTCGTCGCACGAAGCATGCGATCTCGGCACCGGCGACACAGAAGGGACCGTGCGCCGTCCCGGGACAGGCGGTGCTCACGGACTTCAACCGACGGCCCGCGCACCACCAGGTGCTCGATCGCCGCGAACAGCCTCTGTAATACACAGATCGATCCTTCGGCGCGGTAGCGACCGTAAACCTGTCCGCCTCAAAATCAGCGACAGATCGGCGGGAGTGTGCGCGTTCTCCGTGGCTTCAGCGGTCACTTAGAGTGCTGTCGACCGCCGACCCTGATGCTTGTCGATCCGACCCTAACTACTTTTGGCCGCGAGACAGAAGCTCTGAACTACACAGTCCGGCACTGCCCGACAGCGATTTCCGCTGCGGGCCACTTCTAACTTTCCGTCTAACATCGTGTCAGAACCCGGGAGCACGGACTTCGTAGAGGGCCTGGTCGAGAGTGTCCAGCGAACGGTGGACTGCCGTCCACAGTGACCGGGAGATGCCCTCTCACCTGCGGCGACGGACGCCGCGTCCTCCGAAACGCCCGGAAATCGGACAGTCCCCCTGGTCAGGCTACAGGCCGAGGTTGCGGGCGATGATTTCTTTCTGGATCTCGGTGGTGCCGTCGGAGATGGACTTGACGCGGCTGTGAATCCCGGCACGGCCGACTCAAACGCCTTGCGGTGGCTGAGAGTCTCTAAAGTGGCGCCGGCCGGGGTCGCCGCGATGATCGCTGCCTATATGGTCATGCCGCCGTGAATGCTCGCGTGAGGCTTCGGTCACGCCGATCTGCGGCTGCACTGAACCACACGGACAGTCCTGCTACATCACGGGGGTTACGCCTGGCGACGGCCGGCTCCCCGTGCGGTATGCCGGTGTTATGAGTCATCCCTACGAGGTCGGCCGGACTCGGCTGAGCGGGCTCGCCGGGAGCAGTGACCGGGCCGCGGGCGCGGGCGGCGTAGCCGGCGAGAAGGACGGTAGTGATGCGTATCCTCGTCACCAGCGCCAGCGGGGCCAACGGCGATGGCTACGGCGTGATCCTTAGCTTCGGCCCGGACGGCGAATTCACCGGGCCGTTCAGCAGCGACCCGCGGATCGCCGATCCGCGCGGCATGTCCCTCGACCCGTCAGGCGCACTTGTCTACCTGAACAGCGGCCAGGACCGCGTGCTGGCGCTCGATCTCCATGGGTACGTCGTGCGCGATTCCGGCCGGATACCCGGGCTCGACCCGGGCGGCGCCGAGTTCCGGCCCGATGGCCGCTACTACCTCACGGTGCGCCGCCAGCGGACGATTCGTGCCATGCCTGCTGCCCTCGACGGCGACGGGGAATTCCTCCTGCCGGCGGGCATCGTCCCGTTCCCGCGCGGGTTCGGCTTCGGGCCGGACGGCCGGGTCAACCTCGCCTCAGGCGCCGCGCCGTCCGGACACGGCGACAATACCATCGCGGTGTTGGAGCGCTCCGGAACGCTGCGCACGCCTCGCCTGGTGACCGACCCCGAACTGAGCCCCCTGGACCTGAAGTTCGCTCCCAACGGGAACATCGTGGTCGTCAGCGAATGGCCCTTCGGCGCTGCTGACGCCGTGCCGAGCGTGCGCGAATACGATCCAGTCACCGGGCAGCTCGTGCGCGTCCTGGTGCCCGACCGCTCCGTCGGATTCCGCAGGCCGCGAGGATTGAGGTTGGGGCCGGGCGGGCTCATGTATTGCGTAGGTGAAGACCACGTCGTGACCTTCGAGTTCTCCGCGGGAAGCTTCGCCGGTCCCGTCGTGCACCTCGCCCGGCTCAACGGCCAGGCGCTGGTGCTCGTCCCGTAGCCGCATAAATGGCGGCGACCGGTGCGGAACTGCTCAGGGTTGGCGAGAACCATGCGCGTCCTACATTTCCCGACCGCATCGCGTGGCCGTGACCGCAAGGGTGAAGCGCCGCCCGGGCGATACGAGGATCGTGCCGTGCGGCCGGCAGGCGCGCAGCACCTCGGGCGGGTATCGGGCGGACCCGGTCGAGTGGCTGCCGGACGTCAGCGCACATGCGGTCAGCACCCACCGCCTGTCCACGGCGACGAAGTACAGCGCCCGCTCCGCCGACGCACCGGCGGGCATGCCTTGATGGGCTGGGTGCAGCCCCGTTAGCAATCTTGACGATGTGCGCTTCTGGGGGCGCGGCGAAGGTGGACCCATGACTCGCAGAACGGCTTGCTGGTGGAGAGGAGCTGACCGGCGATGAGCCCTGTCTCGCGTGGCTTCCGTCACCTGCACCGCGCGTCGGACGAAGACGCGGGCCGGGTCCCGCCGGGTCAGTATGTAACCGAAGGCTTCCCGGTGCTCTCGGCCGGACCTACACCGCACACCCCGCTGGAGAAATGGACGTTCTCCATCACTCAAGACGGGCAGACCAGGAAGTCCTGGACCTGGCAGGAATTCCAGGCACTGCCGGCCGAGACCGTCACCGTCGACATCCACTGCGTGACCCGCTGGTCCAAGCTCGACACCGTGTGGTGGGGCGTGCCGGTGGACGTGCTGCTGGACCACGCGGGGTACGACGCGCCCTATGTGATGGCGTTCTGCGACGGCGGCTACACCACGAACCTGCCCATCGCCAACGTCACCGGCGGCAAGGCGTGGGTCGCCTTCGATTACGACAACGCTCCGCTGGGGGCCGAGCACGGCGGCCCGGCCCGGCTTCTGGTTCCCCACCTGTATTTCTGGAAGAGCGCTAAGTGGATCCGCGGCCTTGATCTGCGCGACGTGAACGAGCCGGGCTTCTGGGAGAACTACGGCTACCACATATATGGGGACCCATGGCGAGAACAGCGCTACGCGGGCGACTGACCTGGCAGGCGGCCACGGTCGTCTCGGTCACCAGGGAGACGACCTCGGTGGTCACGATCCACCTGGATCCGCCGGACTGGCCGGGCCACCGCGCCGGGCAGCACCTGGACGTGCGGCTGACCGCTGAGGACGGTTACACCGCCGAACGCGAGTACTCGATCGCCTCGGCGCCGGGCGAACAGGTGGCCATCACGGTGGAGCGCCTCGAGGACGGCGAAGTCTCGCCATACCTCACTGAGGAACTCGACGCCGGCGACGAACTGGAGTTGCGCGGCCCGGTCGGCGGCTACTTCGTGTGGGACCCCAGCGATGGCGGGCCGTTGATGCTGCTGGCGGGCGGATCGGGCGTCGTTCCGCTGCGGTCCATCCTGCGGCACCGCCAGCGCGCCGGCAGCGACGTCCCGGCGCGGTTGCTGTACTCGGCCCGCACGCTGCCGGACGTGATCTACCGCGACGAACTCCACCGGCATCACGACGGGGTGCAGGTGAGCTATACGCTGACCCGCAGCCAGCCGGCTGGTTGGACCGGCCACTCCGGCCGGATCAACCAGGCGCTGCTTGAACAGGTGGCCTGGCCCGCTGAAGCGAACCCGCTGGCCTACATCTGCGGTCCTACCAGCTTCGTCGAGACCGCCGCGACCGCCCTGGTCGGCCTCGGCTACCCGGCCGAGCGGGTGAAGACCGAGCGGTTCGGGGGGACAGGAGGGCACTGATGGACGCAGTGGATGGCAACGCGATCGGCGGCCTGCTGATCGACGTGTTCGGCGCGGAGATGACCGCCGCCAGCAGCACCTGCGGCACCTGCGGCGCCACCAGGCCTGTAGCCGAACTCGTCATCTACCGGCAGGCTCCCGGCACCGTCGTCCGCTGCCGGACCTGCGGCAGCATCCTCATGGTCTTCGTCAAGGCGCATGGCGTGACCGGCGTCGACCTGTCGGGGCTGGCCAGCTTGAGCCAACCGGGACCGGCCTTTATCCCAATGGACGGGATTCAGGACGGGCCCGCAAACCGAACGAGCACGCAGAAAAGGAACAAGGAACAAGGAAGGGATCACCATGTCACACGAACAGCCATGTCGATGTCGCACGAGCCCCAGGAGGAGTCGATGTCGATGGGTCAGCCGGACCAGGAGCCCCCGGCGATGGGCCAGCCGGACCAGGAGCCCCCGTCCATGGGCCAGCCGCACGAAGACTCCATGTGAGGGCGGATAGTCCACATCTTCACTGGTAGCGCGGGTTCCGGGACCGACTGTTCCCGTTTCGGCCTCGCCGGCTGCGGCCGCAGGCCCATGAACCGGGTGCCGGATGGCTAGATCAGGCCACCTTCACGGGCGCGCATCACCGCTTCCTCCCGGGATTCGGCGCCGAGCTTGCGGTAGATCGCTCGGAGATGGGTCCTCAGGGTGTTGGGCGAGACGAACAGGTCTGCTGCGAGCTCGCGCAGCGAGGCCGGGGCAGGCAACATCCGCAAGATCGTGAGCTCCCTGTTGGTCAACGGTTCGAACAGCCCCTGCTGCCGGGCGAGCGCCGCCTCGGCGCGCTGTTCTTCGGCCAGCCACGTGGTGACCAGCGGCCCCGGGTCGGCGCAATGCCGCAGAATGCCGCGCGCCTCACCCACCAGCGCCGCCGGATCGACGTCGCCCGCCTGATGGCTCGCGGCGTCCGGGTAGATCCGGCCGGCTGCCGCTGCGGTGAGCAGTGCCGCCGCGAGTTCCACCCGTCCAGCCCCGCCACGGCCTCGTTCTATCGCCGTCGTGGCCGCACCCCAGGCATCGGCCCAGTCCGCGTGCCTTAGCTCAAGGCGGGCACGGGCCAGAGCCGGGAACATGGCCACGAAGTGCGAGTCGCTGAGCGTCCGGCCCACCGCCGACTCAGCGTCGCTCACGAGTGAGCCCGCGAGCGCCAGGTCGCCCCGGTTCACGGCCAGCAGCGCCCGGTAGCCCTCGGCGCACATGTACGCCAGGTGATTATTGTCAGCTTCGGCCCTCCGGGCGGCCTCAGCCAGCAGCTCCCAGGCGCGGTCGGTGTCTCCCAGCCACATCGAGGCCATGCCCAGGACGAGCCGGTGGACGGTAGCGATAAACGCGTCCTCGGTGCCCGGCGAGATCTCCCGCAGCCGGGCCGCGGCCCCGCCCATGTCCCCGGTCTTGTACATGTGCAGCGCGTGCAGGAACATCAGCAACGAATCGAGAGGACCCGAGGCCTCCGCGGCGTCAAGCGCGGCGCTGACCTCCTCGAGCCGACCCGTGTCGAGGGCTATCAAGACCCGCGCCGCCGACAGGGACGCATCGGTGGCGACGAGCTCGGCGGGCAGGGCGTCGAGCCAGGTACGCACCGTCTCCAACTGGCCCAGGTTGAATACTCGCAGCCAGTGCACCGCGATCAGCTGGCTGCTCAGCGTATCGTCGCCCGAGGCAATCGCATGACCGATCGCCTCCGTGGCGTCGTCGTGCTCCGCGTACCAGCGCGCTGCCCGCCGGTGCAGTATCGCGGGCCGCTCGGGCGATGTGCGGGCCAGCTCGTGCCGCAGAAGGCCGCCGAACAGGTGGTGGTACCGGAACCAGCGGTGCTCGTCGTCCAGCGGGATCACGAACAAGCTGGCGCGGTAAATCTCGCTGATCAGCTCCGCGCCGTCGGCCCGTTCGGTGAGCGTGTCGCACAGTGGCGCGCACATGCGGTTGAGCACGGAGGTCACCAGCAGGAACTCGCGCACTTCGGGGGGCTGGCTGACCAGCACCTCCTCGCCGAGATAGTTGACGACCTGCCAGTCAGCGCCGGTAAAACGCTCGATGAATGCGGTGGGGTCAGCCCGCTCGCGCAGTCGCAGGGCCGCCAGCTGCAGCCCCGCGGCCCATCCTTCCGTCCGCGCCAGCACTCGGAGTACATCTCGCTCGGACAACTGCGGGCCCAGCCGGTCGCTGAAGAATTCCAATGCCTCGGCGGCGCTGAACCGCAGATCGTCGGCGCGCACCTCGGCTAGGTCCTCGCGCACCCTCAGCCGGCTGAGCGGCAGCGCCGGGTCGGCCCGGGTGATGAGCACCAGGTGCAGCTGAGGCGGGGAACGGTCCATAAGCATCGCAACCGAGGCGTGCACCTGGGCACTGGTAACCAGATGGTAGTCATCCAGTACGAGCACCAAGGGAGCCTCCGCGGACACCAGTGCGTTGACGAACGCGGGAAGCACGTCACGCAGCACGTCGGCGCCGGCCGCGTCCAGCCGCCGCAAGGCGGCGGCGCCCGCCGCCGACCCGGCCTGGTCGGCGGCAAGCAGCAGATATCGCCAGAAGCGCATCGGATCGTTATCGCCGCCATCAAGCGATACCCAGCCCGCGGTAATCCCGTCGTGCGCCAGCCATTCGGCCACGAGCGTGCTCTTTCCCCATCCGGCCGGCGCTACGACCAGGGTCAGCGGCAGCGTGCACCCCAGGCGCAGCAGGTCATGCAGCCGCTTGCGCTCCACGGTGTGCGGGCGGAGGCTCGGCCGGAACAACTTGGTCATGATCACGACCTCGGCAGTGCCAGCCATCACCCATCCACCGCCTCCGCCGCAGCAACAGATTCCCGCCAGTGGCCGGTGTGGGTTCGGCGCAGCTGCCGGCCTGGCAAGGCCGAACCCGTAAACGACTGTAGCCCGCGACGGGAACGGATCGGTAGAGCGGCTGACGTGGACGTACTCCTGTAGGCGTTTATAGAGCACGAGCACCACTGTTCGTCCGGAAAATGAAGTCCTCACCCCGAACGATCCTGCGGGGGTTTCTCATCGGGGTGAGATGGGGTGAGGGGGGAGGTGCGTGGCCTGGCCGCGAGGCGAAGCTCGGATCATCCATCCGGCCCGGCTCAACAGGAAGGAAAGCAACAATGGGCCTCGCCTGGCAGCAAGGACCGCTCGCTCCGGGAGCGATCGGCCGGTTCCTCGTCCCCGACCCGCTCCCCGAACGGCTGCTGTACGCAGAACCGCTGCGCCGTCGCATGCGTGCCCGGTTCGGCGGCGCCTGGATCGCCGACAGCCAAGACGTCATGCTGCTGCACGAGCCCGGCCGCTACCCGGTGGCCTACTTCCCGCTCAGCGACATCACCGAGGGCGTGCTGGAGCCCGCCGGGTACACGAGCGAGCACGCGAACCTCGGGCCGACGGCTTGGTATACCGCCCGGATCGGCGAGCACAGCAAGCCGCGCGCTGCCTGGCAGCACACGGAACTGCCCGGTTACGCCAGTGAGCTGAAGGGCCGGGTCGCGTTCGCTTGGCGGGCGATGGACGCTTTCTACGAGGAGGATGAACGGATCGTCGGCCACGCCGCCGACAGCTACCATCGCATCGACATCCGGCAGACCAGCCGTCACCTGCTCGTCCGCCAGCAGGACCGGTTCCTCGCCGACACCACCCGCCCGCTGGCCCTGTACGAGTCCGGGTTCGCGCCCCGCTGGTATGTCCCGCGCGCCGACGTCGACGAAACCACGCTGACGGCCGTGGAGGGTCAGACGTTCTGCCCGTACAAGGGCCTGGCCAGCTACTACGACATCGGGAATGCGCATCGCGCTGCCTGGTCCTATGAGGACGCCTGGGCCGAGGTCCGGCGCATCTCCGGGCTGATGTCCTTCGAGCCGGACAAGGTCGAGGTGTACCTGGACGGCATCCGGCTGCGCCTGGAGCCCGGACAGACCGTAATCCCGGATGGCCCCGAACGCGACCTCACCGCCCACGAGGTCGCCTGGGGCGGACAGCCATGACCGGCACCGCTACGGCCGCGGCTGCGGGCCCCGTCGCGGAAAGGCAGCACCGGATGCCGGTGCTGCTGTCGGTGAACGTCCGCGCTGATGCTGTCTTCGTGTCGGGCCTACAACGCTGCGATGAGCTCAGCGCGGGTGAGGTCCGGCAGGCTGTCGCCGCGACCATCGAGGCGTTCGGCTGCTCGGGCTGTGCCGGACGGGTGGCGCAGGAGTTCGGCGACCATCCCGAGACGGCGGTGATCCGGATGCGCTGGGCGCGCAGGGTGGCCGGCGAGGCGTTCGCGGATCCGCCGCCAGAGCAACGGCCCGCGGGGGGCGCGGATGCCGGCGGGTGGCTGGTCGTCCGTCCGCGGCTGCCCGCTGAGCACGCGTCGCGCTCCGTGTGTAGGGCCGTGACATGACCGCGATGATCAGTGACTCCCCTGCGGGAGCGCACGGCAGGAGGACGCCGCGAGAGCCACCTGGCGGCGGGGAGGCTGTGCGTGGACGCGCGCCGGAACAGAAGCTGATTCATGACCTGTTGCGGCACGCCCGGCGGGGGAGTGGCGGCGTGGTAGTGGTGGACGGGGAGCCAGGCATCGGTAAGTCCCTGCTGCTCCGGGCCGCCACCGACGAGGCAGCGGAGCAGGGCTTTTCCCTGGCCGCGGGGGCGGCGGACCCACTGGGCCAGACGATCCCGTTCTTCGCGCTGCGCACGGCCCTGCGCGAGCCGTTCGCCGGGCTCATCGGCGATGATCCCGGTCGTGAGCTGCCGGACGCAGCCGGGTGGTGGATTACCCAGCTGCGAGCGCACCTCGAACAGCGGGCCGCGGCGGCTCCGGTCCTGGTCTGTCTGGATGACCTGCACTGGGCCAGCCCGGCCACGCTGGCCGCGCTGCGCGGACTGCCGCGGGACCTGAGACGGCACCCGGTCGCGTGGCTCCTGGCCCGGTCAAGCACGCCCGGCCGCGCTGCGGACTACCTGTTCGGCCTGCTGGAACAGGACGGGGCCGCCCGGGTCGCCCTCGCCCCGCTGGATCAGGATGCGGTGGCGGCCATGCTCACCGACGCGTTCGGCGCCCAGCCCGGCCAGGCCCTGGCCGACCTGGCCGCCGACGCCGCCGGGAACCCCTCGCTCGTGGCTGAACTGATCAATGGCCTGCGCGATGATCACGCAGTGCGGGTCACCGGCGGACGCGCCATGCTGGCCTCGGCCCGGCTGCCGCGGCGGGTACACCGCCTCGCCCAGCGACGGCTCGATGGCCTCAGCCAGCGGGCCCGGCACCTGCTGGTGACGGCCGCGGTCCTGGGCCCGGCGTTCCGGCTGGAAGACGCGGCCGAGATGCTCGGCCAGACCCCGGCCATGTTGCTGCCCGCGGTCCAGGAGGGCATGGACGCCGCGCTGGTGACCGCCGCGGAGCACGCGTTCGCCTTCCGCCACCCGTTGCTGCGCCGCGCGGTTGGCGAGATGATCCCGCGACCGGGCCGCGACGCGCTGCACCGCCAGTACGGCCAGATCCTGCTCACCCGGGGCGGATCAGCGGACCGGGCCGCCGGTCACCTGCTGCAGGCCGCGCATCCGGGTGACCCGGCGTCGCCGGCCGGGCTGGACCAGGCGGCGGCGCAGACGCTGCGCTCGGCGCCGCAGGCCGCGGCCGGCCTGGCGCTGCGCGCGCTGGAGCTGACCTCGCCGGACGATCCGGCCGCGCTGGCCCGCGGGGTGGCCGCCGCCGAAGCCCTGACCGCGGCCGGCCGGCTGGACCAGGCCGCCCGGATCGCCGGTGACGTGCTGGCCAGGCCGCTGCCGCCGGGGGCCGAAGACCGGCTGCGCTGCGCGCTGTCCTCGGTCCTGTGTGCCCGCGGCCAGATCCGGGAGGCCGCGGGCCAGGCCCGGCTGGTCCTTGCCCGGCCGCACCTGCCCGGTGACCTGCGGGATCAGGCGCTGACCGCGCACCTGCAGGCCCTGGCCGGGCTGCGCGAGGACCTGGCCGCCCAGGCCGCGGACACCATTTTGGCCGCTGCGGGCCGGCGCGACAGCCAGGCCACGGCAGCGGCCCTGATCGCCCGCGCGGCCATCAGCTGGGACGGCGGCCAGATCAGCGACGGCATTGACCTGTTGCGCGATGCGGCGCGGCATGGCACCGGGATCTCTGCGGACGCCCGCCATGTCCAGCCGCTGCTCGCGCTCGCCGCGGCCCTGGTCGACCTGCGCCAGCTCAGCGAGGCCGGCGATATCCTCCACGCCGCAGACAATCCGGCGCTGGAGAATATCCCGGCGCAAGCGGCGCTGTCCTGCTGCGCGGCCGCATCCACCTGGCCGCCGGCCGGCCGGCGGAGGCCGCCGCCGCGGGCCGGACGGCCCTGGCCAGCGCCCAGGCCCTGGGCGCCCACGGGTACGCCTCGGCCGCGCACAGCCTGCTGGCGGTGATCGAACTGCGCCGCGGTGACCTCGCGGCCGCAACCCAGTACGTCGTCAGCCGTCCCGCCATGAGCCCGCAGTTCGCGGACCTCTACGCGCGCGCCGAAACCATGGTGGCCGAGGCGCAGATCACCGAGGCACGCGACGGCCCGGCCGCCGCCCTCGGCCACCTCTGCCAGCTGCGCGCCGACCTCCTGGCCCGGCCCGGGCTGCTGCTCGGCGACCCCGTGCTGCCCGCCTGGCTGGCTCGCACCGCACTGGCCGCGGGCGACACTGAGCTGGCCGCTAGCATCGCTCACGCCGCCCAGGACCTCGCGGACACCCACCCGGACTTCCCGGCCCTGGCCGCCGCGGCAGCCCACAGCCGGGGCCTGGCCCACTGCGACCCAGCCTGCCTGGCCCAGGCCGCCGCGCAGCACCCCGATCCGTGGGCCCGGGCCTCGGCCGCCGAAGACCTCGGCGTCCTGCACGGCAGCCAAGGCGGCCGGGATCAGGCCATCGGCCACCTGAAGGAAGCACTCGGCCGGTACCGCCAGGCCAGCGCCGACCGCGACCAGGCCCGCGTCCGGCGGCGGCTGCGCCAGCTCGGCATCCGCCGCCGCCACTGGAGCACGGCGCCCGCCCGGCCCGTCACCGGGTGGGACAGCCTGACCGGCACCGAGCAAGCCGTCGCCCGCCTCGTCGCCGAGGGACTGAACAACAATCAGGTCGGCGCCCGCATGTACATCAGCACTCACACCGTCGCCCATCACCTCCGCCAGGCCTTCCGCAAGCTCAGCATCGCCTCCCGATACGAGCTCACCCGCATCGTCATCGAGCAGGCGGCAGACGGCCCGTCGGATCAGCGACGTTGACGATATGGGCGGACCCGGGCGCGACGATGCTGATCCTGCCCCGGGAACTCAGCTGCGCGGCCCGATCGGCTGCTGGTTCGTGAGGTTGTCGGGGTTAACGAGCCTTCGGGGTGGCGTTCCCGTTCGCTCAGGCCCCCCCATACGCCGTAGGCCTGATGGGTCCGTAGCGCGAACGCGAGGCATTCCCGCCGGACCTGGCACCCGGCGCAGATCGCCTTGGCCTGCGCCTCCTGGGCCAGGGACGGGCCAGCCAATGAGATCGGGAAGAACAGATCGGGATCAGCCGACCGGCAGGCGGCCAAGGACCGCCAGTGCTTGTCGGCCAGCGGCCTCACCAATTGCAGGCTTGTGCGCGGCATGAGCTCAGCCTCGCCGCCCCCTGGCAGCCCACATCGTCAAGACCAGCCGGCTTCTTGGCCCTGGCAGGCAGCTACGCCGACCGCGCCCGCATGGTCGTCGACGAAGACCACGGCAGCCTGCTCGGCGTCATTTTCGTCGGCCCGGCCTTCGCCGTAGCTCCCTCCCGCGCCGCAGGCGGATGTTTATCCCGAACGGGCCGTGGTGCCTGCCCCGGTCAACCGCTATGGAATCCAGGGTTCGCTGCGCGTGTGCGCACGGCTTAGCCGCCTTGACGATGTGAATGCCCTGTGAATCGGCGAACTTGCTGCGTACGGGTCTGAGTGACCCGTACGCAGTCCTCGAAGGAGACCCATGTTGAGTGATGCGGCAGCGAGCAAACAGACAGCGATCCCGCGCCTGATCCGCGCGGCAGCGGCAGGTGCCATCGGCCTGGCCGCGGTCGGCGGGCTGGCGGCCTTCGCCGGCCCGGCCCGGGCGGTCGGCGGCCCGGGTGCCGCGGGCGCGGTGTACACCATGACGAACTCGGCCAGCGGCAACGCGATCGAGGCGTATGCCCGCGCCAGCGACGGCACGCTGACCCCGGCCGGCACGTACCCGACCGGCGGTGACGGCGGGACGCTGGACGGCGCGCACTCGATCGTCGTCTCGCGCGACGGCAGCGTGGTGGTGAACGTCAACGCCGGCAGCAACTCGATCTCGGCGTTCGCCGCCACCCCGCGCGGCCTGCGCCTGATCGGCACGGCCAGCTCCGGCGGCACCGACCCGGACAGCGTCACCATCGCCGGTGACAACGTGGTCTACGTGCTCAACGCCGGCTCGAAGACGATCGCCGGCTTCCGGCTCAGCCCGGGTCGGCTGGGCCCGATCCCGCACTCGGTGCAGGCGCTCGGCGCCGGAGCGCTGGTGCCCAAGCAGATCCAGTTCACCAACGACGGCCGGGTGCTGGTCGTCACCGAAAATGGCTCGAACACCATCGACACCTTCGTGGTCGGCCCCAACGAGAAGGCAGGCCCGGCGATCACCACGCCGTCGGCCGGCGGCGGCCCGTTCGGGTTCGACTTCGACCGCGCCGGCCACCTGCTGGTCTCCGACGCCGGCCTCACCACCGGCCTGAGCGGCGCCACCTCCTACGACGTCGCCGGTAACGGCACGGTGACCGCGAACGGCCCGGCGGTGCCCGTCGATCAGGCCGCGGCCTGCTGGCTGGCCGCCGCCGGCGGCTTCGCCTACACGGCGAACGCGGGTAGCGGCAACATCGGCCGCTACGCCGTCGCGCCCGACGGCACTCTTACCGTCCTCGGCAGCACGCTCATCGAGAACGACCCGAAGTCGTCGCCACACGAGGAGGGCGTCAGCGCCGACCAGAACTACCTGTACGTCCTGGCCCAAGGCCTGTCGCAGATCGTCGGCTACCGGGTCGGCCCCGACGGGTCGCTCACCCAGGTGACCGCCGTCCCCGTTGCCACCGGCTCCTTCGGCGTCGGCGCCAACTGAGGCCACCGGCCGCAGTTAACCACTGCCCGCGGGATGCGGGAGGCGAAGGTTCTCCCGCATCCCGCGGGCGCTATCCGAAGGCAGCGCAACCATGCCAAGGAAATCATCCGCAGGCCGTATGCGGGGAGAACCGCTCGTACGGATTGACAGGGGATGGGGAAACGGGCCCTTGCGGCGCCGCGCCCCTGACTACCAATGAGGGCAGCGGGTTCGCCGCCGGGACGGGTGACTGACCAAGCGCCGGTGCCGGATGAGTGGGTTCGGGCGCTGAGCGCGGACGCGGTCGAGCGGGAGCGTGCCACGGCCCGGCTGCACGAGATGGTGCTGCGCGTGGCGCGGGCCGAAGCGCGCCGCCGCTGCGGGCAGTTGCAGATCTGCGGGCCCGAACTGGACGATCTGGCGCATCAGGCCACCGCGGACGCGGTTGTGGCGGTCATGGCTAAGATCGGCGAGTTCCGCGGCGAGAGCCGGTTCACCACCTGGGCGTGCAAGTTCGTCATCTTCGAGGTGTCCGGCAAGATCGGGCGGCATTTCTCGCGCCGTCCCGCGGTCCCGCTGCAGGCGGGGGACTGGGACCGGCTGCCGGACAGGTTCGGCCTTGATCCGGCCCGGGAGTCCGAGTGGCGCGACCTGGTGCGGGCACTGCGGCGGGCGGTCCAGGAGGAGCTCACCGAGCACCAGCGGCGGGTGTTTACCGCGATCGTGGTGGACGGCGTGCCGCTGGATGTGCTGGTCGCGGAGTCCGGATCCAGCCGCAATGCCCTGTACAAGACGTTGTTCGACGCACGGCGTAAGCTGCGGGCCAGCCTGGTCGCTGACGGATACCTGCACCAGAACCCGGTGAGGCACTGATGAACAGCTGGCCGGAACTGGACCGCTTCCTGCAGACCGACCCGCGCGACGCGGGATGCGGCCAGGCGATGGAACTGCTGCACATCTACGCGGAAATCGCGGCCGCCGATCCGCGCGGAGCAGAACAACGGCACCCCGAGGTGGCCGCGCATCTGCGGGCCTGCGGCCCGTGCGCCGAGGACCTCGAGGGCTGCTCAGAGCCATCAGAACCGACCTGACGGAACAATAACCGACCACGGTGCATCGCCGCGGTAACCACGCCCTTCCTCTCCGGGGACCAGCCTGACCGCAGGCCGGCCTGGCCTGGCCGTTGACGGAGCCGGGACAGCTGGCGTCCAGGCATCCCGCGGAACCGAATCTCCGCCGCAACCAGCAGAGGAGCATCATGTCGGGACAGCTCGATGGCAGGATAGCGGTAGTCACCCGCGCGGAAGGTGGCATCGGGCGCGCCACCGCAGTCGCGCTCGCACGGGCAGGGCAGACGTGGCCTGTGTGGCACGCACCGCATCGCAACTGGCCGAGACAGCCGCCCTGGTCCACGCGGCCGGCCGCCGTGTACGCAGATCGAGGCTGACATCGGCGAGCTGGGCGCGCCGTCGTTGATCGCCGCTAAGGTCCTGGCGGAACTGGGTGCCGTCGACATCCTG
>Ga0335081_10006819_pt1 | contig 18211 bp, 15 predicted proteins | sample Lox_Sample_35_FD_206713 | JGI IMG/M metagenome (GOLD analysis project Ga0335081, IMG submission 206713) | Soil microbial communities from Loxahatchee National Wildlife Refuge, Florida, United States - Lox_Sample_3.5 | ecosystem: Environmental > Terrestrial > Soil > Wetlands | place: USA... | reverse complement strand
TCGGATGGACCCGATTCACCATCCACTCCGCGACCTTCATCGAAGCCATTGGCACGATCTGCACCGTCGCCGCCGCTGCGACTTCCATGATCAGGTTCCAGCCTTTTGGCGTACTCTACCGGTTTCGATCTTGGAATATCGATCGTCGCACCATGCTCAACGAGTTTGTACGCGCGGACGTCGCTCGGCACATCGCCAAGAGGACCCTTGCGGGACGCGATCCCGACTAGTGCACGGTGCCGCAGGAAACGTGTAACCTCAGGCCCGACTAGGTAGCCCTGTTTTCCGCCTACCTGGACCAGTGTCGCGTGAAAAAAATGCGGCTCGCCTGTCAGTCCCCCGGGAGCAATGAATTTGCTTTGTTGGTAATCATAAAAGGAAAGTTCGAGTTCGGCTTCAGCCGCCTCGTCCACGACGATCAGCGCTCGCTCGTTCTCGCGCGGTGGCTGCCCGGCCTCGATCAACCCGCGAACACTGGCCATGGCAGCTTTCCTTCCACATCAAAAGCGAGCGCCTGCTCTTGGAAAACACCTCGCACCCGCGGGCCAGTCAGTAATTTGTCCGCCCTCAATTCATGAGACAGCGACGTGCTCGAGCTTCCCGAGCACGCGGCTGAGAACCTCGTTCTGCATTCGCTCCTCGGGCGACCCGATGATGCCACCTTCTGCGTTTGCCCGCATTGCATCCTCCATCGCCAAGGCCCAATCGACGAGGTATTGGCTGCGAAACGCGCGCGGTTCGGGGGAAAGCGTCTCTGGCGTTGGATTGGGCGGATCCGGCCGGAAGATTTCCTCGACAGAACCGTCAAACCGAAGCGCTCGCGGTTGCTCCTCGCGCGGGGCTGCCGCGGCCTGCGGCTTGCTTGCTGGTTCAGCCGCGATCGGCGGTTTGCCCAACAGCTTCTCCAAGGCTCCACGTCTCGACTGCGGCTCTAGCGCTGCGGCCACCGGCACAGGAGGCGGTGACTCACTGCCGAAGCTTGACACGAATCCATTAATTATCCGCCCGGCGATGATGCTTGCTTTATCGGCGAACGTGGACGGCTTATCGGTCGCCAGGCTAGCAGCCCGGATGTGCTCGGCGACTTTCTCGCGAAGGCTGCAACGTCGTTCGGCGGCAATCAATTCATCTCTGATTTCCGAAAGGGCAGAACTTTCGATGCCAACGGCTTGTGCAAAGAAACGGTTTTGCGACAGCTCATACAAGCCTTGGGTCCAGCACTCGATCGCAGCTTCCGCTGCCTGCTCGGATTTGTGCGTACGCCCATCGGAGCGTGGTGTGTCTTGTCCGCGACCCGAGCCGTTGTGTTTGCGAAGCTGGTTGGGTGTCTGGATCGCGATCCGGGCGCGGATCGCCTCGTAAAGCGCGGACTGCTCGACTCCCAGCCGTTGGATGAAGCTGCCGAGGCGATCCCGTTGATCAGCTTCGTCGATAGCTCGCACGAGAGTCTGATATACAGCGATCCGCTTTTGGAGACGCTCGCCCGGAGCGGAGGGTACATAATAAGGCAGCAACAGGTCGTGGATGCGGCCGCGCAGAACAGCAAGCCTGGCTTTGATCTGCCGCAGCTTGATTTCCGGGTTGCAGACCGGACGCAGCGAGTCCGCGAGGTAACTCACTCCGCCATCGTTGAGTCGGAAGGCTTCATCCCAGGCTTTTCCGGGGTCGTGAAAATGCTTCTTTACCTCGGGATTTTCCAGGAACTCGTCTCGCAGCTTGTCGATTCGAGCCTTTTCAGACTCACGAATTGCGACCTCCCTCCGGGCCGGGTCGTAATCCAAAATCTGCGGCGAAAAGACATTCGGATTGCGCAGCCAGTAAACATTGTCGAAGGGATGCTCCGGCTTCCATTCACGCGGCCAATCGTAGGCCTGCCCGAAGAACTTTGTGAGGCAACTCTCTAGGCGAGTCGTCCATCGCTGAGAGGAGTCTTCGGACTGTCCAGCAGCCTGCTCGAACTCGCGGTCGAACTTGGTAAGAACAAAAAACAGCGCTGTCTCATTTGCGGATCGGTCCGTCGGCGTTTCTCCGTGAGAAACATCTATCCAATCCTTGATCATCCCGGGCAATGTACGGACCTCCGCGGGGCCCGGGCCCATGCAAAGGAGGATGCTCGTGAGTTCCCGTTCAAAATTGTACCGCTCGAACAAATAGCCGACCTTGCCCCTGCAGAATAAATCCGCGAGCGGCGCAGCTTTGTCATCGGAGGAGCCCGTTGTCTTCAAGAAGGTCCGGACATCAGGAATTCGCAAACGGCTGCGCGCGCCGGGGAAATCAAGCAGGTCGGTGTAATCAAAAAAGTCCCATGGTCGGGTGCACAGGCCCAGGTGCAATTCGGCTACAAGAGCGGTCAGATCGGCCCGCGCCAATTTAGCCTTACGCCCCGTTGCAGTGCATACCTCTACCGATTCGACTTCTGGATTATTCAGAGTATTGAGGGTGACCACATTTACGATGCTATCCAATCGCCGATCAAAATGACCCTCATTCGGCGCAACCAGCGAATCAATCGTGCAGAACGCGTCCGCGGCGTTGCCCAGTTGGTCGAGCTTTTTGCAAAGTCTGCTGCAGACACTGGTAAAGTCGTTGATCTGCCCCCACAGCATGCTGAATAGCAAGGTCCGGCCTTCGATCGATAGCGCCGGCGCCAGCTCTTGCAATATGTCCCAATAACCGATGGTGGAAAGTTGGCGAACGATAGGCTCGCCCTTGAACTGCCGTTGTTCGAAATACTCCCGAATGTCCCAGATATCTTCTTCGCTAAGCCCTGGAGCGGTCGCGGTTAGAGTGCGCGCCTTCGCTACGAGCGCGCTAAGGTCGCTCTCCTCGGGAATTTGTTCGTCATCAAGTTCGCAATCGAGCAAATAGGTATTGCCCAGTATCTTCACGAGATCGGGCTGCGAAAGTAGCCGGACTGCTACGGGGTAGCCCGGCGGGCTCGATATGCGACGCATCGAGAACCGTGTAACCAGCCCCGTGGATTCGCGGCCACCTTCCGGGTTGATCTGACGCACGAAATCAAGCCCGGGTGTAACGTCATCAAAGGCGACAAGGACCCGCTCCGTTCCTCGCCGTGCCAGCGCGGAAATGAGATAGGACTTTCCCGCTTGGCTGGGGCCAAACACGCCGACGCACATCGGGCGCTCGAGGGCTTTCGCCAGTCGGTCGGCTTCAATGAAAGAGCGCCGGAGCTCGCGATCGAGCGTTGACCGCACCGAGCTGATCCGGCGCGCATTCACGTCATTCCCAATCCATCCCAGAGCTTCGGTGATGGCTGCGCTTGTGTTAGCGCACGCGGTCGCCAGAGCCTGTTTTTCTGTCATCTCTTGACCTAACCGATCGTTAGCAGCCCGGTATCAAGCCAGTAGCCGCCCGCTCCCTTCATTGTGTTAAGTTCGAGTACCATGTTTTTCGTAACGTCGGCGCCGGCGGCAGAGGTCGCCGATTGGATCCGGATCTCTTCCTTCGCTGCCTCCGAACCTGCGAAGTCCTCGGGATCGTCGAAACTCGATCTTGTTAGTTCAACCTCGACCGGCTTGGGTATTTTTCCGTCGTCGAGCAGACGTAGCAAGTAGAGTGGCGTCGCGACCCAGCGATCGAACGGGATCTGCCGATAGCCCAGGCGGACGGGCGCATAATAGGGATAGGTCGCAGTTTCCTCGACGCCCGGCGGACGGGCCGAATCGAACTTGAATTTCACGTCGGCAGTCCTCAGCTGCTGTCCGGTCCCCGAGAGCACTCCAATCTGCTGAGCGCAAGACCGATGTTTTAGGCGGTCCAGGAAGACGGTGAAGTTCTCAACGTCGCGTTGGGCCAGCTGTGCTAGCATGGCGCCGGTGACCGTAACCGTCTTTGGATCGCTTATGGTAAAGTTGCGCAGCGAGGCGAATGGATACCAGGGGCCTGCTTGATAGCTTCCCAACGCGATCACCTTGTGGGGCGCGACTGGCAGCTTATTGACGAGCAATTCGACTACTGCTGGCAGCCGCGACGGCCGGCCGGCGAATAGCACCAAGTCGCAGTCCAAATGGTCGATGATTTCCGCAAGATTGTCAAAGATATCGCCAAATATCGCTCCCACCGCGTTGCGCACGTCGTGCAGCACAATATCGACCTGAGTGTCCAGGAGAGAGAAGCCCGTCGCCCCCTCTTTGCTGGCCGCATCATCGACATAGCGGATCGCACGGCCCGCCGCCGGATCATTCACCGTGCTGCCCGCAGCGATGATCATGTCGCGCAGCGTCAGGCTCGTTGTCTGTTCTTCCGCAGCCCAGTCGGCATTCTCTGCGGCCTGAAGGATGGCGATGGCGGCTGGGCGTAAGACCCGTGTTACGCACTGCCGTCGTAGGTGACGGTCCAGCTCGCTCATATCCACGCGGTCTATTCCGAAGCAACGATTGAGGAATTCGCGCGCGCTGCGCAATCCGCACTCAACCAGCCGCTGTTCGATTACGGGCAAGATACATCTCTCAATCACATCACGCAGCAAGTCATCGCCGGCAACACGAAATCCCTCGCGGTAGACTTGGAACGGGACGAGCGCTTTGCCGGCCTCAACAAAGTATGTTGTTACCATCAGATCGGTCGTGCCACCCCCGACGTCGACACTTGCAATTCGCACCGAACGCTCCGCTGGGCGCTGGGCCTTGGTCTTCTCTCCATCCGTGGGCCTTGGTCGCGGTCTACCAACAAGGTCGAAGAACGCATTGGCGTCGCCAGCGAAACGTTCCGTGATTTCACCATAGAGGTAGACGAGCTGCGCACAGCTCGCTTCATCGAGTGAGATCTCTATCTCGGGTTCCTCTGCGAGGGGTGGACGATGCTCGGTCCAACCCATCATATCCCAAAGCAGCTTAACGGCGGCAAGCGCGCGCGAGCGAAGGATTTGCTGTTCGCTGATTGGCATCGCCGTCGGCAGTGTGAGAATCACGCGCATAAGTTTACGTGGCGTATCGGCTTCGGGGCGTGTAGCGCGCAACTGCGGATTGTTGATCATCGTGAACGCTTGCCAGATGATCTCGGCGAGCATGAACGTGAACATCGATGACCGGGAGAATGACAGGCGCTGTGGATAGGCGGATATGTCGATTCTTTCGTGCTGGTAAGTAAGTTTTTTCCTGTAGAATGTAGACTCCGCGCTAATCTGACGCTTGACGTCGCCACGCGGTCCGACGTAGTTGCGCACCGCTGTATCGAGCGGCGGCGGCCCGCCAAGCCTGTCGTAGCTCGACTGCTGAAACCGCCATGGTTGCTGCTGCGCGGTGAAGTCGAACAGATAACGTTTCGGACTGGTCAGGCCACTCAGCGCCTCGGTTCCTTCCGCTTGGTCGCGCAGGCGGACCGCTTCAGGGCCGACACGAACAATGCTCGGCCAGAAGAAGGCGTTCGCCCGGCACTGCTCCGACAGGTCATCCTCTCCGAAACAGGGTTGGTCGAGTTCTACGTGGCTTTCGAATGTTTCACTGTAGGTCAGGTTTGGTCGGGCGAGGTCCCGCAGACGCAAAAGCATCGCATCGCCCAGCGTGGCCTTTGTCAGTCCGGTCGGAAGTCTCTCGATCAGGATTCCGCAGGTCCGACTATTGCCGATGTCTAGCACGAGCGACACGTCGACGGGCTTGCGGCTTTGGTCGCTAACATTGTCGTGGCGCTTGCGGAAATTGGCATCGCCGGAGAAGGTGTCAGCGAAACGAATTTCCGGCGGCGGTGCGAACTTCGCCAGCAACTGGACGAACGCCATGTAGCGGGACCAAGCTTGGATCGGCCACGTGCTTCGTTCCTCCTCGTCCGGAACCTTGCCCGGGCGCAAGCTGCGTTGGTGCCGCTCGAACACCCGCTCAACCCAGGCGGACATCCAGCGCTGTAAATCGACTTTGTCGAGCTTGCCATCCTTCTCGAACTGTCGCTCGTCGCGCAGGAACCGGCTTACTTCGGCAATCTTCGGCGCGAATCGAAACGCCACCTCCTGCCATGCGTCGGTTTCGGTCGGAGAGATGTAGATTGCTTCATCAGCTGGATTCTTAACTACTTGGGTATCGAACGCGTAGACGACGTGGAATTTCGCAGCTTCCCTCGCGGTCGCGCCCGGATCCTGCGGCGTCACGAGCACCCGGGCCCAATTCGTCGGACCGACGTCAAACCTGGTACCGCGTGCGGATTCTCCCAGCACCTTCAGGATCGGGACCGGCATCCAGGCGCCAACGAACGCCTCATAGGATCTCAATTTGGAAACCGCCTCGTACTCGAACTCCGGCGGTTGCTCAATCTGCGCTTCTGGGTTGTCGTCATCCCAGTCAGGCTTGAGCGTAAGCCGCACTTCCTCGATGCCGCCCACGCGGACCCGCTGCCGCACGACGTAGAAATTTTTAGTGAACGGCCCGCTGGAATCGCGGTCGAACGTGGTTACATAGAACTGAACCCCGCTGAACGGCACCAGCTTGCAGCTTGCGAGCGTACTCAGATCAGACATTGCCCCCCTTAATGCACGTTAGGCCGTCGCCCTTTTGTCGATCCCGCTTGATCTTAAGGGCTGTCTAGAATCAAAATCAATAAGACAGTTCCGGCTCGCTGCAGCGGGTGATCTAATAGAAATATTGGCAGGGAAGCGGCTGGGGGCTCAAAGTCAATACCACCTTGCATGTGCGCGTTGACGAAGGTCCGCAGTTGGGGCGGTCCGAGCAGCACGAATTGAACCCTCCGGGGGCAAGCCCACGTGCAGCATTCCAACCCCATCACCGCCTAAATCGTGCGTGCGCTCTCAATTTTTTCCGCAATCGCCTGTACAGACCTGAAGGTGTCCTTCCGCAGTCGAGTTAACATTGCACGCCGGCAGCGGTCGTGAGGGATCAAAGTCAATGACATAGGCCACATATCCTTCACCTTTTGCGTCGTCCCATACGACCTCCCCTGGGCAGGTTTGAGTTTGCCCGTGCGATGTTAGCGTGACGCGAAACGGAATTGGCTTGCCCGAACCGGTTCTAGCGGGCCAGACAACCACCCGATAGCTGCCGGGCTGAATGTCGTGCCAACTGATGTGCTCCGTTGTGGGGTAGTCCCTCTTTCTCATCTTGTAGTTTGCATCCAAATCGCGCCTGCCATCGCCACAGCTTTCCTCCCATGGGTGTTGCCGTAGCGGCGAGATCCATCCTCCGGCCGGACATTTGATGATCAAGTCGAGATCGTCGTCCGTATCCCAGTCAAGACGGACTTGAACGGGAGCACTAATATCGACGTTCGGCGGAAGGGCGGGAAGTTTGGCCGCTGGGGGAACAGGCTGGAGACGGGACGCCGGCGCACAAAAATCGCGCGCCCGCAGCGCCATTTGCTGCGAGCGCAGAGCCTCTTCGAGTGCTCGATTTTGCGCGATCAAGTCCGCCAGCGGATTCTGCGCATGTGCCACACAGCCGGCTGGCGAGCTCCAACTCCATTGCGTTCCAGGGACGTGGATCGAGCAGGCCGGCAAGAGCAGCCCTCCGACTGCAAGCGCGAGCGCGATAAACAACAGCCACAGAAATGTTGCTAGCCAAGTCCACAACGAGGTGGAGGGGCGCGGCGCTAGGCGCTCTGGGGGCAGCGGCAACAGTGGTCCAGATTCCGTGATCGCGCCGGCAAGAGGAGCAATGTCCGGCACAGGTCGGCGGTAGGTCAGGGCGAGGGCTGTTGGCTCGAGCGGGACCACATTGGCCTTCTTGTGGCCCCAGCCGACCAGGAGTGGCCGCTCGCCAATCAGCCAAACGTATTCGTCATCCTGGGGAACCTCGAAGGCCCGCAAGATCGCCAGTGCCCGCTGACGATTTTGTTCGGTGCCGGTCGCATTGAGACTTTCCCAGATGCTGCGCGCTCGCCATCGAACCTCGGCTAGCGTCCGCCTAGCCGCCGCCGCCTGATCGGGAGGAGCCTGGTCGAGGCGTACCACCGACGCGTCGATTGCGGCCTCAGCCAGCCACTGGTGACGGCCCTCGCGAGGCACGACTTGCGGCTCGGTCAGCATCGCGGCTGCGTCTGCGCCGAGATGCTGTTCGATCAGGGCCCGAATGTAGACAAAACTCCGGGCTGCCGGGATCGTCTGCCGGAGCGACGAATCTTCGGTAAAATCAATGAGCCTACGGGTCATGCTGTGGCTTCAGCGCGGCGGCCGGATCGGCTGTCCAGATATCGAGGCAGGCGAAGCCGGAGACGTCGCGGCCGGTCCTCCGAAGGCAATGCCGCTTGGCGCGCAGGCTGCGGTATCCAGCGCGATGGTCTTTCCATTGGCCTTTAGGAAGTCGAGCAGCGCTGCGGTGGGCTGGGCCAAAGCAATTCCGGCGGGCGTGCCGGAACCTATCGGCAACAAAGTATTCACACCGACCGCTCGGCTGCAAAGATCCATTAGCGGGCCACCGCCATTTCCCCGCGTGATCACCGCCGAGTGCGCGATAACATCGTGTCCGTTCAATTCAATGACGCTTGAGATAATTCCATCAGTAATCACCGACTCAGGAATTCCTGTGCCACCTATGACCGGCTCAAGAAACCCCACTGAGCGGACCGATGACGTCTTTTCGGGTTGTGCGGCTGGCCTTAGGAACGCCCGTGAGGTGTTTTCGGGTGCCTGCAATAATGCAAAATCAACGTCGCCGGGACGCGATGCATGCGTGCGCGCTAGAACTTTTACTGCAATCTGCTTGGCGAGCGTCTTATTTTCGATCGTCACGGTCGCCGCATCTCGTCCGTCCCGACCCGAGACCGCACGATCGCTCGTGACCAACAACTGATCGGATATGAAGAAAGCGCTGCCAATCGCGCTGGTATCGCCAAAATGCGCCCGCACGAGGACGACCGCTTGGTCAGCGAGTTCGGCAGCATTGGTCGGCCCGCCGACAATCGGCGCAGGAACGGGAATGCTTTGGGCTGATGGCGGCAGCAGATTCGGTGGGGCAAGCGTGGTGTTTGTAGCGCCGGGGAGCGCGCGACAGACCAGCTCAGCACTCTTTGTCTTCAGTCCGGCAAGCTGCTGTTCGAGCGAACGGTTAACATCCTGCAGGATACGGCGCTGCTGATCAATCAGGGCCTGATCCGGCGAGACGATCGTCGCTCGCTCCAGAACGCCGGGTATCAGAAGCGCTACCAGTACCGCGGCAGCCAGAACAGAGGCGAGAAGCGGCGCAAGCCACGGGCGGCGTCTCTTGGCCACCACCACAGGAACCGCGACCGCTGCGGCTGCCCCGCTCGCAGCCTTGCCGGCTTGGACATTGGCTGCCGCTATCGCTCTATCGCGCGCCTCGGCCGTCTCTCGTGCCGTGGTGACCAAAAGCTGGCGCGCGGTCGCATCGGTGAAAGCGCGCCCGTCCTTGGGATCGAAGGGCGGCGTTGGAAAGCCGCTCGGGGCAAACCGGCCCAAGGTCGCGCGGAAATGCGCTTCGCGCGCCGTTTCGGATGAGGCGACGTCGCGCGGCAGCATTCCCCAATTGACGATGACCACATCTCTTCCGACAACATAGATGTCCTGGAAAGATCGGATATTGAGCGCGCTGCCCACGGTCGCCCCGATCGCTGGGTCGGCCATGATGGGAAGCAGCTGCGCGAGGCGAGCGCGCAGGATTTCGGCGAAGGGGCGCTGACCGATCTCGTCAAAGTTGGCCAACGGACGCGGCGAGCCATCCGCGCCCGCGTACCATGACACGACCGTGTTCTCGGGACTCGATTTGACCGTCGGCTGCGCAAACAGCATCGCCACATCGGTGCCACAGCGGCGCTCGACTTCCGCCAGCAGATTTGCCGACTGATAGAGCACTGGGCCCGCGGTGCCTGTGGCGAGAACCAGATTTTCAAGCGGCGTGGCACACACGTAGTTTGAGGCGTTAATCATCGACCTGCATGGACCGGGGTCCGCTCTCCCTCTGCGAATTGCTCACGGTTGCGGCGTAGGGCATGGCATTCGGTTAGCTAGATCGGATTTGATGGTGGCCCCCAAGGTAACCAACGCACGGTTGCGCGCCTCTTCTGTAAAGAGCGCAGCTTGGTCCACGCGCGGACAGAAATTCGCGCCCCAACGGGCCGGCACAGTCAGCCAGCACGCTTCGAACAGGAACGTCCAGGTCGCGATGATCAGCCCGGCCAGAATGAGCCAGAGCACAGCGGCAATCGCATATTCGCCCGCCGTAGCTGCGGCGATCTTGCCGCCGCGAACGATTTGCGATGATCCTGTCGGCAAACTTGTCCCCCGCTAAGAGCTCCATTCATCTTCGTCCCGGGGTCAAATTTTTGCAATATATGACGGTCGACTCTTATGGGGCGATCGTTCGTTACGCTGGCCCTAGCGCGGTTGGCCGTGCTGTGGCCCAGCATTGTGTCATCCCACTCCGCTGGTTTTCAAAGGGCGCGACTTAGTTGTGGGCCTTTGGTGTCGGTTCCGCCCCTTTAACGGCCGCCGGCGCTGCTCGCTTCGCATCAGTTGCTGCAATCTGGCATGACGAGGAAGACTGTTTCGCGCTAACGAGTTGCACCCAGACGCCATCAATCGCTGACCGCATGGAAATGTACGGTACGCTGACTTCTCGACCCCACAAGACAGTGACTGTGCAGTCGAAACCTGCACCGTTTCGGGTAATAGCGAACGTATACTTGACGGCTCCGGCCGTGAAGGTACGCGTGTTGTTGAGGACGCCGGCATCGAAGGCCCACAGCGCCTGACCGCCGCCGCGGTCGCTGAGCTCCCTCACACGTCCCAGGGTGACGAGGCCGCCTCCTGCCGGCGGCAATTTGTTGGTGACTGCCGGATGGTAAATGGTTGCGACGAAGGTCGGACGGATAGTCTCTTTGGAAACAAATTCGATCAGCCAATCGCTTTGATATTTCTCCTGCCATTCCCGACTGTCGCGCCGCATAACGCGATCTTCTATGGTTGACGCCTTCGTGACGGTGCCTACCAGGTCTGCGGGAGTCACAGGCTGCTGGGCCCATGCAGAGGCGGACAACACGCCCAGGCCTAGGGTGAGCAACCATCGGCTCATTTCCATGTGCTCCTCATAACGGCCCGACGGGCCGGACAGATGGCCGCGCCCGTCGATCATTCACAGAAATTCTCTTGGCGTAAACTGGTGCTTGCGGCTCCGCGTCGCGCACTCGTCCTCACCTGCAGACGATGCAGCTGCCGCGCTCATCGCGAACGATCCGGCCGGCGCCTGTTAAAAGCCGCGGACCTGCACATGGCTCCAAACCGTTTCGAGGTCGCTCGAGGGGACCGGAAGGCTGCACTATTGTGCCACGCTCCCACTTTCGTTGAAATTATCGCCTGTCGACAATAGAGAAAAATGAATTATCATCGATATTGAGTGCGGCCGAAGAAGCGGGTTTGGAAAGGGAGGGGCCTTAGCGTTTCCAGTGTCCCGTCAAAGGCCAAATCAGCCGCTGTGATTCACGACACTTGGGACCATAAGGGGCGTAGGGACATGCTGCGGATATCTCTCATTACTGCTTTGCTCGCCGGGTGCGCGGCATTGACCGGAATGACATCCTCGTGGGCTCAAGCGGACTGCGAACGGCTACTGGGTTCGTTCAATGCGGCGCTCCCCCAAGCGGATTTGCATGCCATCATTGCCGCCGCCCAGCCGATCCTAAACTCTGCGGAATGCCCGGCCGAGACGCGTAGGGAGGTCGGCGTCAAGGTGGCGTTGGCGCATGTAAGAGAGGCCGACCACATCAAAGAGCCCGCTCGACAGCTAGCAATGCTTGAAAGGGGGATGACCTATGCGCAACCGTGGAAAATGATGAAGCTGATCGGGGACCTGCGACGAAAAGTGCCGACCTCGAGCGGTATTATCGATTACGGGGCCGCTAGCCTTGCCTATCAGTCCGCCCTCGCAGACATTGCTGATCCGCAAAGCGTTCCCAATCCGCCCCCGAAGGAAGTCATTCAGGAATTGATGGAACTCGCTAACGAAGGACGGATGCTATCGAGCACGTTCGTTCGCGGTGACGTGTTGCTGACCCGATCGCTGCGCGACGTCGCAGTACAATCTGTACCTGTACCGGTTCAATTCGTCCGCGACAGCGACAAGATGACACCACTTGGCCAACAATACGCTGCTGAGATGGTACAGCTGCTCGGCGAGCAGGGCCACCCACGTGTGCAGCTGGTCGGACATACTGATCCGGATGGCTCTGACCAGTACAATCTCATGCTGTCGCTCCGGCGCGCCCAGACCGTGAGCCGCTACCTCGTCGAGCATGGCTACCCGGCCGCCAATGTTGATGCCGACGGCCGCGGGCGCAGCGAGCCTCTGGTGCTGGCGCATGCGTCCGACTACACAAAAGCGCAGATCTATCAAATGCTGCGACGGGTCGAGGTCCATTACCGCTGAGTGTCCCGCCCAAAGGGGGCGTATCTCATGCTGACGCGCCGGTCCATCGTGCTGGGTCTGGGCGCTTCGTCGCTTCTGCTCACCTTCGGGGCAACGCGCGCCTTCGCCCAGACATCTCGGTCGCGGCTGCACGCGATGATCGTCGGCATCAATGCCTATAGGGGCCGCATCGCTCGCCGAAACCCGGACCAGTCGCTGACCTATCTGCCGATTCCTCAATTGCAGGGTTGCATCAACGATGCCAAATCGATCGCGGCCGCGGTCCGTCCATTGGCGGCGAGCACACGCCTTCTGCTCGATGGCGACGTGACCCGGGCGGCGTTCCTGCGCACTTGGCAGGAAATGGTCACCAATTCGGCACCGGGCGATACCCTGCTGGTCACTTATTCCGGACATGGCAGTCAGGAACGAGAACCCAATCCAAGCTCCACGGCGGATAGTCTCCACGATGCATTCGTTTTGGCGAACTTTGACAGCTCAAGGGCCGGCTCTAACCAAGAGCGCATCCTGGATGAGGAGATGCAAGGTCTCTTGAAATCGGTTCAGGACCGCAACAAGATTATATTCGTGGCCGACGCATGCCACGCCGGCGGCATGACTCGGAAAGTTGACCTCCGCATCGCAGGAGAACTGCGATACCGCACCGTCGGACTTTATGATGTCGAGAATGACTTGCAAACTGAGGTCAAAATTCCTCGCGCATCCAATCTGCTCGAGCTTCCGCACGTCGTATTTCTGTCGGGTGCGCAGCATAGCGAACTGGTACCCGAATTTCTAATTGATGGCCGGCCACAGGGCGCGCTTAGCTGGTCGTTCGCGCGTGCCCTCGCCGGTCCCGCCGATAGTAACCGCGACGGTATCATCAGCGGCGCCGAATTGGGCAGCTACGTGCTGCGCTCGATCCGGACCCTTTCTGATTCAGGACAACATCCCGACATTCGCTGGCCCCAAGCTGACGTGCGCTCCGGCTCCGCAATGCGTCCGGATGACCCATTGTTTTTTCTCGGTCCATCGCGCCCGAGTTCTCCGCCGGAATCGGAGAATGGCCTGATCCGACTCGATATTCGTGGCACGGCCGAGGATCAACGCATTGCCATAGCGCGAACGCTAAAACGCGTCGCACTGGTCAATCCTGGGCAAGCCCCGGACCTGACCTGGGATGCTTCCACTCGCGAGGTGTTCGATAAGTTCGGAAACACCCAAGCCTTCCGGGTCGCAGCCGGCGACCTGCAAGCGGTTGTCGACGCCGCCCGCGCCTTTGAAGCCATACGCCAAATGACGCTGACATCCGGGCTCGATATGCGGCTCGTGCTCCCGGAGGAATCGATTTACGCGTCGCCGTCCGTGGCGTCCGACCGCACCCATGTCCGTGGTACGCATCTGGTGTTGGTAGCGACCGGCCGACGCTATCCCTATTTCGTCCTGTTCAACATCACGGGAAATGGAACCGTGCAGTTGCTTTATCCGTTCACCGAGCGCAATGACCCGCCGACAATTGATCCGGCAGCCGCCTACAAGTTGCCGCTCGATGTCTCGGCTCCTTTCGGTGCTGATCATCTCATCGCGGTCGCCTCCGCGCATGAGCTATCCGAATTCCTGACGACGCTTCGCAAGCTGGATGGGCAGAAGGAGGCCGCTCTGGCAGCGCAAGAATTGACGCGAACCGCCTCGAACGCGCAGGTACGGGTCGGAATGCAGGGCATCTTCACCACGGACCAGTGATTGTTTTCACAAGCTTGCTTGGGATCTCGGTGGAAAATGCCCTGCTGGCAAGTGCCGACAGTAGCGGTGATCCGGTTATCGATTATTTTCCCCCGAGAGTTCCCAGCATCGAACGGAAGTCGTTCTCGCACAACGATTTTCGCTAACTGAGGCGATCCGAACCTACGGAAGCTTTTTCCCCTTCCGGCTGGAGGTTGGCTATGGCAAGTTATCCTCTGGCGAATGATTAGGAGGCTGGGGTGCGCTTTGCTTCGGCCGTTACAACTTGTCTGCTGCTGATGTTCAGCTTCGGCGTTGCGCATGCCGAGAAGCGCGTGGCGCTCTTGATCGGCAATAGCGCCTACCAGAACGTGCCGGCGCTTGTGAACCCCAAGAATGACGCTCAGGACGTCGGCAAAGTACTGCGCGACCTCGGCTTCTTTACGATAGTTGCGACCGACCTCGACCGCGCGGGGATGAACGATGCGCTCGATCGTTTTTCGCGCACTGTCGGCGGAGCTGAGATTGCCCTGGTGTATTATTCTGGTCATGGCATGCAGTTCGCCGGCAAGAATTATCTGCTGCCGGTGGAGGCTCGGCTCGATAGCGCGGACGACGTCAATCGGTTTCATTTGATGCCACTCGACGACGTATTCGACGTACTGCAGGGCGCGGCAGGAGCGCGAATCGTCATTCTCGATGCCTGTCGTAACAACCCGGTCGAGGATGATATTAAACGCCGCTTGGCATCCATCCCCGGGGCCAACCGTGACGCATTCCTGACGCGGGGCCTTTCGCGCGTCACAGCCAACGGGCTGATTGTGGCTTATGCGACGCAGGCTAACGACGTGGCATCGGACGGCACGGGGCGCAACAGTCCGTTCGCGGCAGCGTTGCTGCACAACCTGGCCACGCCCAATCTCGATCTGCGTCAGATGCTGTTCAATGTGCAGGACGAGGTGGATCGACTGACGGGCGGCAAGCAGCGGCCTGAGCTGTCGATTTCGCTGGTCGGGCAATATAAATTGAAGCCCGCGACCGACGTCGCGGCGAATAAAGAGGCTGTAGCAACACCACCGGTCGATCCGGCCGCTCAGGCATGGGTGGTGACGCGCGACACGACGAGCCAGGCCGTTTTAGAGGACTTTATCCGGCAATTCGGTAATAGCGTCTATGGCAGTATGGCACGCGCGCGTCTGGAGGAGTTGAAAAAGACCCAAGTGGCGTCGTTGGAAATCGACCAGCAGGAGTTAGGACGCTCACTACAAATGGAGTTGAAACGCGTTGGTTGCTATGAAGGCCCCATCAATGGCGAATTCGGCAACGCGGCCCGCGAAGCCTTGCGAAATTTCGTGAAATATTCGGCGGTGACCCTGCGCATTGAAAATCTTTCGCTCGACGCTATTAAAGCGGTGCGCAGTTTTGACAAGCGAGTTTGTCCGTTATCGTGTCCGACCGGCGAGCGCGCCGAAGGTGACGCCTGCATACGCGTAACTGCCAGTCCCGCTTTAGCTCCAATTGGAGCTAAGAAATGTTTCAGTTTCCAAGGGCGACAGTTTTGCGAATAGTCTGGGCCGGGCGTGCCGTGTGTAGCCCAAGTCCTACGATCAAAGATAGCCGGCCGATCGCATGTGCAATCAGCGTGCTTAGTCGCACTGGCCCATCTTGCATCATGAGAATTCGAGATATTTGCCTCATCTCTTGCACCTGTGATCAGGAGAGCGCATGGTAACGTAAGAGGCAACGAAAAGAGTTGGGGCATTGGGCTTCGATCGGATATTAGAATCCCTTGGCTGGGGTCACAACGCGATAAACGAGGGCGTGCTATGACACATCGGTTCGGTGCGCGCATTTGCGGCCCGATAGTTGTGCTGGTCATGCTTGTTACGTCAGCCCGCGGCCAGGGAGGCGCCGCAGCGGACACGCCGCCTGCGGCGCCGACGAGCCAGGTTGTTGCACTTACCGACCTTGAGGGAGCCAAAATCCATGCCAAGCTGGTGACGGACATGCTTGCGAAGCGGCAGGGTCGGCAAGGTCCGGCAACGCAGGAGGGCGACTGGCAAATTTATCTGGAGTCCGACGGGAGGATCAACTTCAGCTACCGTCCCACGACTCGCACGCCACGCGGCACACGAACGGCCCCGGTCCTGGCGAGATCAGTCAAGCTGGACGAGCCTTGGCCCACGCAAAATGGAGATGCGGTCTGGCAGTTCAAGGACGGTGACCTGACCTTCGTCCGATCTTATGAGGGTGGGGCCGTGAGGATCATCATCTCCCTCAAGAGGGATGGGCAGAATCTAACCTGCACTGCAAGTAGCGTCTATGCCCACGAGCAGGGCAAGAGTCTCGTGCTGAATTCTCCAATCGACGGCGTTCCGGTCACCATCCTCAGCTGGAAACCGGTTTCGTCCACCTGCGAAATTACGCGCCAATAGCTGGGACACGGGCCGATCCGGGCAAGCTTTCAAACCACTCGAAATAGGCAGGACGAGATCGCTCGATGAGCCACTACATCGAGATTAGGGCTGGGTGGGCATGTCGAGTAGCGTGCCTTATGATCGGAGCGCTGCTTATGGAGCTTCCGGCAGTTGACGCATCGGCACAGAGGGCAGAGGCACCGGCAAGTCTGTGTTTCGACATCATCACGGCTCGCAACACGGCTGAGCCAGGGGGCGCAATTCTATTGAACCGGTGCACCGGCCAGACGTGGCTATTAACCAGATATGCAAGACGAAGCTATCGCTGGAATCTGCTGGTCGCCGAAGGCAATGAACTCAGCAAGCCGCTGCCGCGCCCTGAGGTCCAGATGCCTGCTCTTGCGCGCCCGCGTACAGGGAAGTGTTTCACTTTCCAGGGACGTCAGTTCTGTGATTAAGATGCCTTCGGCTTGCTTGCCCAGAAAGGAGCTTGTTTGTGGCTTCGCGTAAGGCTTATGGGTCTCTGCAAGCCCGATCAGGCGGGTAAACATGGATTCTAGTCGCGACCGGCGACAAGTTAGCGCTTGGTCTGCGGAGCTTTGATTCGAACCGACTGGAGGAAAGTTCATGGGCAAACTGCGTGTGGTCATCACTACGATGTTGTTGTTTGCTAACGCGCCTGCCTTTGCCGCGTCAGGGCCCAGCCCGGCGGTTCGTCAAGCATGCATGGACGACGCCAGAAGGTTTTGCAGCTCCGTTCTCTTCCAGCCGGAAAAGCGGCGGGATTGCATGAGGGCACACCGTATGCAACTATCGGAACGGTGCAGAACGGCTGCTATTGAAGATCGAATGCAGCGGATGCAGAAAGCGGGAGGAAATTAAGCTAAGAGCGACCCGCGCTGGGCAGCCGCGCGCGGGCTAGGGTGAGGCGAACAATTTTTTGCGTCGTTATAAATATGCGATATTTTCCTCTGGCCTTGGCGGTACCGTTCTTCACTGCAAACGTCGAGTCTGCCCCAGCGGCGGATATCACGTTGCAGGATTTGGATCAATTTCAGATCGATGTCACGGACGTGACGGATCGACAGGTTCAGCTGAAGGGGCCACCCTTCTCCCAACGGGTAACGGGCAATTGGCAGATTACCGTCCTGGGGACCTCGGTGGCCACAGACTTCTACTCAGTCGTCTCGGGCCCCCATGGGACGCATGCCAATCCGCACCATCGCGGGCAGTTCGTCATCGGCGAGCCCAAGCCTGTAAATTCGTTTGGCGGCGGAGAGGGTGGGTGGTCATTTCAAGCCGGCACACTGACGTGGGTGCGCACGTTTGGGCAGGGAGCCTATCGACTCATTGTCAGCTTTGATCGGAGCGCGGAGGGCCTCAAATGCAATGCGACAGCATCGCTGGCGCGGGAGAATGGAACAGGCGCTATTCGGTTCAAGACCGAACAAGGAACCGACATTAAGGTGCTGAGCACCAAGACCGTGTCCACAAACTGCAGCGTGAAACGACCTGGCTGATGCCGCAATGCTAAGAGCTCAGCAATTGCCGCCCTGGCTTCGCGCCGCGCGGCATGCCCGCAATGGCTCCTAGGAGACTCCGAAACGCTGCGGCCGACTCTAGGAACTCGCGTTTAGTTTCCCAAGCGGCTGAGATTTGCTTCTGCGTCGGCATTTCCGGCGGCTGCAGCGGCGCGGTACCAGCGAACGGCTTCGGTCATGTCCTTGTCGACACCGGTGCCATTGGCATACATGA
>Ga0335081_10006818_pt1 | contig 18211 bp, 18 predicted proteins | sample Lox_Sample_35_FD_206713 | JGI IMG/M metagenome (GOLD analysis project Ga0335081, IMG submission 206713) | Soil microbial communities from Loxahatchee National Wildlife Refuge, Florida, United States - Lox_Sample_3.5 | ecosystem: Environmental > Terrestrial > Soil > Wetlands | place: USA... | reverse complement strand
TCAGGGCCCGGATCCGGGCGCTGGTGATCATGCCGCGGTCGCCGACCATGACCATCTGGGCCAGCCCGAACTTCTTCCGGACCACCTCGGTGATGGCGGTGAACGCGGCGGGGTCGCCGGTGTTACCGGGGAAGACCCGGACCGCGACCGGGCGGCCTTCGGGGTCCGTGAGCAGCCCGTACTCGATCTGCAGTTTGCCTTTCTTGCCGTCCCGGGAGTAGCCGCGGGCGGCCAGCGGGCAGTGCGAGCCCTCCAGCCACGAGGACGACAGGTCGAACAGCGCCATCTTGGACGGGTCGGGCTCCGGAGCCAGGTGACGGGCCGCGAGCTTGGCCTCGATCGCGTCCTGCCGGTGCTCCAGCCAGTCCATCGCGGCGTAGATGTCATCGGTGGACGCGTCCGCGACGCCGAGGTCGGCGCCCAGGGTGGTGTCGGCCCACCAGGTCAGGGTGGACAGTTTCGAGGCCGGCTGGATCACCCGGGAGATGATCAGGGCCAGGATCAGGTCCCGCGAGCGGCCCGCGGGACCCAGCAGGGCGGGCAGCCCCAGCCTGGCGGCCATGGCGTGCACGGCGGCGGCGTGCCCGTGCGGCAGCGACCCGGTGATGGTGACCGCGCCGGCGGCGGGAACCAGCTGCTGGCCTTTCAGCCCGGCGTCGATCCAGTCGATGACGTGGTCCGGCAGCGCGGACAGGTTGGCGACGGTCTCGTTCTTGACCGTGCCGGCCTCCCGGTAGGTGCGGCGCAGGTAGGCCGAGGAGTAGTCCTTGCGGCGGCCCTGCTTGTCCACGTAGCCGGTCTTAGAGACTCTGACTACGTGAACTTTCCCGCCGTTCCGTGTCATAGCCAGATCATAACGTCATACCCGGGCATGTCCCGGTAGCGACACGCCAATTTTCTGACTACGTTCCGTGGCTGGATCTCACCGAAACAGCAGTTCAGGACGCAATACCTACAGAGAGCTACGGCAACTTCGGATTAACCTCGGTGACGAGGGGTCTCTTACGGTCATTCGGGGATACCTCGCCCCGCAGGTCGGCCCGCGTGACAGGCCCGGACGGTACAGATTCCTAAGCTGATAGTGCGGGTTCGATTCCCGTCACCCGCTCTGCGAGCTCCCACTTCATTGATAATATTCGTTTTTCTGTTCAGTTGATTGCTGCCCAATGCCGCCTGTCGGTCGGAGTGACGCCCATTCGGATTCCCTCCCTGTTCATAACAGTATTTTCGAACTGAGTTCTGCTGACGTGAGGGCCCGGCTGGAAACCTATTTGTCTATCCAAGTGCAGGAGCCTTGAAGTTGGTCACGCAAGTTCGATTCCGCCGTCCACTCCGCCGTCGCTCGCCAGAACACGGCGATGGTGATCAGCACCACGCGGCGAACAGCACCAGGACGACGGGCCCGCGGATGTCGTGGAATGGCTGGCCGCGCAGGACTTTCGCTTTCGAGTCATAGGTTGCGGCCCAGATCCACATGGCCGGCAGGGCCTGGACCAGCATCAGCCTCCAGTTCGTGACCAGCAGGCGCAGCCCGCTGGACAGCATGACGAACGCGTCGGCCGCCAGGGCCAGCGGCGCGAAGATCTTCCTGGTCCCGGCGAGCTGCAGGACCGCTTCTTCGACCTGGTGCTCGTCGTTATCGCCGATCGCGGCAACCAGCCGCCGCACCAGCTGCCTCACTGGCCGGTGCCGGCCTCGTCTCACCTGTTCGGAACCTGTACTGCCCACGTGACCTGCCCGCCTCCCTCCGCGTGACGATCAGCGCGCCCGGTGCCGGGCCTGCTTGGTGGCCGCTGGTCAGCTGACAGGTGAGGCCGGGATGAGAGGGTCGGGCTGGCCGAGTTCGATCCAGGCCGCGGTGTCGCTGGGTGTCCCGGGATCTCGCGCACGGCGGCGCGGGCAGCGGCCAGGGAGCCGCGGGAGACGCGGTAGTGGTGACCGCATAGCAACAGGTCCGTTTTCCATGGCCGGGTCTGGGTCGGCGGCATGATGACGCGCACGGCCGGCCTGGCCGGGCAGCAGCAGGAGCTGTCGGCCAGGATGGCCGGCGAGCCGGGCGCCAAGCCGCCGGATGCGGGCTGAATCGTCGCGCCATCGCGGCGGCTGACTGATCGGAATCTCGCGTTCATATCCTGAGCGTTCCCGCGCGGGACAGGGCGGGGAAGGGACGTCCTTCATCGGTCCCGATGCCGGACGTCCCGGGCCTGCCGCGCCCCCGGGCGGGGACACCGCCCGGGGGAGGCTGGCCGTCTGGCCGGGACCGGAACAGGAGAGTTCGCGGAGCCGAGACCAGCCGGGGGTGCCGTGAAAGAGAGGGAACGTCGCCTGGCCCGCCGCTCATGCGGCCGGCCGGCCATACCGGACGACAGTGTCGTCCGCTGGCCGGCCGGTCCGGCCCCTTCCCCGTGCGAAGGGACCGGCCTGAAGAGGAGCCCTCCCGGGCTGCGCAAGGTCAGGCGGCTGCCTTGAGGACCTTGTCCTTGCCCTGCTGGAAGTCGGCCTCGCTGATGACCCCGCGGTCGCGCAGGTCAGCCAGCTTGGTGAGCTCGTCAGCAGTGCTGGTCCCGTGCGCCGCCTCCTGGACGTAGGCGCGGAACGCCTGGTCTTGTTCCCGGGCCTGGGTGACATCACGCTCGGTCATCTTGTGGCCGCGTGCGATCAGGTACACGAACACGCCGAGGAACGGCAGGATGATCACGAAGATCAGCCACCCGGCCTTGCCCCAGCCGCCCAGGTCCTTGCTCCGGAAGATGTCCATGATGATCCGGAACAGCAGGAAGAACCACAGGACCCACAAGAAGAACCACATCATGGTCAAGAACGCGTCGAGCAATGGCATCTTGTCTCACCTCCAGCACGGTGCCGCACTCAGGGCACCTTTAGCATCTAGTGCATCGCGCGAGGACTTAAGGGTTTAGGGCCATTCGTACTGCGGCCGGGGGCCTTGGTCCTGGCAATGGCCCGGCTGTCCGTCTATGCGGTTGACGTCCTCAAGCACCTGTGGCCGTAGCGTCCTCCGGCTGCCCTGGCCAGCTCCGCAACGAGGTCGCGCAGTTCATTGGCGGTCTCTCCGGGCAGCGCCCGCATGATCCGGTTGCCGGCGCCGCCGCCGAGATCCGAGGCAGCACAGTCGCCTTGGTGAACGCTGACCTGCGACACAGGTGTCGTATCGCCACGCCCACCTGGCCCACCAGAAACGTGGACGCTATCAGCTCCGGGTCCGTCCCGGCGTTCCGCCGTGACCGTCCTGGCGGCGGCGCCAGCGCTCGTCCATCCGCTCCATCATCCGGGCCCGCCTGCTCGGCCCGGCCCGGCGCTTGGTGCCCGTCGCCGTCCTGGTCCCCGCCCTCGAACGAACGGGCCGGACCCCGGCCGCGTACCGCCGTAGGCTGGCCACTGCCCACATCAGGGACAGCAGCACGACCACCACGCCGATCGCTTCCAGGAGGATACGGTGGGTGACCGTCCCCGCCGCGAGCAGGCCGGCGCCGATCACCACCCCGAGCAGGACCTGCATGAGCTTGCGCCCATGGCGGACCCGCGCATCACCGGCGCGGATGCGACGCGCGAACTTCGGATCATCCTCATAGAGCGCCCGCTCGGTCTCCTGCAGCTGGCGCTGCTCGTCTTCTGGGAGCGGCATAACGTGCCCCCCGAGAGAAATCTTGAGCCGAGCATATGTTCGATAATTACCTCATGTACCCGTGTGTCTTCTGGGAGCCTAGAGACGAACGTCCCGGGCGCCCAGTCCGAAGGCCCCTCACGGACAATCCACCGAGGACCCCTGGCTACCCTGCCAGCAGGTCACCCTGCTGGCCCGGCCTGTGACCGGGACCGGCCATCGGCAAGGCAGTGACCGATCGCATCGAGCAGCAGGTCAGGCAGGCCTTCCCCGAGGGCGTGATCGCGGGGGTCCAGGTGCTGCAGTACGGCGGCGATCCAGAGGTCGAACCCGGTCAGGCCGCGATGCGGGTCTTTTTCGTCTGGCCGGGCCGAAGGCCGCCAGGCCGGCCGGCCCCAAGACCGTCCACCGGTTCGTGACTGCCAGCGCTGCGGCGCTCGGCGGACAGGGCGACGGGCTGGGGGTCAACGCTGCGGGCCGGGAAGAGCTGTGCTTCGCCCGCCGTCCGGTCAAGTACCTCCATCCGCCTATCCCGGTAGGGGCTGGTAGCTGACCGTGACCAGGCTGACCCGGACGTCGAGGCCGGCCAGTCCGGCGGCGTCGAGGTCCTGGCGGAGCACGGCGAGGTCGGGGGCCAGGGCGCGGTCCGGTTACGTCGACTAGCACCCGGTCACCCGTGGCGGCGACGCCAACCACTGACCAGCCCGCGTCGCTGGCCCACTGCTCGGCCACCGCCTGCACGTCGCTTTGCCGGATCGTGGTCTTGTCGACCCGGTCCGAATTGACCCACAACGGGACGAGCACCGCTCCCAGCAGGAGGACGATGATGACCACGGCGACCGGGCGGCGGAACGCCGGACCGGCCGCCTGGCCGGGAACCCGTCCGGCCCGGTACAGCGCCATCACCACGATGCCGCTGGCTAGGATGGCAACCACGTTGGTGGCGAACAGCAACAGCGCCCCCAGGCACTGGCTGGGCGACCCGGACTGAAGGGTCAGGCCGGCCACGGTCAGCGGCGGCACCAGCGAGATGGCGATGGCCACGCCGGGCAGGGTGTCGGAGATATCGGGCCGGGCCAGCGCGACCGAGCCAACCGCCCCGGTGGCCAGGGCGGCCACCAGGTCCACCAGCCGGGGGGTGACCCGGGCAGCTACCTGGCCATTGGTGGCGGCAGGGTACCGGGTAGGGCACGACATGGCCGAGCAGCCAGCTCACCGCGACCACGACGGCGGCACCCGCGGCGAGCAGCAGCAGGCACCGGCCCAGGTTGGCCCGGTCCGCCGTCACGACACCCAGCACCACCCCCAGGATCGGCGTCATCAGCGGGGCGATGATCATCGCCCCGATCACCGTGGCGGTGGAGTCGCTGACCACCCCTGCCGTGGCGATCACCGCGGACAGCAGCAGCAAGAGCCAGTAGCGGCTCAGGCGGCGGTTGCGTTCCGGGCCCTCGAAGAAGACCTGGTCGCGCATCTGCTTGAGGTCGGGTTGGGTAAGGCTGGTCACCATCGTCGTTCCTCCTGACCAAGCCGGACGCCAGGGACTGGGTCTGCGGTCATATCCTCGGCGAACGGGAGATCGGCATCCCGGCTGCCCGGCGGGCCTATGAATGGGTCCAGACAGCGGACGCGGCGCTGGTGGCCGAGTTCCTGATCGGGGGGAATCACCAAGGCCGACGTCAAGCGGGACGTGGGCCTGGTGTGGGAGTCCGCCGACCCGACGTCGATGCTGCTGCCGCCACTGCCGAACTTCCTGTTCCAGCGTGACCCGTCCTGCTGGATCTACGACGGGGTCACGATCAACCCGATGACCAAGCCGGCCCGCAAGCCGGAGACCATGATCATGGAGGCGATCTACCGGTTCCACCCGATGTTCGCCGCCGAGAAGTTCCCCGTCTGGCTGGGCGGCAGCGATGAGAACTGGGGCCGCTGCCACGTCGAGGGCGGCGACGTGCAGCCGATCGGGAACGGCGCGGTGATGATCGGCATGGGCGAGCGGACCACCCCGCAGGCGGTGCTGTGGATCGCCCGGTCGCTGTTCCAGGCGGGCTCGGCCCGGCAGGTGCTCGCGGTGCACCTGCCTAAGTCCCGGTCCTACATGCACCTGGACACGGTGATCACGATGTGCGACCGGGACCTGGTCACACTGTTCCCCCAGGTGGTGTACGGGGCGCGGACCTGGGCGATCCGCCCAGGCGAGACCGCCGAGGACCTGGTCGTCGAGGAACAGAACGGGACGCTGCCCGAGATCATGGCCAGGGCCCTGAGCGTGGGCACCATGCGCGTGGTGGAGACCGGCGGGGACTCCTTCGAGGCCGAGCGGGAGCAGTGGGACGACGGCAACAACGTCGTCGCGCTCGAGCCAGGGACGGTCGTGGCCTATGAGCGGAACACCGGGACGAACACCGCGCTGCGCAAGGCCGGCATCGAGGTGATCACGATCGCCGGGTTCGAGCTCGGCAAGGGCCGCGGCGGCGGCCACTGCATGACCTGCCCGCTCCAGCGCGACGCGGCGTTCTGACCGAGGGAGAGATCATGGCTTACAACCTGCGCAACCGCAGCTTCCTGAAGGAGATCGACTTCACCCCGGCCGAGCTGCGCTACCTGCTCAAGCTGGCCGAGGCGCTCAAGCTGGCCAAGTATGCCGGCACCGAGGTCCAGCGCCTGCCGGGCAAGGAGATCGCGCTGATCTTCGAAAAGACCTCCACCCGGACCCGTTCGGCATTCGAGGTCGCCGCCTACGACCAGGGCGCGCACGTGACCTACCTGGACCCGTCCGGGTCCCAGCTGGGCCACAAGGAATCGGTCGCCGACACCGCCGCCGTCCTGGGCCGGATGTACGACGCGATCGAGTTCCGCGGCAACAGCCAGGCCGACGTCGAGGAACTGGCCGCCCACGCCGGGGTGCCGGTCTACAACGGGCTGACCGACGAGTGGCATCCCACCCAGATGCTCGCCGACTTCCTGACCATGGGCGAGGCCAGCGGCAAGCCCTATGACCGTCTCGCGTACGCGTTCGTGGGTGACTGCCGGTTCAACATGGGCCGCTCCCTGCTGGTCACCGGCGCGCTGCTGGGCAGCGACGTCCGGCTGGCCGGCCCGGCCTAGCTCCACCCGCCCAAGGACGTCGTCCAGCTCGCCGAGGAGATCGCCGCGCGCACCGGCGCCCGCATCACCATCACCGAAGATCCCGCGCAAGCCGTGGCCGGCGCTGACTTCATCCACACCGACGTGTGGGTGTCCATGGGTGAGTCCAAGGACGTCTGGGCCGAACGGGTCAAGCTGCTCGCCCCCTACCAGGTCAACGCCGACCTCATGCGCCAGACGCACAACCCGGCCATCAAGTTCATGCACTGCCTGCCCGCGTTCCACGACCCGAACACAGCCGTCGGGCGCGAGATCATGGAGCACACCGGGATGACCACCGGCCTCGAGGTGACCGGCGAGGTGTTCGGCTCGCCCGCCAGCATCGTCTTCGACCAGGCCGAGAACCGGCTGCACACCATCAAGGCGATCCTCGTCGCCACCCTCGGGGGCTGAACAGGGGCCGTGCGGTTCAGCTGACCTGACCACCGGGAGGGGCAGCGCCGGGGCGTGGCGTGAATGAAACGAGGCGTGGATGGGCTCACGCACCTCAGAACCTGCTTCAGGGTGAACGCGGCCTCGTGAGGCCGTCCGCGCCTTGTCGCCCGGCCGGGGAGCGTGTGCTCAGAGCGATCCTGTTTCCCGGGCACGGCGTACCGCGTCGCGCCGGTCAGCTACACCGAGCTTGCGGAAGCTGTTCTTGAGATGAGACTTGACCGTATTTACCGAGATGAACAGCTTGCCGGCGATCTCGTCCGTGCTGAGCAGCTCTCCCGCCAGGCGCAGCACCTCGCGCTCCCGTTCGGTGAGTGCCTCGATCACGGGGGGCGGCTGGCTGTCAGGGGCCTGCGGGATGGGGGCCGTGCCCGCTGGGACGAGCCGCGGGCCGAGCACGTCTTGGTGGGTATAGGCGAGATCGGTGTGGCGTTCCAGCGCTGGCCTGAGCCATCGTCGCTCCAGGGCGAACGGCAGCCGGAGGTGCTCGGGCCCGGCCAGGCGCAGGGCGCGCTCCAGTGACCGGCGGCCGCGAGTAGGATCACCGGTGCGGAGACTCAGGTGGGCGTCGGTCAGCCATGCCTCGACCTGGACCCGTTCGGCCGTGTCACCTGCATGCGTTGCGGTCATAGCGAGCGCGTCCTTGGCCGTGCTCAGGTCGGACGTGCTCAGGTCGGTGGCAGCAAGACAGACATGGGCCAGCGCGACGGCCGCGTCCAGTGCACGTTCGGGGTCCGCCCGGCGGGCCGCGTCCATGGCCGCTCGCGTGTCGCCCGCCGCGGCGTATACGTGGGACTGCGTGACCGTCAGCAGGTGGTCGAGCCACGGCGGCGGCGACCAGCCGCTGCGCGCGCGGGCGAGCATGTCCGCGGCGGCGGGCTGGTGGCCGCCGGCCAGCCTGGCGCGTGCCACTACCAGGCAGGCAACCGCGCTGACCAGCTTGTCGGGATGGGCACGCAGGCTGGCGTCGGCCAGCTTCAGCCAGCGGTGCGTTTTGGCCAGCTCGTCGCGTTCGAGGTGCACGTGGGCGAGTGCGACGGCGGCCGCCGCGCAGGGATGCGCCGCCCGGCTGTCTTGGGGAACGACTGTTGCGGCGGCGGCGAGGTCGGCGGCCTGGCTCAGCTGCCCGCGCAGCGCGTGCAGCAGCGCGAGGTATCCGCGGCAGCTGGCGGCCTCGTAACTGCCGCACGGCATGCCGGTGTTTTCCGCGTCGGAAAGCGACGCCGCTCTGTGCAGCAGTGAGGCGGCGCGGTCGAAATCGCCTGACCAGAACTCAACGGCCCCGCGCCCGGACAGCATCCGCGCATAGGCGTCCCGGTATTCCGCGTGTGCGCCCGCGGCGAGGTCTTCGAGCAGGTTCTCCGCTGCCGCTGCCGCTGCCGCGGTGAAGTCTCCGGCTCGACGGGCCAGAGCCAGGCCGATCATCGCCGCCGCCAGCCGCGACGGAGCTTCTTGATCGTCCGGAAGCTTCTCCAGGATCTGTTCCGCGGCGGACAGAGACGCCCTGGCCGCCTGGTCGCGGGCATCAGCCAGGGCGACCGCCGCGCCGGCCAGAGGCAGCTGCGGCCGCGCCAGGTCTTCCGGCGCGGTCCGGAGGACCTCGTCCGGCAGCTCAAGGCCTCCGGGTTCGATGAGGTGCCCGATGGCCAGCTCGTCGACGATGATCCGGGCCGCGAGCTGCCCGTCGCCGGCCTGCCCGGCATGGCGGACCGCCACCGGGAGATCCCCGTGGCGCCGGTACCACTCGGCGGCTCGCCGATGCAGGTCAGCCAGGCTGCCGGGCTGCTTGTAGCGCAGCTTGAGCCGTAGCACGTCGCGGAACAGCGCGTGGTACCGGTAGTTCCCCCGGCCGGTCGGCTGGACGAATCCGGTCTTCCGGGCAAGCTCGGAAAGGGAGCTCGCCGCGCCGGCCTCACCGGCAAGATCGGCTGCGATATCGGCATTGACCGTGTCAAGGATGCTGGTGCGCAGCAGGAGGTCCCGGACCCCGGGGGGCTGGACGTTGAGCACCTCCTCCACCAGGTAGCTGGTGACCGGGGCATCGTCGCTGACCAGGTTCTGCACGAATCGCTCGGGGTCGGGATGAGTGCCCAGGGTGATCGCGGCCATGCGCAGGCCCGCCGCCCAGCCCTCATTCCGCGCGTGAACGGACTCAAGCGCTGCCGCGGGCAGGTTGACGCCATGCTGTTCCATCAGCAACGCGGCTTCGGGAACGCTGAAGGCGAGGGCACCGGCGCGGATCTCGGTCAGTTCTCCGGTCAGCCGGTACTGATGCAACGGCAAAGGCGGATCCATCCGCGACGCCACCACCAGGTGCAGTCCCGATCGCGTATTCCTGAGCACGTAGCCCAGGCCGGCCAGCGTGGGCGGGTCGGTCACTAGGTGCAGATCGTCCAGCACCAGCACCAGCGGCGGGTCCTGACCGGCCAGGGCAGCAGCGAGCCCCAGCAGGAAGTCATGTCCGGTCACATTCCCGCGCGCCAGCGCGGATGCGGCCGCGGGAATGGCGACGCCTGCGCGTCGCAGCGCCGCCACAACGTACGACCAGAAGGTCCGCGGACGATTGTCATACTCGTCCAGCGTCACCCACGCGATCGGCCCAGCCCCTCCGCTCGCCGCCCACGACGCGATCGCCATCGTCTTGCCTGCCCCCGGCGGCCCGGTGACCACTGTCAGCGGGGCTTGCACGCCCCCCGCGATCTGTTTCTCGATACGCGGGCGTGAAACCACCCAGCCGGGCAGCTCGGGAATGGTGATCTTCGATGCCAGGATCGGATCGTCCAGCCGGCCGGCCCGCTGCCGGAGGTGAGTTCCCTCCTGTTCCGTGGGGCTGGTCACCATCGCTCTCCCAAACTCCGGCTATCACGCCGGCGGCCGTCATGCTCGCCGAGCCCAGATATGCACCGCAGCTTCGGCGCGATCCCTGCGGTTGCCATGCCCTCAAGGATTTCCCCCATCCGGTGACCAGCAAAGGGGCCGTTCGGCACCTTCCAGCAGGGACCTTTGGCCTCTGCTGTAACGGCAACAGCTCACCCTGCAGGTGCTCACCCTCCTCAGCCCGCGCACGACAAGGGCAGGGCGGCCCAAGCAGCCGTAGGTCGTTGACAACCGTGGGCAATGAATCCGAGACGGCCGGGATCAAGCCCTGATACCGGCTGGTCCGGCCGTGCCCGTCTGTCGTCGGCACCCGTGTGAATACGCGCTGGTGGCGGTGCTGCCGTCGGGCGCGCGGAAGGCGAAACCATCTGCCCGACCTCCCGCGACGGAAACTCCGCGCGCGCGAGCCTTCGGCGGCAGGACGGGCAGGCCAGCAGCCTGTATGCCCGGTCGGCCTCCCGGCACTCGGGCTGATCGGCCCCGAGGATCGGGACCTTTGCCCCTCAATGCGTGCTTCACCTGGCGAAATGCTGAAGTTGGCCGCGTGCGCGCCCACGGCCCGTCTGGCGTCGCCTGGTGCGGCGTGGGCCCGGCGCGGAAGCGGTTACACATCCGGGCTATAGGGCCCGGGTGATGCCGAACAGGAGGTCATCATGACATCGGCAACACTGAGGCACCACGGCGCGGCCGGACGTCACGCCGAAGGCCGCGGCCTCGGCATGGTTGTCTTCGCGGGCGCGCTGGTAGCGCTCATCGGCTTTTTCAATCTGCTCGACGGCATCGCCGCGATCGCCAACTCGCACATCTTCATCGGCAACGCCCACTACGTGGTCGGCGACCTGCGCCTGTGGGGCTGGGTCATGACCGTCTTCGGCGCCGTCCAGCTGCTCGCGGCGCTCGGGGTGTGGGCAGGTAACCAGCTGGCCCGCTGGTTCGCGGTGGCCGTCGTCGGGCTCAACGCCATCGGCCAGATGTTCTTCATCCCGGCCTACCCGTTCTGGTCCCTGCTGATCATCGCGTTGGACATCGTGGCCCTGTGGGGGCTGTGCGCCTACGGCAGCCGCGAGAACATCGGTATGGCCTAACACCGGGGCGCCGGGATCCGCCGTGGACGAGACGAAGCCCGTTGCCGGGTCCGGCGGAACCGGCACAGAGCGTGGTACGCCTGAGCTGAGAAGGAGGCACGTCCGCAGCCCCGTGGGCCGGGCTTTCCCGAGTCCGGCCCACGGGCTTAGCCGACCGGCACAGCAGGCCAGGCTGGCGCCAGGAGCCTGTTGTGCAGGTGAGACGACTCCGCGCCGGCCCGGGAAGGGAGCTTGTGCGGCGGCTGATCGCCGCGATCCGCGACAACGACGAGCGCAATGCCGGGAAGCCGGTCCTTCAGCTGGCCCGGACCAGAAGGATCTTCGCACCGCTGGTCCTGACGGCCGACGCGTTCGTCATGCAGTTCAACGGGCTCGGCCGGGGTTTTCCCTGGATCCTGGCCGGATCGAGTACCCTCATACCCCGCCATGGGTGTATCTGATCAGCCTGTTAAGCGCCTGCAGTCCTATGACCCGTTTCCTCCGGTGTGGCGTATGCGCTGCCCGTGCTCGTTTAGGGCTGGCAAGGTAGGAGAGATCGCCGCGTGCAGGTGCCGCTTCTGGTGGCGTGTAGGCAGCCGCGGGCGTTGGTATGCGATCTCCAGGCGCCGCGCGCTGGGCGTGCTCGCCCGCGAGCTGAGGCGTGAGCTTGACTACTTCGATGTGACCGGGAACTGGTCGGCCGGGTAACGTGCCCGCGCTCCGATGAACCTCGTCCTCATGCCAGGCGGCAATCAACCCGCTGCCCGGCTGCCTGACTTGTCAATGGCCCGTGGCCCGGTCGCCTCGCGCGGCCGTGAAGCGGGGGATGGCTTGCTCGAGGGTGGCGGCCTGGCAGGCTTGGCGCTGGTGCATCAGGCCGTGGGTGAAGGTGTCCTCCCCGGCCGCCGAGCGCGGGCACGGCCAGGGCACGCTGCAGCCGCCGGGCTGCCCGCCGGACCGGCCTGGCGAGCTCCTTGCCTGTCTTGCGTGTCGCCCCGTGGCGTCAGCGGCGGGTCGGCCAGCTGCGCGTCCAGGTCATCGAGCAATCATCGCTCACTGCGGTGTGCCGCCGGACGGCCGCGCACCATACCGTGAGCCACGTCACCCGAGGATGTCTGGTCCGCGGGTGACGTGGCTCTGGACCGCTAGGTAAGTTCTTCCACCTGCTCCCCGAACATTGACATCTGGGACATGAGTCGCGCGCCCAGGGCCGCGTCCACAATCCCGAGGTTCTCGACGACGAGCAGGGCTCGAACGGTCAGCCGTTCGAACTCTTCGCTGCTGCGTATGCGCGCGAGTTTGTCCTGGTCACCGCGCAGCAGGTAAAAGCCGCCAAGCTCCCCGCCGTGCGCCTGGAGGAGAACCGGCTCGAAGCTTTCGATCTCGCCCTCTCGCTGCAACCGGGAGTAATAGTCGAACGTTTCGTTGAACACCTTGCTGGCCTGTCGCTCACGGCCTGGCACGGGAGCCCCAAAGCCAATGAAGAGCCCGGAATCTGCCATGATCCACCCCTTTACTTGTCTCGTGATCGCTGATGATCGCTACCTGGAATTACGGCTTCCCGATCTGGCCGCGTCTAGTGCGGTGGCCGGGCCGGGATGGGGGGTGTCGTCACGAACCGGCCGCCGGCGGTCTGCCGGAGCGTGATCATCCCGTCTTTGGCCGGGCGGGTCAGCAGGAGGGTGAGGTAGCCCTCGGAGTCGCAGATGAGCGCGGGGTTGGCGATCGCGCCGGCGTCCGGCGCGCCCAGGCTCGTCCAGCCCGTCCACGCGCCGCCCTGGTCCTGCTGGCGGCAGTGGGTCACGGTGTTGTTCTTGCGGGTGGCGCAGACGTGGAGGGCTCCGCCTTCGTCTTGGGCGGCGGTGATGCCGGTGACGGGGCCGCCGGTGCTGCCGAGCGAGGCCCAGTCGGACCAGCCGCCGGCTGCGGTCTGCGCGTTGTGCCAGATGGTGCTGTCCGCCGCTACGGCGAACAGTTCCAGTCGTCCACAGACCAGTCCAGCGTGGCGAACACGCCGGACTCTGTATAGCACACTGTAGCAACCGGTGCTACGTTAGTTTCATGAGCAGTCAGCCCGAGATCACCCAGCGAGATCTGAGGATGCGATCCAAGGAGATCATGGATGCAGTCGAGCACGGCCAAGCCTTCACGGTGACCCGGGACGGTCATAGCATCGGCGAATTGGTGCCACTGCGTCAGCGCCGTCGTTTCGTGTCACGGGCCGAGTTCGTCGCTATGTCGCGCACCGCGCCAGCGATCGACACGGACGCGTTCCGGGCGGACCAGGATGCCGCTGCCGATCAGGCCAGAGGTGCCTATGACCAGTGAGGCGCCCCGACGAGGCCTGCTGGACACCAACATCATGATCCTGCGGAGCCGGATTGCTCCCGAGGACCTTCCCGATGAGATGGCAATCAGCGCCGTCACGCTGGCCGAGCTTTCCGCTGGGCTGCATGAGGTACGCCCCGGCACCGAGCAGGACGTTTACTTCGAGGCTACCGAGCGGGCTCGTCGGCTGGATGTCCTGCAGCGAGCTGAGCACGAGTTCGACCCGATCCCCTTCGACGCAGATGCCGCCCGGGCCTATGGCCGGGTGACGGCAGCAGTGATCGCCGCGGGCCGGAAACCTCGCCGCAGAGCAGCGGATCTCATGATCGCCGCGACGGCAATGCTCGCCGAACTCCCGCTGTATACGACAAATCCTGGTGATTTCGTCGGCCTGGATCACCTCGTGACGGTGATACCTGTCACCAGGCCGGAAGTCCCAAACGAACGCCATTCTGGTCAGTAAGCGCGCGACGCATACGGCTGGCAGCGAACTTCCCGAGCGCAGGGCGTCAACGATCACGTAATTCCCGCCGGTAGGCACACACAGGGAATGAACTTGGCGCGGTGCGCTACCGAATTGGCTCTAATATTTGTCGAGGCGGCTCCGCTGCGTGGCCCTTCCCGCCTCAACAGTGCTTTGCATCCCGCTGCGTGAGGTCGTAGCGTGCCTGCAGGTATATCCAGAACCGCTCCGAGGGCCGAAGACAGAAGAGGTCAGATGCGGAGTTGACCCGCTGAGCATACGTGCCCACTCGCTGGGCTCAGTCGACGCGGGAGAGCCGGATGACGGGGATGGCGCGGTCGGTTTTCTGCTCGTACCCCGCATAGCGCGGCTGGAGCTGCGTGATCCGCTGCCATGCCTGCGCGCGTGCGTCTCCGTCGAGCTGGGCAGGGGTCACCCTCAGCTGACGCCCGCCGAATTCGATCCAGACCTGGTCTGGATGCGCGGCGAGGTTGTGGTACCAGGCAGGATGATGAGCGGACCCAGCGGCGGAGGCGACCACCAGCCAGGCATCCTCCCCGTCCGGGAACCGGGCCACGGTCGTTTGCCGCTTCTGGCCGGTCTTAGCCCCGACCGTGGTCAAGTACAGCAGATCCTGGCCCTGGAACTTGTCTCCGGACCGCCGGTGCCAGCTCATCGCTACCCGGTTGAGGCCCCGAGTCACGGCATTCGACGGCGGCACCCGGGCGCCGCGGGTCCCGCCCGGAGGTTTCTGGAAGCTCATCAGATCCGTCCTTCCCCCTGAACTGGCATCGTCATGCTTAGCCGGTTACAAATGTCATTGTGACGTAGGTTAGCCGGTCTCCCAATCCACGAGTCGGCTTATCAACAGAGGACCACGATTCAGCCTGAGCCCGGCGCCGTCAGCCCTCCGCCTCGTTCGGCCGCCCGGCATCCTTGAAGGCAATGGCAAGGTTGTCACGGGAGGTCAGGGTGTCGGGGTGGGCGTGGCCCAGGATCCGCTCGCGGTCGCCGAGGGTCTGCTCGAATAGCGGGACAGCCTCGTCCAGTTGCCTGGCGATCATGGGCTGGGGAGGACGTTGCACCCGGACGTGCCGGAAGCTGCCAGGCGCATGGGCCACTACCTGGGACTGGCACCAGAGCGTCGAGGCGGTCTGCAGACCACTCCGGCCTCAGCTATCTGCCGCAAGGCGCCGGGACAGCGTTTGCCGAGGTCAACACGGCAGAACCGTAGCAGTCAGGGCGGAGTTGAGCCGCGCTTTCCAGGCTAGCGTGCAAGGCTCGGGGACGTTCTACGATCATCCTCCGGGCTCGGTACGGTGCCGCAAGCGTTCAGCCTCATCCAGCCGCCCGACGGTCCGGTAGAGGCCAGCTAGATTGCTGCGGGCCGCCAGGGTTTTGGGGTGGGTCTCGCCCAGCACCCGCTCGCAGTCGGCGAGGGTGCGCTCCAGGAGCGGGACGGCCTCATCCAGCCGCTCAGCTTCGTAGTAGACGCCAGCTAGATTGTTGCGGACCGCCAGGGTCTTGGGGTGGGTCTCGCCGCGCACCCGCTCGAAGTCGGCGAGGGTGCGCTCCAGGAGCGGGATGGCCTCATCCAGCCGCCCGGCGACCCGGTAGGCGTGAGCGAGATTGTTCCGGGTGGTAAGGGTGTCGGGGTGGGTCTCGCCCAGTATCCGCTCACGGTAGGGAAGGGTGCGCTCCAGGAGCGAGATGGCCTCATCCAGCCGCCCGGCTTCTTTGTAGGCACTAGCGAGGTGGGTGCGAGTGGCAAGGGTGTTGGGGTGGGTCTCGCCCAGCACCCGCTCACGGTCCGCGACCAGGGCCTTGCCGTAGTCGATGGCTAGGGCGAAGCTGTCGCCGAGGTCGTTCAGGCACCAGAGCGCCCAGCCCCGCAACCGCAGCAGGGTCTTGGTCAGTGCGTCGTCTTGGCCGCCGAGGTAGGGGGCGAGGTGCTCGTGCAGCGACATGATCTGCCCGATGGCATCACGGGCAGCTGCCCGGTTCTGCCACGGCTCGGACAGCGACCTGGTTACCGCATCCAGAAGCTCTGCTATTCCCGCGCCGAGCTTGGCCAGGGTCCCGTCATGTGCCTGACGTTCCACCGCAACGCGCATAGTCAGCCGATGCGCGGCCACCGTGGCATCATCGGTGCTGAACGTCAGTAGCGACGCACTGGCCAGCCGCCCCAGCGCCCCGTCGATGCTCTCCGGTCCGACGACCGCCTGGGTGCCGGGCTGTGAGAGCAGGCCCTGCTGCCCGGCCGCGTACAGAAGTTTCCGGGACACTCCCGCCGCCGACAGCAAGGCGACCACGTTGACCAGTCCCCGGCACATGCCCGCCGGGTCGGCGTCAAACGCGGCATCTAGGGCCAGCACGATGGTCTCGGCGGCACCCTGCGGATACGGCTCCCCAGTCGCTCGCTGGAGCAGATCCTTGACCGGTGTGGCACGCAGCCGGGCCAGGTAGGCCGGGTATTCCAGATGCTGGGCAGCGATCACTGCCGCGGCCTGCGCCAAGGCCAGCGGCAAGAACCCCAGCTCGCCAGCCAGTTCCCGCGCTCCGGCCTCATCGTGGCGGCCGGTACGCTGAGCCAGGAACGTTAGCGCTTCCTGCTCGGTGAACACGTCCACCGTGACCGGCTCGCCGAGCCCTCCAGTCTCCACCTGGTTGCTGGTGATGATCACCTGACATCGCCCGGCCGCGGGGACGAACCGGGCCAGCCCGTCCAGGTCGGTGGCATTATCGAACACCACCAGGCACCGGTCCCCGTCGGCCTCCAGCCGGTGCCGGACCGCCTGGCCGAGGTCCTCCAGGTTCGCGCCCGGCTCGCCCACGCCCAGGGCTGCGGCGATGCCCGCTAGCCCGCTCAGCATCTGGGCCGAATCGGCGGCGCTGACCCACGCCACCAGCCGCCAGCCCGCGTCGATACAGGAACGGGCGTACGCCGCCGCCAGCTGGGTCTTGCCCACCCCGCGCATCCCCGTTACCGCCCGCACCACCGTGACCCCTTGGCCGCGTGCGCTCAGCCGTGCCACGAGGTCGGCGCGGGGCTGGAACGCGGGTGCCCGCTGCGGCATCTCCCCGGTGACCGCCGTTCCCGGGATCGGGGCGCCCCGGGTCCGGCTTCCCGGACCCCCGGCCTCGCCTAGCGCCCGCAGCGAGCGTTCCACCAACCGCCCGAGCATGTCCGGGTTCGTGAACGATCCTGTTACCAGCCCGGCGTCTTGGACCCGGCGGCGGAACTTCTCCTGCCGCGCCCCGAACTCGTGGTCCACCAGCGCCGACACCGGGATACCCACATCGGCGGCGTCCTCATCCAGCAGGAACACCAGCCGGGCCAGGCCTGCCTGGGTCGCGGTGTCGAACTCCAGCTCCGTGTAGGACATCTCCGGCCGCTCCCGCACCGGGGACCCGTACCGGGTGCCCAGCACCCCCACATACACGTCGCAGCCGCGCACCCTGTCGATGCACAGCTGCGCGGGAGGCTGGCTGGCGACGGGAAAGTCGGCCATGTTCACGATCACATGCCCGCAGGCCGAGACCGCCCGTTCCGCCGCGGCTACATACGCGCTCCCTATGGGGTATTTTCGCAGCTCAGAGGTGTGCGACACGAAAACCCGCCATCCGGCGACATCACCGGGCCTATCTGAGCCAGCCACGCCCACCCCTCCAACCAGCACGCCGCCAGCGGGCACCCGGCCAGCGGGGTGCGGTGCTGAAAGTACAGCAGCAAAGTACATCAACAACTCCGGTCAGCCATTGGCATGAGCGAACGCCGACACCTTCCGCTAACTTGAAGGTCATTCAACCGACCAGGGCCGCCGCTAGTTCGGGACGACGAAGAGGCTTTTCAAGCTGACAGCGCCCGACATGAGCTAGCGCATGGTCGGAAGGTGGCCTGCGCCCGACCTAGTCCCGCGTGAGGAACAGGACCTGACCCAGCTGGATCTTGGCCGTGCCGCTATGCTCTGCCGCCGGGCGAGAGACGCATCGCGTCGGCGCTCGCTCGGGACGAGTCGATATCAGGGCGGCGTCTCGGACTCCAGCGCGCTGGCCGCGGCCCGGCGGATCGTCCCCGCGCCGCCCATCCGGGCCCGTCGCCAAGGCGCAACGCCCTCGATCTCGGTTTCCAGCGAGAAGCTCAGGAACGTCCTGATCACTACGATCAGCCCGAGCACGAGGACATTGTCGAGAGAAGGCGCGACCGCGACGGTCCGTACCAGGTCGGCGGCGACTAGGACTTCCAGCCCCAGCAGCAGGGTCCCCGCCGAATGCCTG